>MDTB01089212.1_pt1 | contig 20475 bp, 17 predicted proteins | sample 811161 | NCBI WGS metagenome assembly MDTB01 (sample SAMN05326650, study PRJNA326480) | marine metagenome | isolation source: seawater | place: Mediterranean Sea | collected 2009
AGATGGCCCTCGCGCTTAAGGTGCGGGGGCTGATGAATGTACAGTTTGCCGTGAAGGGTCGTGACATCTATGTGCTCGAAGTCAACCCACGAGCGTCACGCACGGTGCCCTTTGTCTCCAAGGCGACCACGCGGCCGCTGGCCAAGATCGGTGCCCGGGTCATGGCGGGCCAGTCATTGTCAGATCAGGGTATTCACGGGGTGATCCGACCGGAATATTATTCGGTTAAAGAAGCGGTATTTCCGTTTATAAAGTTTCCCGGTGTGGACCCACTGCTGGGCCCTGAGATGAAGAGCACTGGAGAGGTCATGGGGATTGGCAAGACCTTCGGCGACGCGTACCGTAAGGCGCAGCGCGCGACAGGGCTTTTGATCCCTAAGTCGGGTACGGCACTGATCAGTGTTCGCACCTCGGATCAGGGGTCCGTCATCGACATAGCCCGCTATCTGAGCGACAATGGCTTTGCTCTTGAAGCAACAGAAGGCACAGCCCATGTCTTGAGCAGAGCTGGGCTGAAGGTGCGTATTGTTAACAAAGTAAGCGAGGGGCGCCCTCACGTGGTCGATAACATCAAAAACGGTGAGTATGATCTGATTGTCAATACCACCGCGAGTCAACATAGCCGTCAGGATTCGGAGACAATCCGCCGCCAGGCGCTGACTCACAAAGTCACTTACTTCACGACGTTGGCTGCAGCAAGGGCGGCCTGCGAAGCCCACCGCGCCGGAAATGACGCCAGTGTCAATCGACTACAGACGCTCCACCAGACGGTGACACAATGAGAGTGCTCCTAACGTCTGAAGGGGTTGAGCGGCTGCGTGAAGAGTTGAAGCACCTCAAACGTGTTGACCGGCCGGCGGTGATTGAAGCGATCGCGGAGGCCCGGGCACACGGGGATCTTTCTGAAAACGCGGAGTATCACGCGGCACGGGAGCAACAGGGCTTTATTGAAGGCAGGATTGCGGACCTCGAGGCCAAGTTGGCCGTAGCAGAAGTCATCGATCCAGAGCGGCTGAATGCGGGAGGAAAAATTGTCTTCGGTGCATGGGTGGATCTCTGGGAAGAGGAGGGCGACCGGGAAGTGACTTATCGGATTGTGGGTGAACTGGAAGCCAACATTGATGAGGGCATGATCTCCCATAGCTCGCCTATTGCCAAGGCTCTGATCGGCAAAAGACAGGACGATGAAATTGAATTTCAGGCGCCGGGAGGAGTCCGGCGCTACGAAGTGCTTTCGGTAAAATATACCTCAGGCGAAAAAACCAGCAGTTCCTGACGGTTCAGGCGGGCCGCTCTTTCGTATCACGTTCTTCCACTGACTCTGTGATTACTCCATCTTCTGGGGAATCATTCGCAATTTCACTGTCTTCTCCCGTGCGGCCTAACCAGAAGGAAAAAGAGTTTCCTGACGGCTCTGACGGGGTAGGCGTGTCCAGAGTGTCGGGACCATCGTCGTAGTGCTCGTCAACCTCGGCCCGAGGATCAAGGTCACCAATGGCGCTCGGTGTCGCGGGTTGCAGAATATAGGGCTCTTTCTCTACCACCGGCGCCCATTGACGCACTCGTGTCCGCCAGGCAATGAACGCGATCAGCAGCACAGTCGCCGCAATAGCGAACATGAACATCCCCTGAGGTCCCGCCAGGCGCATCGCCGCCGAAGCCCCCAGCGGACCAATAACGGCGCCGATACCAAAAATCAGCACAAAGCCCCCGCTCGCGGCAACCACATCGCCAGAGTCCAGATAGTCATTCGCGTAGGCAACGCTGAGCGGGTACAGAGTCGAACTTAGGCCAAAAAAGGCCCCAGCACTGACGAGCAGGGCCCAGGCGGGTAAAAGTTCGCTAAAGACAAGCATCACTGCAGGCACCCCCAGACTTACTGTTACACCAAACAAGACCAGGCGCCGGTCACGCCGGTCCGAAAGGCGCCCAATCGGAATCTGGAGCACCATTCCTCCAATGAGTCCTGCGGTCATGAAGCTGGAAATCTGCGCTACAGTCAGGCCAATTTCCTGAGCATAGACCGGTCCAAGGCCCCACCAGCTCGATGAGATCAAGCCGGCGACCAGGCAGCCCATCACGGAAGTGGGCGAAATCGAAAACAATGTACGTATATTGAGGAGTGGTTTATCAACGGGGTCCGGGTGTGTTGCCCGGGTCAGTGAGACGGGTACTAGCGATAGGACCAGGACAATACCTACCAGAAGGAAGAGTCCGAAACTGGCGGGGTCACCGAATTTGATTGCCTGTTGTCCTACTGCAGATGCCGTGTAGCCGATCACAATGTAGATTGACAGCAGAATTCCTCGACTGTTGTTCGTAGCTCGGTTGTTGAGCCAGCTTTCGACCACGACGAACAAGCCGGCGGAAGCCGCGCCCATGATCGCTCTGAGCGCCACCCAGGCCCAAGGGTCCGGAATGATCAGGACCATCATTGCCGAAGCCGCGGCGATGGCCGACAGGGCAGCAAAGGTCCGGATATGACCGATGCGGTTGATGAGCGGCCCTGACTGGAAAGTGCCCAGCGCAAATCCGAAAAAGTAAGCTGAGGCCATCAGCCCGACCATTTCGTTGGAGTAATTTTCAATATTGGCGCGCAGCGCCAGCAGAGTAGAGAACATGCTGTTGGCAAACATCAGCAGCGTCACTGAGATCATCAGTGCCGAGAGCGTGCGCAGGATGGAAAGAGCAAATCGCACGGGATAGCCCTGGGAGTCAATGGTGGCGGGCGCGAAGTCTACGCCCGAATACCATCGTTGAGAAGAGTCTAAGGAGAAAAATTCGCCAAAGAATCCAAGTCGGGTGTTTCGACTCTAAAAGATCGTCAGTGCTACTAAAGCGCAATGACGGTTAAAGGTTTTTTCGGGCCAGACCCAAGGCCTGGCGCGGATCCTTCAATGAGTCGGTTAATATTCATCTTTGCCATCACCGCTCTATCCATCGGAATCGCTCCATCCAGCCTCGACTATGTTTTTGATTCGCCTTGATGCTGTAAGTCTTGCTTTTGGTTCCCGCAAACTGTTGCGCGAGGCCGGCCTATCCATTGAGCCTGCAGAGCGGGTCTGTCTGGTAGGCCGAAACGGGGCCGGCAAGACCTCAGTGCTGCGTCTTGTGACCGGAACCCAGGAGCCAGATGATGGCGAGGTTCGTCGGCAAGGAGATCTATGCATTACAGAGCTTGAGCAGGTGTTACCGGGTGATGAAGAGCAAAAGGTCGGCGACTTTGTTGCCGAGGGACTAGCCGACATCATCCGGATGACACAGCAGTACCGTGAGCAGGCCGGCGCGGATCTTGATCCATCTGGCCTCAACAGGCTTCAAGATCTGCATAGCCATATCGATGCACATGGGGGCTGGCATCCCCAGCAGCAGGTCGAAAGCATATGCTCGGAGATGGGTTTGGACCCCGGCCAACCCCTGAAAGCGCTTTCCGGTGGGTGGCGCCGGCGAGCGGCGCTTGCCCGGGCGCTTGCCCCACGGCCGGATCTGCTGCTGCTGGATGAGCCAACCAATCACCTGGATTTTGAGGCGATCGCCTGGTTGGAGCATCGGATTGCAGCCTTTCCGGGTTCAGTGCTGTTTATTACCCATGACCGGGCATTTCTTCAGCGTCTCGCCACCCGAATTGTCGAAATTGACCGGGGCAAATTGCGCAGCTGGCCGGGGAGCTATTCTGACTTTCTGCGACGTCGCGCCGAGACTCTCGAAACGGAGCACCAAGTCAATACTGAATTCGACAGAAAGTTGGCAGAGGAGGAGATTTGGATCCGTCAGGGCATTAAGGCGCGGCGGACGCGAAATGAGGGACGAGTTCGCGCGCTGGAGGCGATGCGTGAGGTGCGTGCCCAGCGGGTCAATCCTGATGCGCGGGCCAGGGTGCATATCGAAGAGGCCGATCAATCCGGGCGTAAAGTGCTGGATGCCAGAAACCTGAGTTTCGGCTATGGGGATGCCATGCTGATCCAGGATTTTTCTCTACGAATCCGTCGGGGAGATCGGATTGGTCTTGTGGGAAACAACGGAGTGGGCAAAAGCACCCTGCTCAGGCTATTACTGGGCGAGATTGATCCGGATGCGGGATCAATCAAGTGGGGCGTTAACATCCAGCTTGGATATTTTGACCAGCACCGCAGACAACTCGATCTTGATAAAACAGTGGCCCAAATTGTGGGTGACGGACGAGAGTACGTCACGCTTAATGGCAAGTCCCGGCATGTAGTGGGTTACCTGCGCGGATTTCTTTTCAGCGCCAAACGTGCGTTGACACCTGTGCGCGCGCTCTCCGGCGGTGAACGAAACCGTGTGATTCTGGCGCGCCTTTTTACCCAGCCTGCCAACTTCCTGATTCTTGACGAGCCCACCAATGACCTCGATGTTGAGACGTTGGAAGTGCTTGAGGAAAAACTTGTTGAGTATTCAGGCACACTTATTGTTGTCAGCCATGACCGGGCATTCCTCGATAACACGGTGACCAGTATCCTCGCTTTTGAAGCTGACGGATCGATTCAACCCTATGTCGGAAATTACAGTGACTGGACAAAACGGGGTCGATCACTCGCTTCAGGAGAAGTGAGGCAGAGTCACGCAGGCGGGTCTGTCAGTGATGCGTCCCTCCGAGCGAGGCCCGTTACCACCCGCAAGTTGTCGTATAAACTGCAGCGTGAACTCGATGGTCTTCCCGGCGTAATTGAATCGGTTGAGATTCAGGTGGAAAGACTTCGGAACCAGACATTGGATCCAGACTTCTACCAGAGGGAGTACAGTGAGACTGAGCCTGTGCTTGACCAGTTAGCCGACCTCGAAAGAGAGCTGGAACAGCATCTTGAGCGCTGGGGTGAGCTTGAAGAGATGAGCGATACGCGCAGGGAAAAGCATTGACCCAGCCGTTATTTTTTCTCTGGAATCGCCCGGTGGTTCTGCTTACCTTGGCTACGCTTTTCTGGGGTGGCAATGCTGTCGCGGGGCGATTCGCTGTTGGTCATATTTCGCCATTTCTGCTGACGCACCTGAGATGGTTCATTCTCTCTGTGATCCTGTTACTTTTCTTTCGAAGACGCTTGACTGAGGCGAAGGAATTGTTCTGCGCCGGTTGGAAGAGTTTTGTTATCGGCGGGGCTGCACTTGGTGCATTCAATATGTTTTTTTACATAGCAGCGCACCACACAACGGCAATCAACCTTGGGATTCTTCAGGGCTCGATTCCGATTATCGTCATTGCTGGATCCTATATTTTTTTTAAAGAACGGATTCGGTCCCTACAGTTCTGGGGCATTCTGATTGGCTTGACCGGAGTTGTGGTGCTTGCTTCGGGAGGGCAATGGGAACGATTTGTCGGGATAGATCTCAATATAGGCGACCTTTACATGCTGATCGGGTGCGTTTTATTCGCGGGATATACCCTAGGGCTCCGGAAACGGCCCGACGGCGATGAGATCATTGGGTTGATGCTATTTTCAATCACTGCACAGATCGTGACGTTTTCCGGACTGGCTTACGAGCTCAGTACAGAGACGTTGTTCTGGCCTTCCATTGAAGGGTGGTGGGTTGTGTTTTTCGTTACCGTTTTTCCATCCTTCCTGGCCCATCTTTTTTATATCAGAGCCGTCCAATTGATCGGGGTTGGAATTAGTGGGTTATTCACCAATTTGGTTCCGATCTTCGCATCGCTGCTCGCGATCACTATATTGTCAGAACAGTTCGGTTTCTTTCACGCGGCGTCATTGGTACTGGTTGTCTCTGGGCTTTGGCTTGCTCAGAGACCCATGGCGAAAAAAAATCATCGCGATAACCCGTCTTCATCCAAAGGTATGACATGACTCCTTATTTTCGAGGGATATTGATGGTCGTCGCTTCAGCCCTCTTTCTCAGTACATCGGGAGTCGGACTTCGCGTCATTGAGTCGGCGAGCGCATGGCAGATTTTGTTCTACCGTTCCATCAGTATGATGGCTCTTGTATTAGTTGTTCTTATTATTGTGCACCGGCGCAGTTGGGTATCACGATTTCAAGCGATAACCATGGACGATATCGTTTTGGCATGTATCCTTGGGAGCGGATTCGTTGCGTACGTATTCGCATTACTCATGACAACGGTGGCTAACGCACTTTTTATATTTAGTGCCGCCCCGTTTTTTGCTGCACTGCTCGGATGGTTTTTCCTGGGCGAACGGGTACCGCTTAGAACCAGTATTGCCATCGGGGGCGCGATGGTAGGACTTGGAATAATGATGGGAACGGGTATGACTGAGGGGCGGCATATCGGCAATTTGGTCGCACTATGGCTACCGATTTCTTATGCGATTTCTGTTGTGCTGGTGAGACGCTCTACGCAGCCCGATATGCTGGTTGCGCTTCTGCTCGCCGCGTTCGTGGCTGTGTTGTTGTCGTTCCCCTTTGTGGGACAATTTTCAATAAGTTGGTGGGACTTTGGTGTTTCTATCTATCTTGGAGTGTTTCAGGTCGGTTTAGGCTTTACTTTACTCATTCTTGGGGCGCGTTATGTCCCCGCAGCCCAGGTCGGATTGTTAGCATTGCTCGAGCCCGTTTTAGGTCCGATCTGGGCGTGGCTGACGGTAACGGAGATTCCTGCAGAGGCGACCCTGTGGGGCGGCCTCATTATTCTGGGTGCTGTTGCTACCGACGCCGGGATTTCAGCCCTGAAGGGAGTATCAAACAAACGTACCGCTGGTTAGTCATTACATTAGAGCACGATCTCTTGCTGATCAGACTAGCGTCACGCCCCTTTCCTCCGGGCCGGCAGATATAAACCTGACTAGACAGGCCTGCCTGGATTTGCCATCACGACATCAAAGGATTCCAGCACCACCGTTAAGTCATCAGACCACTCTTTGCGCCAATCTGTTAGCTGCAGTTTGAAGTATTCCTCATGTGTATCCTTCCAGAATGCGAGGCTACCATCCCCTTCACCTTCGCGTGACGCAAATTCCGCTGGCACATCTTTAAAGGCGCACTCTTCTACGTTAACGAGTTCAACGACCACCGCAGGTGAAAGGTCCTCCCAAAGAATCATCCAGTAGTCACCTTTGCGCCGCCGCGTTACATTATTTAATTCGAAATCAAAGGTCAGGTGGGCTGTTGCGCGTTTGACGCCTTTGATGGCCAGCTCGGTTATGTGGTCACTGTAGTCCTGGTATTTCGGGTTACCAAAAGTCAGGCAGTGGTAATCCGACGCGGCGATATTTTTTTCTTCACAGACCAGTTTCCAGAAAGCGTCTGTTTCAGGATTTTTTTCTCCAATCATTTTTGTTCCCTCCCAAAAGAATATTCAACTGAAAAATTAGTTCTAAATACGTAGATGGGGTATTGTAGGATTCATTTGTCGGACAAAAATTATAGTATGAGAATGACAGAATTGATATTAATGAAAAGATATCACCCAGATTTTTCAAAAGAAGAAAAGTTATTTTAAATCTCCCTCCAGCAAGGTAACAGCATGACCGAAATTTTTGAACTGAGTCTGACCCAGTTGGATAGGGGCTTACGCAAACATGATTTTTCTCTGGTTGAGGTAGTGGAGAGTCTTGCCAGACGTATTGAGGATCGCGAAGCAGAAACCCGGGCATTTACAAGCCTGGATCTAGACAGAGTTCGGGCGCAATTGGATCAGGTCCCGTCCCAGTCAAGGGAAACAGCTATTTGCGGTATCCCTTTTGGGGTTAAGGATATCTTCAATACTTCGGACTGGGTGACCGCCTATGGGAGCGATATCTACGAAGGACACCAACCCGTGAGCGACGCCGCTATTGTTTCGCAGTTGCGGTCCGCAGGGGGGGTGGTGATGGGCAAGACGGTCACCACCGAGTTTGCGTATTTTTCCCCTGGCAAAACCCGCAACCCAAAAGATCTTGAACATACTCCAGGTGGATCGTCTCAAGGGTCTGCGGCGGCCGTTGCGGATCGGATGATTCCCTTTGCACTCGGGTCCCAGACAGCCGCATCAGTGATTCGCCCGGCGGCCTTTTGTGGCGTAATCGGCTACAAGGCATCGGTTGGAGAATTTCCCTTGAACGGTGTACTGACTTTGTCGTATTCGATGGATTCTTTAGGGTTTTTTGTAAGGGACTTAGAAGATCTTCAATTGTTGAGGAGAATCCTGCTGAAACAAGGTTCAAGCCCTGCGCCAGTGAAGCCACGGAGGGTTGGGTTGGTTGCCACGCCCCAGTGGAGCGCGCTAGACAAGGCGAGCCAATCAGTTATTGAAGAGGTAATAAAAAATCTTGGTGCAGCAGGAGTCGAAGTAGGTGAGGTGGAGGTGGATGGCTATCAGGACATTGACCTTATCAAAGCTCATAAAACAGTTATGGCATATGAGGCATCGAGGGCCCGAGTAGTTGAACTTGAGTGTCACCCAGAGAAGCTGAGCAAGCAGTTTTTCGAACTCATGCAACAAGGATGTCGGATAACCTTTGAGCAGTACCAAGAAGCGCTGGCGCAACGCGATTTGGCCAACCAAAGGCTAACGGAAACCTGGCTTAACTACGATCTATTATTGACTCCGAGCGCACCGGGGGAGGCGCCCAAAGGACTGAGTAGCACAGGGGATCCGATCTTTTCGCGGGCGTGGAACCTGCTGGGCGGCCCTGCGATCACGTTACCCGCAGGCGTAGGCCAAAAAAACCTTCCGTTGGGCATCCAACTGATTGGACGGGTTGCCAGCGATGACTGTCTTATCGCTCAAGCTTTATGGGTCGATCAGAATGCGCTTCCCAGCACCACAGGTTAAAGAACTGTCAGTCTGAAACTATTGCGAAAGCCCGGTGACAAATATTAATCAGAGAGGAGTTTGGATAACTTAACAGGCCAGCCGAAGGATACGTTCTCGCCGATTGTCGACGCGATGCTCTGCGACTTGGCTTCCAGAATAACTGGCTTGTCCAAACCCACGTCAATAAACAAGCGGGTCAGGTTTCCTGCAAATGTACGTCCTGAAATTACACCATTCAAACAATTTATGTCATCCGTTTTTGCGTCAGGATTCATCAAACTGATATCTTCCGGGCGGACTCCAACGCATAAAGATTCGCCACGAGTTTTAACATTAACTGGGACTTGCACCGTTTGTTCTATGCCGTTGAGTGCGATGAGACCGCTATGAGACTGATAGTCGTGGGCATCGAATAGATTGATCTGTCCAACGAAATCTGCGACGAAGCGGGTTTTAGGCTCGTTGTAGATTTCTTCTGCACCTCCCATCTGCTCTATGCGACCCGCATTCATAACCACAATCCGGTCCGACATATTCATTGCTTCTGTCTGGTCGTGCGTCACGTAAACAGTAGTGATAGCGAGTTCCTGCTGAATCCGACGAAGCTCGAGTTGCATGGTCTCGCGTAGTTTCAGATCCAGCGCTCCCAGGGGTTCATCCATAAGAAGCACTTTGGGAGGATAGGCAACCGCCCGCGCAACGGCGATCCGTTGCTGCTGTCCACCGCTGACTTCTGCTGGATAACGATTGTGAACCTCTGGTAGTCGGATCAGATCGAGCAGACCTCTCACACGATCATCGATATCCTTTTGTGGGTATCTCCGCTCTTTAAGACCGAATGCAATATTGTCAGCGATAGTCATATGCGGGAACAACGCATAGTCCTGAAACACCATGCCGATTTCACGGTGTTGAGGGGCGACCTTAGTGACATCTTCGTTTTCAAGAAGGATGGTGCCCCGGGTTGGCTCAATAAAGCCCGCAATGAGACGGAGTGTGGTTGTCTTTCCGCACCCGGAAGGGCCGAGCAGCGTGAGGAATTCCCCCTCCTGAATTTCAAGATCCAACTCGTGAAGGGCAACAAAGTCGCCGAAAGATTTTTGCACACCTTTCAGAAGAACTCGTGACATATCGAAAGCTCGCTACAAGGTTTAAAAAGTTATCGGACGGGCCATCCTAGCCGCGACCCGTCCGACAACCTAGTTTTCTATTTCTATTTTAGAAATGCCTTACTGTGAAACGGAGCGATTCCATTGATCGATCCAGTCTGAGGTATCGGCCTTTTTATAATCTATCTGCAACTGATTTCCGATTTTCGCAGGATCAAGTTCCAGCATCTCTGCGAATATGGGATCACTAGCCAGTTGAGAAATCGATTTTCTGTTGGTCGGGACGACTCCACTTTTAACCGCATACAGCATCTGGAATTCGGGCTCCTGGTACTCATTGATAAACCACGAAGCAGCCTCAGGTACTTTGCTGTGCTTAGGAATCACCAACCAACCGTATTTACCCACACCCACATGACTCGTTCCAGTGATGACAGGTTGAACCGTATCGACAGGTGAACCTGCCTTACGAGCCCTCAGACACCAACCTGCGTGGACAACTGCAGCATAGACATCACCTGATTCGAATTGAGTGACCACTTCGCCACCACGCGACCAGAATTTTAGTGAGTTAAGACTTTTAATTACCTCAAGACCGGGTGCCACGTTCTGCTCATTTCCACCAGCTGCGTACGCAATGGCGCCGAAGTTGGCAAAACCGCCCCCTGACGTGATGTCGGGAATGACTACACGCCCTGCAAGTTTTTCGTTCGCTAGATCTTTATAAGTTGTCGGTGCAGGTAAGCCTAGTTCGGCGTATTTTTCTCGGTTATAGCAAATCACTTCCTGCGTGCTCCAGGACGCAACCCGCCAATCGCTGTACTGCCACTCATCCAAATATTCTTTGTTGGTTAGTTGGCTGAGGTCAATTTTCTGAATGAGCTCGTTGGTCGCAAAAAATTCCTTCTCTTGGGCGTCAAGCGTCTCCATGACATCAAAAGGCGCTTTCCCACGAGCCGCAATAAGTTTTGCGAGATTTGCTTGCGGACTCCCCGTAACGAATTCAATTTTTCCGCCTAGCGCTTCAAACTTTGGGACAATCGCCTGGACCATGTTTTCTTTCCAGGAGCCGCCCCAGGTAGCGACTCTTAAGGTGACACCGTCGAACTGACCGGCGAACCCCATAGAGCTCGTCAGGAGCCCTATGCTCAGGACTGCACTCGTGAATAACACACTTGGTTTTCGCTCAAGTTTCATTATTACTTTCCTCCGTTTTCTCGCACATCAAAGTGAATTGCTCTAAGTTACAGCATCTACCTACTTCCGGACCTCAACAAATTATCCAAACCAACAAGTTTCTGCATGCCGAGCAAGACTAACAGGCAGAAAAATATAACCAAAGAAGACGACGCGAGTATGCTGGGATCAAAGTCGTTTTCCATACCGTAAAATAGTTCAACGGGATAAGTGACAAATCCCGGAGCCGTAAGAAAAATAGAAATCGGCACGTCGGCAAATGACACCATGAAAGAGTAAAGTGCTCCCGCATAAACGCCCGGCATGATCACGGGTAGAGTCACTCGCCGAAAAGTGCGCCAACGACTGGCACCAAGGCTGAATGCAGCTTCCTCAAGTCGCTCATCAAAACGCTGCAAGATCGCGGTAACGGTACCGACAACGTAAGGCGTTGCCACAAAAAGATGACCAATATAGAGACCAATAAAGGTGCCCTGGAAATATAGGCCAGTGGCATCTCCAAAAAGGTAGTAAAGCTGCAAGAACGCGATACCTGTCACGATGGCGGGGATCTGCAACGGTGCGCGAAAGACTGATGAGATGACACTGCGGCCGGGTAGTTTTCCTCGAACAATTCCGAGCGCTGCCGGAATGCCTATAACGCACGCGCCGAGCGCGGCCAGCATAGCCAGTCCAAAACTTAGTGCCAGGGCCTCGAATTGCGCAGTGGGTATCTTGGTGTACCACTGCAGTGAGGGGTCATCCGGGGGGAATTTGATCGCTGTGTAGTATTCTCCACCGTGAAAAGATGCCCCGATTACCACAATCATGGGCGACAACAGGAATATGTATGAGAGGCCGCAGTAGAGATAGTGGCCAAGCTTTCCCCAAGGGTAGCCTCGTCGTGGGGGCGGCCCTTTACGCCGCCTGGCCGAAATTCGCGCTAATAAATCCGCTCTTTGCACAGGAGAAGTTGCTGCTTCAGTTCCCATTATGCAATGACCAATCTGGCTGACTTCAGGCGCCGAATAAGATAGATAGAAAGAAGGTTAATCAATAGCACCGTTACCAATAAGACGGCTGCCAGCGTCCCCGCCATAGAGTATTTGATCTCCATCATCACTGTTCTTTGAATCAACACTGGCAGAGTGAATACTCTCCCGCCACCGAGAAGTGCAGCCGAGGTGAAAGCCCCCATGCACATGTTAAACATCATCAGTACACCTACAGTGACACCCGGCAGGCTTAAGGGGAACAGTACTCGCAGATGCATGCGCCATCTACTGGCCCCGTGAATCTGTGCGGCGTCCTCCAGCGATCTTGGGATCGTCTGAATAACGCTGTAGAGCAGCAGCACTCCGAATCCCAAGGTAAAGTGCATTAGGCCCACCACCACCCCGGTCTGGTTGCCAATTATGGTGTAAGGCCTATCAATAATATGAAGCCCCATGAGTGCCTGATTGATCAGACCATCAGCTGAAAAGATGATGATCAGGCCAAACACCTTGATCACAATGGTCACGAAAGTGGCGACTACGATTCCTGCAAGCAAGATCATTGACCATCGGGACCGCATTCTTGCAATTAGGTATGCGACCGGAAAACCCAGAATCAAGGTGAAAAGGGCAGCGAGTGCAGATGTTTTTACCGTTATCCAGAGTGTATTGAGATAGAAGGAGTCTGTGAAAAAGCGCAGGTAATTAACCATGGTTGCGGTATCACTGATTCGTCCGAGACCAAGATCCTTAAAGAAACTTCCTTTCAGGAAGACATACTGACTTGCCACAATCAGGATGCCTACTATTAAGAAACTCGGCAGCAGAACCATTTCCCAGCGTGTCTTCATCGTCGTCTGGCTACTTAATTAAGATATTGATTTAAGGTTTTCCGCAATGAGCGGTAAAGCGCGTATCGTTTTTAAGAGCTTTTAATTTGGTTTCAATGAACGATGCCCGCTCCTTGCCTCCGAGAGTATCGCCTTCAAATACTATTTCCATTACAGCATCGGTAACGCTTCTGAGCAGTTTTTCATCATCAGAAGGGTGAACCGGTATCGGCAGGACGGTATCGTGAGTGTGTGTCAGAAATTCGTCACCCGATCTTTCCGGCTCTGGCAGTTTCTCTCCTGCCTGGATGGCCCGAATGGCGCGGCGCAGTTTGCGTCTGAGATACGCAACACCTTTATCGGTTGACCCTAAATTTTCCGCCGCGTGTGAATTGATTGGACCTTGCGACACCTGCGCTTCATAGTCGTTGGGATGTCGCTGTCGGTACTCGTAGGGTTCCTGACCGGTCTGGCCGGGGAAATCCACCGAATTTTTGCCGACCATAGATCGGTCACCATGCCCCTCTGGATCGATTCCAGGCCCAAAGCTCCGCCAGGCAATGATCATGCAGTTTTCGTTGTCGTGGGGAATAGTCCATTTCGTAATACTCGCGCGCTTGAAATATTTTTCCTCTCGGCCGGTTTCCCACCAGGCACCAACCTGACTGAATGAGGGGGAGATCGTCTCTTGTGAGCGCACCCAGATTTTGTCTTCGATTCGGTACGTGAGCGTGGCATAAATCTTATGAAGTTTTTCATAAAACTCGGTTACTGGTGCAATACCCCAGGTATCACCAAAATGAATATCCGTCACTCGGGCATGGAGAAACACTGTATGCCACGGGTCCATAGTGTTCTCGCAAATTTGCAGCCAATTGCAGGGGTAATCAATATAGTAGGGCACCATTTCGACATCAGCCAGCATGGTGGTATCCCATTTCGGGAAATCAGGCTTCTCTTCAGGTGGGCCCATGTAGGCAAAAACCAAGCCAAGGTATTCCACGACAGGATACGCGCCGTGGCACACCTTCTCGCTGAGTTTCGAATCTTGCGCGGGTGTCTCCAGAATGGTCCCATCTACATCATAGAGCCAGCCGTGATAACAACATCTAAGGCCTTGCTCTTCAATGACGCCGAATTCTAAGGATGCATTCCGATGACTACAGTGGAGATGGAGCAGGCCCAGTGCTCCCTGCTTGTTCCGGAATACCACGAGATCCTCTCCGAGGATACGGATGCGAAGAGGGACGTCGCTAATCTCACTCGTGAGCGTGACCGGAATCCAGAATCGCCGGAAATATTCCCCACAGGGTGTACCAGGACCTACGTGGGTAAGTTCGTTATCTTCAATCGGCCGCTTTGCCTTATGGTATCCACCGAAAGTAGCCTGGATCTTCGTCTTATAGTTTCTTGTTTCCTTAACGTAGGCACTTTGTGGCAAGTCGTTTGACAATGAAATGCTCCTAGTTAGTAATTACGTTGGCAAAGATAGTGAGATGAAATAGCAACTAAAAAGATAACAACAGAAACACTATCGACTTCTTGGCAGGTTAACTACTCGTGTTATTGCTAAATTAGTTAGATAAAACCCGAGTTAATCAAGTATATGTACTCATTAAAAATTTTATGGTAGTTATGAAAATTAACCCCCGTTTTCTACAATTCTTGAAAAAATCCAAGTGAAAAGAGAGTTTCCAACCTTCCGGGTGGCCTGTGCGGTCTCAATTGGGTTTGAGGAAGTCAGGGAATATCTGACTTCTCTGAAGAGTGTTGAAATAGTGGATATTTCTGTCGCCTTAAAAGGAGATTGGGATAACAAACCATGCCACGGGCTAGTCATTTATGCGAGCCAGTTTTCAACTCCAGTGGCTAACTGGATTCAAAAACAGCCGCTTAAATGGATTCACCTCGTTACGGCGGGAACTGACCCCCTCGATTTACTCCCGATTCCAGAAGATGTCCATGTTTCCTCCAGTGGCCACCTGTGGTCTTGCACTGTCGCGGAGCATGCATTGGGCATGCTGCTGACTTTATGCCGGGGTATCGATTTCAGTATCCGGACGGTTGAGACCGATCAATGGTCCCGGGATCAAGTCATCCCGAGACTTCGTCGAGTCAAAGATCTAGCCGTCTTGATCGTGGGGTATGGCCGTATTGGATCTGAGATTGGCCGCACTTTGAAAAGTCTCGGTGCCAAGGTGACAGGGGTTGCTTCTTCAAGCAGGACGGTTGATGGCGTCACGGTCCATCAGTTATCAGACTTGGATGCGCTTATTCCTGAAGCGGACGTAATTATTCTTACCCTACCGCTTGGACCACTGACCCGCCATCTTATTTCAAGGACGCAGTTTGCACTGATGAAAAAAACTCTAATCCTGATCAATGTCTCGCGTGGCGGTGTTTTGGATGAAGCGGTACTCTGCGAGACCTTGGTCAATGGTGGCATCAGTTGCGCGGGACTTGATGTCTTTGAAAACGAGCCACTGCCACTAAACGATCGACTTCGGTCATCACCGAATGTCCTGCTTACGCCCCACATTGCCGGTTTTGGTGAACGCAATATAGAGAAAGCAATTGCTGTAAACGTAAGAGATAATCTTCAGGACATCCTGGCAGGGCGTATGCCGAGAAATCAGGTTCATCAAAAACCCTACTAAGCACAGAAGAGACAGTGACTATGAGTGACCAAATTACTTTGGTGACGGGAGCCAGTAGAGGCATCGGGCGGGCTTGCTCCGATTTGCTTGCCCAGGCGGGATTTAGCGTAATCGGCCTGGCAAGAAAGGCTCCCGAAGATAGTTTCCCCGGAGAATTTTACGAAGTGGATGTTGCTGATCGGGATGCTCTAGTGTCATTCCTTGAATGGCTGGTTGCTGAAAGGCCGGTGGTTAATCTGATCAACAACGTTGGCCTGGCTGGCCCGGAAATGCTTGAGGAAATTACACCGGAAACGCTGGACTTAGTACTTGAAACCAATCTTGTTTCTGCCATCTTGTGCGCGAAGTATTGCAGTCAGACTATGAAAGAACAGAGTCAGGGCAGGATTGTTAATATCTCGACAGAACTTATTCTTGGCGCACCGACCCGGACCGCATACGGCGGAGCAAAAGCAGCTCTTGCTAGTGCATCAAGAACCTGGGCACTTGAACTCGCAGAATTTGGCATCACTGTAAATACCATTGCGCCGGGACCTGTAGATACGGAGTTTTTTCGACAGAATAACCCCGAGGACAGCAAAATTCGTCAGGAGAAGCTGGACCGGATCCCACTGGGTAGATTCGCTAACCCTTCAGATATCGCAAATATGGCCGCGTTTCTCCTGTCTTCAGAAGCCAATTACATCACTGGACAGATGTTCCATGTGGATGGAGGTTCAAGTATTGCCAGCGCCCCGTTATTTTAATTAGGCCCACTTCCGGCACGTTCTGTCGTTGCGTTAATAAGATAGAGGCCGAAAAAGATCGCCAGGGTTGCAATGAGAAATGTTGGCGTTAGCGCCTCTCCAAATAGCAAGATACCCCAGATTACGCCAGTCACTGCAATGATGTAGCTGCTAAAACTGTAGAAGACGGGCCCCGCAAGTTCGATAATTTTGAAAAGAAGCGCATAGGCGGTTGCCCCGATTAATCCGTGCAGAAGGATGAGTCCATCTGTAAGGTCAGGAGCAATCCATATTGGATGAATTTGCTGTGTAATCAATCCCACGGGCAGTAGAACTAGGAAAGAAACGAAATGTGTGGCTCCTGCCAGCAGAAATGGATCGGCTGGAGAAGACATTCGGCAACTTACGTAAACGCTCATGCTGGCGTAGAAGATCGGGCAGAGCAGCCCAAGCAGGTAGAAAACGTTGAAAGTAAAATTCGATGCCGTGCCGCCCAGTGCGATCATGCTCCCGCCGACAAGGCCTAGAAAAAGCCCAATGAGGCGAAACCGGTTGACCGTCTCCCGACCGAGGCCAAGCAATAGTGTATAGGTAAATATCGGCCCTAAAGTCAATATCACCGCCATTGCTCCTGCGTTCATGTTTTTGATCGCAATAAAAAAGAGAACGTTAGGAAGAGCTGCGCCAACAATGCCGCAAAATAGATAGTGACCACCGGCTTGCCTAAACGATGGGAGGCGTTTTGTCTTAAGATAACCGGCGGTAAGTAGGAGCAGCGCGGCCGTTAAAGACTGCCACATAGCGTAACTGATAGCAGGGATATCATTGATGGTAACGAACTTGGCGAGGCTGGTCGCGCCACCGCGGATCGTTCCCAACAACAAAAGCAGGCAGAACGCCAAAGAAAAAATAGAAGCGACTTTCACTCAGTGATTGGCCGGAGAGGAGAGCTTTATCCTTTAATCGACCCGAGTTGCCGAGAGTCGAACAAGTTGGGCAAAGGAGGTGGCCTCGAGTTTTCGCATGATGCTGGATCTATGGCGTTCAATGGTCTTCGGAGAAAGAAAGAAGTGTTCTGCGATCTGCTTGTTGGATTGTCCAGAAACCAGGAGATTAAGTACTTCCTGCTCACGCTGGGTCAGCGAGTTCAAAGCGACGCGTATGGATTGACTCTTTTCTCTATCTGCCCGTTCCAATATATCAGCACTGATTGCCCGGTTAATCGTCTCAATTAAGAGATTATCGTTGCACGGCTTCTCCAGGAAGTCGAAAACTCCATGTTTAAATGCACGAACTGTCACTGGCACGTCTCCATGTCCAGTCATAATAATGATCGGCTCTAGGATTAATTGCTGCTTCATCAGATCCAGCGCCTCAAGCCCGCTCATTCCTGGCATCCTCAAGTCGAGGATGATGCATCCGGGACCTGCGTCACGGTAATCACGAAGGAAAGTATCAGCGGAGTCGTACTCGATACCCGTGAGATCTACCGATTCCACTAAAAACTTGATTGACGCGCGAACCGATTCGTCATCATCAACGATGTGAACAATGTGGCGGGATTTATTCACTCGGAAAGCGCGATAAGGTGAAACGAAAACAACCTCCTGAATTTTCAGGTTCAACCAGAGTCAGCCTTCCGCCATGGCCTTCGATAATTGTTTGGCTAATTGATAGCCCCATACCAAGGCCGGTCTGCTTGTTGGTGACGTACGGCTTAAATATATCATCGACGATAGCCCCATCAACTCCAGGACCATTGTCTTGGACATGAATTTCAAAGAACCGATCAGTTAGAGGCTCAACGCGAACACGAATGAGAGGTGACTTAGTTTGGGATAAAGTGAGAGCGTCGATCGAATTCTTAAATAGATTAAACACGACCTGTTCAATCTCGATTCGGCTGGCAAGCACGTCGGTGCCGTCCGGTGGGAAGTTCATCTCCACCCGTATGTTCTGCTGACTGATAGGCTCCTGAAGCAGTTGTTGAACCTTTTGGAAAATTGACTGCAAGGACTCCTTTTTTACCGCAGGTTGCCCGAGAGAGACAAAATTACGGACATGACTGATGATCTCCTTGGATCGCTCTCCCGCATCCCTGATCTGCGCGAGTACTGTTTCGAGATGTTCGGGAGACTCTTGTTCGGTGTCCAGGCGCCTTAAGAGCCCATTAGCATAATTCACAATCACCGCCAATGGTTGGCTGAGCTCATGGGCGAGAGCGGAGGCCATTTCTCCCATCGAAGCTCGACGCAATACATGGGCAAGTTCAGCCTCATTTTTTTGACGTTGCTCTTCTGATCGCTTTCGGTCCGTAATGTCAGTCCTGATACTGACTACGCCACCATCAGCTGTTTCACGATCGGTAGATCGTACCCAACGGCCCTCGGATAGTTCGATGTCATGAGCGTGATCAGCATCCGGGAACGAATTCAGTCGGCTTTCAATCCATTGTTCGGGGGGAGCCTCGTTTGATATCACCTCACCGGCGCGCACACTGCCCGCGATAATCTCTCTGAAAGTCTGCCCTTTTTGAATCGTCCGACCCGATTCAGGAAACATACGAACGACCTGTTGATTAAATTCCACCAGTCGATGTTCTGCGTCGAATAGCATGAAGCCATCTGACATGGAGTCCAGCGCATGGTGTAGCCGGGTACGTTGTTGTTCGAGCGCGCTCTCGGCGTTACGCGCCTCCGTGACATCCTGGGCTGCTACGATGATCCGAGTGACCCGCTGCAAGGAATTATCGAATTGCGGTCTCCCGTAAATGCGCAGCCAACGAATATTCCCCCCTGCGTCAATAACTCGAAATTCATCTACAGAACTCTCGTTACTTAAAAGTGTTTCAATCTGTCGATCGAGGATATGCAGATCATCCTCATGTGTAATAGGCCGCCAGAAACGGAAATCGGACTCTCGAATATCGGGACCAAATTCCTGACTGAGACGTCCTGTATGCCAAATTAGATGCATCGCATCATCCTCATCAACGTCATAGACGTAAACGAGATCTGACATCAATTCAGAGACAATTCGATACCGTTCTTCACTTTCTTCCCGGGCTTCGTTCTCTCGGGAAAGTTCGTAATTTCGACGAGCTAACTCGGCAGTTGCATCGCTAATACGCTGGTCCAAGTCCTCGTTAATTGCCCGAAGCGCGATCTGCGCCCGGTTTCGCTCGGTGACATCCTGAACCAGAAAAAAATATCCCAGGACCTGCTGGCCATCTCTGTCTGGAATGTAATTCAGGTGAACATGGCGGGTCTCGCCATCGGGGTAGCGAATTTCCCTTTCCTCATCGACCTCAGTGCCAGCGAGTACTTTCTGGAGTAGCGTCTCGACAGTTTGATAGTGTTCCACCGAAAACAGGGTTTTAAGCTCCATTCCAATGAGCTCACTTAGAGGGCGTTGATACCATTCCTCGATCAGCTTATTCGCGTAGATGATTCGAAGATCCAGATCGACGTAACCTACCAAGGCGGGTAGCGAATCGAGAATCTGGACGATCCGGTGATATCCAACAACTCCACTATTGTTTGAGATCATTGGTGAGACTCTAGGCAGCGGTTAGGAGCGAGCAAGCTGGATTTACTTGATTTTAAAACTCTAGTATAAAGTTGCTCGGGACTTGGCGACGGTGCGCTGAACAATATGCACCGCAATCGGTCTCGGATTAGCGTTTCTATACAAAGCTTATGCAGAAATTTTCACTTTATTGCTGGGAGGGATACGAAAGTCCAGAGATCCTCGGTCGATTTTCCGAGGCGCATCAGTTAGCGGTCACTGTTGAGAATTTAACTTCTGATTCAGAGGCTGCATCCCGGGTAATTGATGGACAAACTGTGCAACCATCGGTATTGAACATCAACAATCCATTTCCCCGCAGGAGACTATTTCCGGCAAAACGAATTCGCGCGCTCGACCGTCAAACCTTGGGCGAATGGAATGCGGGGATATTGCCCTGGACGGCTTCGCTCTGTGACTGGGCTTACGGCGATTCAGGGGAGTTGATTGGTATACCGCAGCGATTTGGACCCTTTAATTTCGTCATCAATACAAAACGAATTTCGCGGGACCTGGCTGAAAACGAGGGGTTTTATCTGTTGGGTGATCCCGCATCCGCACCATCATACGGTGTTTTGGTTTTTCCCGAATTTAATGTTTTCCATATTGCTCTGTCGTCGGGCTTGAACCCGTTTAGAAGCCTGTCGCGTGAAGAGAAGGATCGGTTCGAACATCAGGCGCAACAATGGTTC
>MDTB01137905.1_pt1 | contig 20475 bp, 24 predicted proteins | sample 811161 | NCBI WGS metagenome assembly MDTB01 (sample SAMN05326650, study PRJNA326480) | marine metagenome | isolation source: seawater | place: Mediterranean Sea | collected 2009
AGCAGAATAGAGTTCAGTTTATCGAAGGGGCTAAATCCTTAGGCCACACTAGGGCTCTAGCTGAACAGATGTTTGCAAAAATACAGAAATTTGCAGACTATGGATTCAATAAGTCTCACGCAATAGGGTATTCAATACTCTCTTACAGGACGGCCTATCTTAAAGCGCACTATAGATCTGACTTTTACGCTGCTTGTATGTCTAGCTATGATGATCAGGATAAGATTCGCCCTTATATAGTCGAAGCTCAGCGATCTGGAATTAAAGTCACTCTTCCTGATGTAAATCACAGCCAAAAAGTTTTTACAGCAGTTGATCCAACTACTATTAAGTTTGGACTTACTGCAATCAGAGGCTGTGGAGAGTCTGCGGTAAATGAAATTATCGAAGCTAGAAAAGATGGAGAATTTAAAAGTATCTTTGACTTTTGCTATAGGGTTAATCCAAATGTTCTTCGTTCAAATAACCTTGAGGCTCTTGGGATAAGCGGAGCTTTCAATAGCATTCAGCCTTCTCTTAATAGAGCTGAAATCTGCGAGTACAGTAAAAACGTCTCCTCTGCTCTCCAGAGGGACAGAAGAGACAAGAGAAACAATCAGACCTCCCTGTTCGACACTCTTTATGAGGAGGACAATAGAGGAATTCATGTTGACTTTCCCTCGATACCTGTTTGCAAAGATGAACTTCTTGAGAGAGAAAAGGAGTCATTAGGCTTTTATATTTCAGAGCATCCACTTGACTCTTTTTCGAATATTAGGAATTCTTATTATATCGACGATATTGCTAGCATAGAGCTTCCTGACTTGTCTGTTACGGTTTTTGGAATAATTCGTGAGCCAATAATTAAGCAAACTAAGAAAGGGACGTCTTACTGTTCACTCCTTCTTGAGGATACAACAGGGGTCATCCCAGTGAAAGTCTGGTCTAATAGGCTTTCTGCTTGCCGTGACTTGCTTAAGGAAGGTAAGATTGTAATATTGAACGGCAGGACCAGTGAGTTCAATGGGATAGAGATTTCCTTAAATTCAATCTCTGAGCCCTTGATTAACACTTCCACTTCTAATTATAGATTTTACTTTAGGAAATTTGACTTTATGATGATGTCCAAAATAAGTGCTTTTTCTTCTGGTCAAGTTCCTATTGACCTGGAGGTTGAGGGCTTTAGATATAGACTCGGGAGGTTTTCTCTATCAGATCCATCTAAGAGCTTCCTGCTCAACTCTGGCGCTGTAAAGGAGACCTTAAATGATTGACGACAATATTTTAGATAAGATTCAATCAATTCTATCTGTTTACCCAAAAGCTTCCTCTCAGTATATTGCCTTCTCTTTAGCTAGAAGGCATAAGATTTCACTAGACATTTCTGCGATTGATGAGCTTCTTACTGAGACCAGCCCTGACGAACTTAGCGTTCCACCAGAGTTAAAGCCGACAGCTTTTGATGTAGAGCTAGACGAAGTGAGTGAAAACTCAGACTCCTCTTCTGAGGATAGCTACAAGCAGTTTATCAGTAATAAAAAAGTATTTTACGACAGAGAGCAGGACGTTTATACGACTTGGATACAGGGGCTACCTCATGCAATCGAGCTTCCAGGCTCTGTTCATAGGGATATAGTGAGGGCATACAGCAACCATGATAGCAACCCTTCTACCGTAAATGAGATTGCGATGACGTTCGGGCTTCCCAGAAGCTGGGTCACAAAGTATCTTCGTGTTCATGAAATTACTCATGACAGAGAGCCCTTTACACCTGAAGAAATTATGTCACGATCTGAAGAGGATCTTGCAGCAGAAGCCCTACAGATTAGAAGGGCGGCTATTTTTAGGCGGATAGAAAATGATAAGTGGAGTCAAATAAGAAAAGATGCTAAAAACTGGCGAGAGTTTGAGGATCTTGTCTACAGGGAGTTTAAGCATTTAATCTCCGACTCCCACCCACCTGAAATTACTAAAATTTCCTTGAAAGACCCTATTGAAGAATTTTGTTGTGTTCTTGGCCTCAGTGACTTTCACTGGGGAAAGTACTCTGATGCGGGAGAGAACGGCGAAGCCTTTAATCGAAAGATAGCCAGGGAGCGCCTTTTTTCTTGCACCTCTCAGATTCTTTCTAGGCTCAAGTCTATCGGCCGACCTGAAAAGATATACGTTCCTGTTGGCAGTGACTTCTTTCAGATAGACGGAGATTCAGCGACAACTTCAAGAGGGACCCCTCAGGACGTAGATTGTACTTCAGCCGAAATGCTTGTATCTGGGTGCTACTTATTTACTAATTGGGTTGATGAACTTCGCTCTATTGCTCCAGTTGAGCTTGTCCTAATGAGCGGTAATCATGATAGAAGTTTTGGACTCGCCCTACTTCTTTACCTCAGTGCCTACTACAGAAACTGTAATGACGTGTTTGTCAATAAGTCCAGAGAGGCTAGAACTTATGTCAAGTACGGCTCTAACCTTATAGGATTTGTCCATGGTGACGGTGTTCGAAAGGTTAAGGACCTTGCAGGACACATGGCAAGAGAGGCTTGTGACTATTGGGCTGAGTGCCCCCATAGGACTGTTTATACTGGGCATCTTCACTACGAGCTCACAGAGACTGATGTTGCCTTTAGTGTAACCAAGCGTCAACTGACAAGTCTTTCAGGTCCAGATAGGTGGCATTCCAGAAGTGGCTATGTGGGCGCTCCAAAGCTCCTTCCTGCTTATCTTCACAGTAAAGAAAGGGGAATCATTGCAACTCTTTACGGTCCTGCAGAGGTTTAATTTATGGCACGTAAAAAATTTATTTTCGATACCTCAGCTTGCACAGAGGGTGGCATAGGAAAGCCTCCGCAAGGGAAGGAGCTCAATCATCAAATACAGACTCTTTTTGAGTGGGCCTCTAATATCGACGGCGTGATAGGATCTATAAATCATAATGCGATGATGACTGTCCTTAGCATTGACGTCGTGATATCCCTTCTAGTAGAAAAGGGTATTATTACTGATGAGGAGTTCTCAAAAACTCATGCAGCCCTTCTCAGAAAATCGGCTGGTAGTTTTGATGAATTCTTTTTAGAACTAATCGATAAACTTGAACAAGAGGCTAAGAGTAAGCCGAAGCCTAAGGATCCGCCTTGATAAGAAGGGAGCTATTGTGCAAAAATTTGCAGACGCTACAGCTGCTATAGAATCCATTCGACCGTATTTAAAAGAATTCCTTGTTGAGCATGAAGTTGAATTTCAACAAAACGGCTATTTTAGATGCATCAATCCACGTCATGATGACCAGTCGCCTTCCGCTCACATACTCCCCTGCGGGACGAAGGCTTACTGTCACGGTTGCGGTGCAACCTATGATATCCTCACCTCGAACAGCTGGTTAAACAAAGCTCCAGATGGTGGCTTTGGCTTTCTTGCCGAAAACCTCTTGCCTTTATGTCAAAAGTATTCGGTTCCATATGAGATTGGAGACCTGACAGAAGAGGATAAGTTTATAATAGATGCAAGAAGGCTCTGCAGGAATATTTCAGACTATATAACTGCACAAGAGTGGCCTCAGACTCACATTGATTATATATCAGAGAGGGGTCTTACAGTTGAGTACTGCAGGTCTAATGGAATCGGGGTCATCCAGGATTATTCCACATTTTACGGACTAATGCATGAGAGCTACACCAATGCTTTTCTTAAAGAGGCAGACTTAACTAGAAAGAGTTTATTTAGCCCTAAGAACATCCTTTTTACCTTGAGGGATGAACACGGCTCACCTGTTGGCTTTGCCGCAAGGAATACGCAGTGGGAGTCTGAATACTCAGATTATGTCTCTAGAGGCAAGTCTGGTGCGCCACCTATGAAGTACAATACTTCTAGTGGATCAAACCGAATCTATAGAAAGAGTGAAATCCTCTATGGATTTAATGACTTTATCTCAACAAGAGAAGGTGAGATTCCGCTCTATATACTGGAAGGACAGTTTGATAGAGACGCTCTAGCCTTTAACGGACTTCGAAACTCTGTGGCGCTGTGTGGCACAGCATTTACTTCGTCCCACTTAAATCTCCTCAAGCGTAATAGGGTCTCAAGAGTCGTTCTTCTTTTAGACTCTGATGATGCTGGCGCCAATCAGGTTAAGAAGCTTTTAATAGGCACACCTGATAAGCCTGGGCTGCTTTCTAATACATCTTCAGTTAAAGTCTCTGTCCTAACATTACCAGAGGGTCATGATCCTAATTCTTACATATTGGAATTTGGGATAAATTCTTTTAAAAAGCTTAAGCATGAAACTGCGTTTGAGTGGGTTCTTAGAACTCAGGACCCATCTCAAGATCCTCTAGATGTTTGTGAGACCATGATTCCTCTAATCCTTAAAGAGGATAACGTTCTTATCCGTGAGGATATGATCAAGTCTTTAATTTCTGTTGTAGGCTACTCGAAGAAGGCAATTGAAGAGGAGATTGCCAGGAGAGAAGATACCGTTGCAGCAAAGATTCTCCAGGAAAAGAAAAGTATTGTAGAGGATGCATTAAGGCAAGTTCAGTATACTGACGGCTCTGGCGAGGACGTTTTAAAGACTGCCCTGACTCAAATAGAGCAGCTTGATATAGTTGTCGGTCAAGATGTGCTAAGTGTCTCTGAAACTGTGACGGCGCTTGATATTCAGATTGCCTCTGAGTCAGAGCTAGAAGGTCCTTCGGGATTTAAGTTTGGAAAGCTACAACATTTTCAAGATGCCTTAAATGGCCCATGTGAAGGGACTGTTATAGGACTTGGAGGTGTTGCAAATACCGGTAAGAGCTCTTTGCAGTCACAAATAGCAAAAGAGCTAGTCGAAGAAAACGAAGATACTATCGTCATTCTTCATACTATAGATGATAATCGAGTCCAAATGAATAGACGTTTGGCTACACAGTTTGCAGTAGATGAGGCTGAAAGAATTGGTAGTCCAACTGAAATTACTTTAAATAAAATCGCAAATCCCAAGTACTGGATAAATCACCCTCAGTATGGATGTGAGAATGAAGATCTTTCAGAGCTTAGATCTGTTGGCTATTCAAAGTTAAGAGACTTTATGAAAGAAGGTCGTCTTCACGTAAAGGATATGACACACGGTGTAACCCTTGATTTACTCGAGAGGATGGTAAAGCGAGCAACTGAGGATAATCCAGATTCAAAGGTAGTTGTAATCCTCGATAACTTCCATAAAACTGGCGGCTTCAGCAACCTTGACGAACGTAGTGCAGTCAAAAGAAAGTCTGCAATGCTAAAAACAGGTATTGCTCAAACTTATGGCATCACAGTATTTTCGACCTTTGAGTATAAAAAAGTCGAGACCGGCAAACGTCCTAGCAACTCGGATCTTAGGGATGCTGTAAACATTGAATATGATTTAAATTATCTAGAGCATCTTTTTAGCGAGCTTAAGGCGGCAAAAGATACCGGGAAAGAAGATGAGTGCTACAACTGGCATGGACCATCTTACTCAAAGATGCCGATTATTGAGGGTGATGTTGGAAAGAACAAGATTACAGAATTTACAGGAAGGCATCATTATAAGTTCTATCCAGCTCAATCAAGATACGAATGTCTTAGCCCGGATGAAGCTTTTAGTATTGCAGAGATGAAGAAAATGGAAAGCTCATCTATTGGTGGAGATGATGAAAACCAGAGAGATTGGGCTTGGAAGAATGGAAAAAGGGTGGATATCATTAGAAATGAAGCCACATCTCCAAGGACAATTAAGGAAATGCTAGCAGATGACATCCCATTCTAGTGACAGTTTTTTAAACTCTTTAAAGGGCGGCTTATTTTGGCTCGTTCTTGTACTAAGTGTTGTTGGCTACATTCAGCAAACCTATCGTCTTTGGAAGACTCAGAATGAGATCACAACTCTACATAAAGAGATTGGTTTAAAGTTTGAGTCCTTTGATCAAAAGCTTGGACGTAGTGAGACTATAATCCTAGACAGCCAAAAAGCTATGAACTCTCTTGTCAAATCAATTCCACTTGACATAAAAAAGGATTTAAAGACTTTTAAAGCTGATATTAAATCATTTAACAGATTTATTGTAGAACATAATAGTTCAAAAAGAAGTGGGAAAGTCTCTCCCAGGCCTAAGAGAAAGCCTAAGAAGCACAGCCCCCCTCATAAAAAAGTATCTAATAGTTCAAAACCCTCAACACCAGAACCTAAAACTTCTTCTAAAACCTGTAATTGGGACTATTCAGATTGGAGGTTAACTGGAGAGTATTCCGGCTCATGTGGAGACGGGGTATTTTCTTATAAGCTACACCAGCAATTTGAGGGAGTACTCATAGAAGGCGAAGGAGATGCAGGAAGTTCTTCATATGTTAGAGTCTGGGAGCTTGATGAAAGCGGAAAGCGAATAAGCCCTCCGCTTTTAGTTAAGGCCTTTAGGTCGGTGAAAAAACTTTCATTATCTGAGGATTTTCAATGGCTGGCACTACATTTAGATATAGGTATAAGCTTGACGCTAGGCTCAGAGCTTGAAGTACTGCCTACGGTTGGACTTTCTTTTTCTGGACATGGTGCTACAGTTAACGATCTAAATTGGCGTCTATTTAGATTTGGAGTAGAGCCTTCTTCTGAGAAGATTGGAGTCAGCGTATGTCCAGGTCTTTACAATGTTGGAAAGCCCCTGCCTTTATTTAGCAATATCTGGATAGGGCCTTGCTATGGTTATGATGGTTCGAGTAAGATACTACTTCAATTAACAGGAGTTCTTTGAAATGGCTAGAGATGTTAGAACATTTGCAAAAGATATAGCTTTTGACTTTATTGTTAAGACGGCTTATCACGTTCTTAAGGAGGGGGACCTTGTTAAGACAGAAACCCCCGGGCTAAAGCCAAAGGAAGGCAGAAACAAGCATTCTGTGCTCTTGCCTTCACCCTATCGGCGTAGTTAATGCCAACTTATAAATTTAAGTGCTCTGAGTGCACAGCTTATATCACTTTAATAGAGGACTTCTCAAAGGCCGTAAGGCTAGGAGACCAGCATAAAAGTATTCGCTGCTCTGAGTGTGACTCACCAATAGTTCGAATATGGGGCTCCCCACCCCTAGCAAAGACGAACTTTAGGAAAACCCCGATACTATGACTGACACCTATTTGCTAGTCGCTAACTCTTTAATACTAAGCTTAAATATCTTTCTTATTATATACATAAAGAGAATCTTTCAGAGACCTAACTTAAATAGAAGTGAGCCGCTTGTAGAAAGTATTAGTCTTAAGCTCTCCCAGCTTGAAAGAGAGCAGGCTCAGTCCTTAAAGGTAATAGATGCGCTTCCTGCTAAGATATTAAGAACAATTCAAGGCTCTGTTAATAGCACGACAGGAAAGCTTGGTGAGCTTGTTAAGTTTATTGAGCTTCAGCGAATGTATGACAGGCTAATACCTGTTGGCAGTATAGTTGACTTTATTGGGGTCTCTTTTCCAACTGACGATAATCCTGGAATAGTTTCATTTATTGATGTGAAGACAGGCAAGCGAGCTGTTCTTTCAAAGGATCAGCGACAGTTGAAGAAGTTAGTGGAAAGTGGGCAAATTTCCTTCAATGTAGTTAAGGTAGAGGTAGAATGAAAGCAACAATAGATGAAGTTATATCCTACTCTATTTGTCCAAAGCTGTGGTCTTTAAAAGGAGGGCCCTTAGTTCCTCCGTCACTTAATAGTGAGCTTAATTCAATACTAACCTTTACCTTAAGAAAACTTCTTGAATCTTCAGAACTTCCAAGCTGGAAGCAGCTACAGTCTCGCTGGACTAAGCTATATTGGAGCTCTCGTCCTATCGAGGACTCACAGAGTAGCACTACTTTTATTAGATCAAATATTGCTTTAAAAAACTTCTATGGGATTGTTCGAGCTTTTTCAAAGAGCGTTCTTGGTATAAATTTTAAAATTTCTTCCACCCTTTCTAGACACAACCTTTCAGGCACGATACCTGGAATCATTTCACTTGAAACAGGATCTGTAGAGCTAATTCATATTACAACTTGCTCTAACGCTTCTGATCTAATCAGAGACAATCGTGTTAAATATCTTTCCGCAATTATGAATTCGGAAATTCCTGTAGAAAAGATTACGTCATTGTTTTTAACTGAGAAAGGTGTGTTAAAACATTCGTCTTTATATCCTGACGACTCTTTCTGGGTCTCCTCAGAAAAAGAGATGTCTTCAATTTTAAACTCAATGCATAATGGTGCAGTCTACATGAATACGAATGCCTGCTCTACTTGCACCGTGAGGGAAGAGTGTCTGAGAACAACCATGACCGAAAGCCTTCAGTAATTTGTCCCAGCGTAGATCAGGACCCTTGGTCAATTTCTCAAATGGTAGAAATTGTTTCAGCAATCAAATGGTTCAGAAGCTTTTCTTTCGACACTGAGGAGAGCTTTTTCTCAGAGTCCCCTCCTCGAGATCAAATTAAATTAACAACCCTAAGCCTTTCGCTGGCAGGAGATCTTCTTGAAGAAGATCGTATTCACGGAAAGCTTTGGATCCTAAGCAAGAAGTCAAATCCTTCTTACACCTGGATGATTTCTCCTTCAGGGGAAAACCTTGGAGTCTTTACCGCTCACTAAAGGATGTGTTATGTCAAAAGGCTCAGATCACCTTGTTACAGTTCTGAAAGAAATCTACGGTTCGGAACTTAAGGTAATTAGAGAATACCATGTAGGGCAGAGGCTAAGGCTTGACTTCTTCCTTCCTGCGTATGGTATTGGCTTTGAATATCATGGAGTTCAGCACTCTCACTTCGTAGAGCACTTTCATAAAAGTGCGTCAGGCTTTAGAGACTCAAAGCGAAGGGATCGGCTAAAATTAGAGCTAGCAGAGGCTAAGGGCATTACTGTCGTTACCCTTTGGAGCACAGAAGAGGTTAGTAAAGAAAGTGTCAGTAGAAAAATACGCGAAGCAATCATATCAAGCTGAAAGTCATAGATTATTTATTTCTATTGACTCTGTCTTTGATCTAACTTCAGGAATATTAAGGTGGAGACTTGGGTCGCTGCTTCCATTCACAGACTCAGAAACAGGGGACAACTGGACGGCAGAGTCGCCTGATAGCAAACTTCGCAAGAAAGAGCTTTCAGCAAAAGCAGATATTAGAATCCCAGAAGGAAAGACGCTTGATGAAATTATCTCTGAGGTAAAAGCAACTGTCTGGAATGTTGATGCAGACTGCTCTATTTATATTACTGTATTTTTTCTAGAGAAGGCTCCATATACTTTTTATCGCTTTCCAGCCAAAGAAGGCTAGGTAGGAGTTGCTTATGTCTAACATTATTGAATTTAAGGTTTACCACAAACCCCAGGCCCAGCCTCGCCCAAAGGCTCGCCGCCTCCCTGTGGGAGTTCAAATCTACACTCCAAAATCAGAGCGTGTTATTGTATGGAAGGATGCTATTAGGACATCTTTTAGGAATACCGTTGGCTTTAATTACACTCCAGTTGACGGACTTGTAAGATTCAGTGTAGTATTTGAAATAGAGCGCCCTAAGTACATGTGCGCTACTAAATACCCAGACCAGCGACTACCACATACAATTAAGCCTGACATAGATAATTTGATAAAAGGCGCCATGGATGCTCTCTCTGGTGTCGCCTGGGTGGATGACTCTCAGGTCTGGCTTGGCTCGTGTGAAAAATACTTTAATACTATAACTCTTGGAGGGTCTTCTGGTAGGAAAAGGCTCCCTAGCCCTTCTGAGGTCTCCTTTAAGTTGGAGATACTATAATTTAATTAAACTGTGGGAAAGAATAAAGACAAGTCACTTGGCAAAAAGGTTCATAATAGAGATATAGAGATTATTGATAATCTTGTTTATCATTATATTAATGGATCTGAGGGCGAAAAATATAGGGCTCAGCGAGATATCTTAGGGTACCTTGATAGTTATCTTGAGAAGTACGCAAGTCTACTTCATGGCGTACAGGTAGATCTTAAAAACTATGACACTCGTCTCTTTTTGTCTCTATTCCTTACTGGTCAAGAAAAGACTCCGACTTCTTTTAGGCAGCAGTGTCGCAAAATAAACGACACACTTTCTTCATTTGAAAGATCGGACCTTAAAAGTGAAGTGATTTTAGTCTTTCTTGGAGTCCTCTCTAAGTATAGAATATATGAGGGTGTTAATGCTTTAAACCCTCTAACCAAGATATTCAGATGGAGAATGAAGGATTGGTATAACAGGGTTGTCAGAGACGCTCTCTTCCATACTAAAGAATCTCCATCCCCAAGAGGGTCTGCAGAAGGAGCCTCTTTTACAGTAGAGCAGTGGATCGACACCTTTCGAAGTGACACTGTTAATTTTGACATAGGGCTTGAGTCGATGAGTCTTTCCTGGGTTAACTCTCCGCAGAAGGCAATTTATCAATCCTTAACTAGATATGATCGATACTTATTGTATTTAATTTACGGACAGGAGAGTTCGGTTTCTCAAGTTGCGACTCAGCTTGGCCGTGACAAGGATACAATTAAGCGTCATATTAAATCAGTTTTGCAAAAACTGGAGCAGGCTCATATAAATGGAATTAGATAGCGACAACCTTGAAAGAGACAGCGTTCTCACAAAGGTCGATGAAAATTTGACTTTAGATCATGTAATTGGCCAGCCGAAAGCTATTGAAGTTCTTCGCCGTCTTGTTGATCAGATAAAGTATACCTCTCTTTTTGAATGGTGGGGACTTGAAAAGCCTAAGGCTCTAGCATTAGTAGGAGAGCCTGGGACTGGAAAGACGTTCTCCATTAGAGCTCTTGCAAATGAGGTTGACTGCCCTCTCATGGAATTAAAGTATGAGGACATAGCTTCCCATCTTTATGATGAGTCTATAAAAAGACTTGCCGCCTTTAAGGAGCAGGCAGCCGAGATTGCTGCACACTATGGACATATCATAATCCTCATAGATGAGGGGGATGTATTTTTTCAAGACAGGTCAAATGGTAACGTTCATGCAAGTGATGTTAAGAAGACAACTTTCTTTTTACGATGGCTAGACGGCGACTTAGAGGGAACTCAGGACATTACCCTTGTCGTGACTTCAAATAATTGGGACTTAGTTGATGCGGCTATAAGACGTCCTGGAAGATTTTTAAAAGTCGAGTACGATAAGTTAACAAAAGAAGATATTGTCAATGTCTTAAGAACTCATATTGACCTGTACGAAAAAAAGGTTGGACATAAGCTCTTCCGAGCTGATGCAACAAAAAATATTAACGCTGATATTGCCGGGGTTTCCGGAGCTGATGTAAAAAGTATTTTAGATAGAGTGCTTGAAGCCAAGGCCCTTTCTCAGCTTCAAGAGATACTCTCTGACGATTTACTTTCAGATCTTCCAATGGAAATTGCTTTAAAGCGTGTCAAAAAAACATTAGTAACTTCAAAAGATCTCTCTGATGGGGTACAATCTTTTCTTGACGAACATCTTAGCGACAGTGAAAGGAAAGTTGGATTTTGAACAACATCGATCTACTTGGAATTATTAAAAACGAAATGACTCGATCAAGAAAGCCGGCTGCTCGCCGGCTTCCTACTTTTTACCCTAGTGAAGCATCGGCGGTTACTCCCGATGGGGAGACTCTTGGAGGCTGCTCTAGAAAGACATGGTACAGAACAAACCGAGTTCCACCGTCAAACACATCTGAATTCTATCTTAAAATGATCCACACTCTAGGGAGTCATATTGAAGACGTCGTAGTAGAACAAATGAAAAGGGCTGGAATTTTCGAAGCCAACTCTGTCAAATTTTACAATCCAGAATATAATCTTTCTGGAGAAATTGACATTGCAGGAAGGTACAGAAGACAGGACGGCTCTATAGGCTACTATGGCGTTGAGGTTAAGTCCGTCTATGGCATGGGTGCAACTCAGACTATAACTGGTCGGAGACGTGCGTGGAGAGGCCAGCCGGCCTTTCGCCCAAAGCCCAAAGAGAGCAACCTGATGCAAACCATGATATACATCAGAGAGTTTTCAAGTAAGACTGACTCAGATACCTCTTTAGAGTACTTTAAGTTACTTTACCTCCCTAGAGATAAGCCTATTGATGGACGGGAGTATACTGTAAGACTGATGCACCCCTCTGAATTTCCTTCTCAATTTTCAGATCTTGCAGGGACTTTAAATCAAAAACATCAATATGCCTTTATTACAACTCCTGACCACCCTGACTACATTGAAGATCGCTTTTCTATTGATGATATTTACGAACGATTTAAGCTTTTAAAAGACACCCTTGCAAGTGGAGGGGTTCCAGACAGGACGTTTGAGAAATACTACTCTAAAGAAAAGGTAACTCACCTTCATGAGATTGGTAAGATTTCAGACAATGCCTACCAAGACTTTAAGAAAGGCAGGAAGACTCCAGGTCATTTTCTTTGTCAGTCATACTGCGAATATAGAGATCACTGCTATGAAAGAAGTGGTAGGCCAAGAAAAGAAGCTGACTCTCTAACTCAAATAGTGGTAAGCTCTAAGCATCTTGACGAGGCAGAAAAGTTTACTTTAGAACAAGGATAGGTAAAATTTTATGAAGTTATCAACAGACAGAACAATTCCTATTAGCACTTCCGGCCCAAATCTTGGCATAGAGTTCTTTAAAAAAGACTCTGATGCTAATGAGTACATGTTTATTAAGGGCAAAAGTAGAGTGGATATTCCACTTCCAGCTGTAATAAAGGTTAGCCGACAGGGTGGAAGCTATTCTATGGTTGAGTTCTTTTACGAAGAGGGTCGCGGACCCCGGGCAATGGATATCTACGACGGAAAGACTTTTGTAGTAGTGACACTGCCTGGCGATAAGCGAAACAAAACTAAAACTGGCGTTGCCTATCGAAACCTTGTTTGTACTGGCAAGCTTCGAGACACCCTGAAGGGTCATCCTAATATCAGATTCGATAAGTTTGTTTGCCAGACTGAAGGACTAAATCACTGGAACGACGTTTCGCTTCACCTTGATGGACTTGGAGCTCCAAAGGAAACCTTGTGATAAGTTTTTTGCCAGGCAAGGGAGTTGTAATTAGGACTAAGCTTTTGTCTTGGATCCCTTTTATTCCAATTCATCCAATTGGGCTCACTCTTGGAGTTTTAATGATAATAAACCCAGATTATGAGTCTCCTGAACTAATAGATCATGAGGCCATTCATGTCAGGCAGTATCTCGAATTACTCTTTGTTGGCTTTATAGTTCTCTACTTAGGCTGGTGGATTATCAACCGGCTTAAAGGGATGAACTCACATGAAGCTTATGAGGCAATTCCATTCGAAAAAGAAGCTCGAGCATTTTCTAGCTCACTTAAAGATAGAAGATGGTTCGGCTGGATACGGTTTATCAAAGATTCACCCTGAAATCATTAGGCGATATATTATGAAGCTAATCGTCAAGACTCTTGCACTTACTCTTACCTTATCTCTTTCTTCATGCTCTGATGAATTAGCTTTAAATACTGAGCCAGACTCTGCTCCAGCAAGGCTTATTCTTGATATGGCACCAGTACCGGACATTCCAGTGCTGTCAGCAGATCCTATTCCAGATATGGAACCGCCTCAAGACTCCTGTCTTGGGGCGACAGTTTTAGATCCACTCTTATACTGTAGGTGTAACCCAGATTGCTGCTTAAACCAACGCTGGTATTGCCCTCCTAACCCTAGCAATACAATTGACGCAATGGATGTTATTGTTGAGATTTGCGATGAGTCTGGCCTTGCATGCAACTTTGGGGTTGATCCGGGCTGCCCTCCTCCTGAGATAATTTTTAGGAGTGAGTGTTACGTCGCCCACGAGTGTCCACCGGGATCAAGTGGAGAGTTTCTTCAATGGTTTGAATGCCAAATGGAAGATGGGTCTATTGGGCGGCAAAGAGTTCTTTGCAATAAAGGAAGCCTTGTCCATGGTCCATGTCAGGCCTGTGTTGAGGAGACCTGTAATGGGACAGATGATGACTGTGATAATATCACTGATGAAGGTCGCTTTGCTTGTAGTAGTGCATGCGGCGACGGATGGGGCTTTTGTGTAGACTCCACAGTGGTTGACTGCACTGCCCCAGAGCCCCTAGAGGAAGCATGCGACTACGAAGACAATGACTGTGATGGCGAGGTCGATGAAGGCCAAAGGAACGTGTGCGATGAATGCGGGAATGTTGCTCAAGACAATTGTGATGGACTTGATAATGATTGCGATGGCTCAGTTGATGAGGATCTGTCTCAGGTTTGTGAGACAGTTTGTGGCATAGGTGTTGAGTTTTGTTCAGATGGCTCCTGGATAGGCTGCACTGCTAGAGCGCCAGCAGATGAAGACTGTAATGGGCAGGATGACGACTGTGACGGGCTTATAGATGAAGGACTAGAGTGTAACTGCAGTCTTGAGGATATCGGGGTTTTAACCCCATGCAGTGAGCCTCCCTTAGTATGTGGATTCGGGTTTAAAACCTGTGAATGTCAAGATCCTCCAGATTGCAATACATTGAGAATGTCTCAGTGTCAGGCAATCTGCACATATGTCCCAGTTCAGCAAGAACTATGCGATCCTCTAACTGGAATGGCCCTTCCTACTGAGTTCTGTAACAACTTTGACGATGACTGTGATGCCATTACTGATGAGGATCTAACTAGAGAGTGTTACACTGGACCCCCTAATACTTTGAATATCGGAGTCTGCTCTCCAGGCAGACAGGTTTGCATAGAGGGTATCTGGGGCGAGCTAATAGGCGAAAACTGGGCTCCTGATTTTTGTGCGGATGAAACCCTCCCTACAGTCGAAGTTTGCGACGGAGCTGATAACGACTGCGATGGAGAGGTTGACTACGGAGAGGAGGTTAGGCAAACAGACGTTTTGCTTATAGTTGACAGATCTGGATCAATGGACGGAGAAGTCGGTGCGGTTATGCACGCTCTCTCTAGATTTGCAAACCAGTTCTCAGCAGAAGATGCTATACATTGGGGTTTAATTATAACCCCAGCAAATCATCGCGCACCTGGAGTCGGCGTAAAAGAGCACATGATCTTGATATCAGATATACTTCCTTTTAATGACTTCTTTATGCGATTTGGAAACATAAACTTTCCTATAGACGGCGGTTCGGAGCAGCTTCTTGATGCATTGTATGCGTCTGTTTACCCTGTGAGCGCTAATACTTTAAATGTTTTACAAGACTCTATATGGGAAGACTGTTGCGCTTCAATGCCTGAGATTCAAAACTTCATAATAAATTGGCGGCCAGATTCTGATAAAATAATTATAACCTTTTCAGACGAGGAGCCTTTTACCTACATGGAGCCAGAGAACACTCTTGAGATCGTGCAGCTTGCCCTTGCTGCCACGCCGGAGCTTGTGGTTCACACATTCTCTCAAGCTCACTACGAGCCTTCATGGGGGAGGCTTGCCATAGCCACTGGCGGACTATTCTTCCAGCTAACCCAAAATTCTGAGCAAATGTACAGTGACCTCGTTTCTATAATTGATCAAGCCTGCCTTCCTAGAGAGTAACTAATGCCTTCCCTGCTTGCTATTTTTCTACTTTTTCCATTAGGCATAGACTGGCAGACTCGATTACTTAAGTCTGAGCTAGAGATTAATGGCTATACCCGCATTTACGGTGGTCTAAATCAAGGTAACTCGACATTTATGGGTCAAATTGATGACTATAGTGCTGAGGTTTTTGTTGAGCACCCCGGAGGCTACATTCATAGGGCAACTTTAATTATAGACACCAGACAGATAACAGAGACTAATTGCCTTTCTATTTACAGATTGCTACAAGGACTTCTTGTTATAAAGTATGGACCTAGCTTTACAAGGTTTGTTAGGACGGACCCTGTAATTGATGACCTACTATATGCGCATAGATGCCACGCAATTAGGACTGGAATAGAGAGTGTTAGCTCAATTTGGAACACAAAAGAGTTCAAGATAGAGCTTTCAATATTTGGGGACGATGTAATCTGCATTGAGATTACATACACTTATAAGAAGTACTTTAAAAGATTTATTAAAGACAACAAAGCAAGACTTCTAAAAAAGCTTTAGGTAATTAATGGACTTAATTTTTTATATTGTGGTACTGATTGCCTATGCAATGGTTTGGGGACTCACATTTTTTATAGACCCAGACCCAGAAAGGAGTGGCCACAGGGGCCCTGGCTCGTACTTTGTTAGCGAACTAAAGGTGTATCTTATATCTACCTTTCACTCTGTGCGTAAAACTATACTGGAGTTTTAAGAATGGATGTCTCTAATATAGACATAGAGCAGATTAAAAATGCTTGCAAGAAAAAGGGTTACGCTTTCTTTGATGGTAACAAGTCTTTCAATTTAAATATAATTGGAATTAGATCTTCCGTTGATGAGTCAAATTCATTTGACGATGCAATGCTTGTCGCCTACAGGGATCATGATCTCGATTGGACTATTGACAGGTATACGATAACCACTGACCCAGGTAAGAAGTATCTAAAAAGACCAATTAACGTGAAGGGCGCTGCGATATTAGTTCCAGGTCAATATCGATCTGTCTACCAGATAGGACTTCACAGAGGGAAGTACAAAGCTCTTTGCCAAAAGGGTGGCCCAGTTAGAGTTTGGCGAGACGATAATCGTGATGAGATATTAGATCACGATGTCGAAATTGATGAGGGCTGGTTTGGAATTAACATTCATAGAGCTCACAAGTCTCTTGAGCTCGAAAGTGTTAATGGATACTCTGCTGGATGCCAAGTATTTTCAAATCCTCAAGATTATGATTACTTCATCGCAATCTGTGAGTGTGCTGAAACGCTGTTTGGGAACTCATTTACCTACACCCTGTTTGATGAGTCAGACTTCTTTAACTATTGCGCATAGCTTACTCGACCACAGTTGGGTTAATTTTCACCAGCACTCGAGCCTCTGCCCCATTGTCTCCCCGTATCGTCATAGGACCTTCTATTACCCTGGGTTTGAAGGGCCTTTTGGGTGTATCTACTGATTGATAATTCCTAGAGTAAACATAAGTGTGTAAGCGCATTAGGGTGGCCTGAGTTGATGCAATACTCTTTCGCAGATCAACAAGCCTGTAGTGTAGGTTCAGTGCTACAAATATTAACGCGGCTACTGTTCCAAGAAGGACGACTCCGTAGAATGCAAGAGAGTATACCATCAGTCACCACTATGGTGTAGCTCAAGGGCAGCTATGCGACTCTTTAAGGTTTCTACCTCTTTTTTTAAAGTGTTAATCTGTGACTCTAATATAAGACTCACTGAGTTTAGCTGAGTCACTGAAATTCCACTATTTATAAGCTTCTCTAGCTTAGTCTGACGCTTAGAGAGACTATTGAAGACTTCTTCTAGCTCTTCATTACTCATTATCCTCTCTCTCCTTATCCTCTTTTTTATTCAAGTAGGCTGCTGTTGCAGGCAGTGCGGCCCTTCCTGCATTTATGCCTAAGAACCCTATTATTAATGTGACGAGTCCGCTGGTGACTGTGTCGAAAATGCTTTCTTGCCATTTGTATACAGCCCACGCAACGCCAAGTGATGAAATCAAAAGTATACCTGTAATTGTGACCCAGAGCTTTCTGCTTCTGACTCCACTATCTTTCAGATACTCTTTGAAATCATTGTTTTCCATCTTATACTAATTAACCCTTCTTCTTGTCTTTCTTCCATCCCTCTTTTTAATTTCATTGATGGACCCTTCAGTGTTTTCTTCATCTACCAGAGTATTACTGGTATCGCTTTCTTTACTGGCTGCGACGATAGGCGCTTTAACCTCAACCTTAGTAGGCTCTGGCGCTTTCGGTAACGCAGTACTGGGTCCGATAGAGCCATCCTTTTTTACAGTCGTCTTAACGATTCCAGCAAATGGAACGGTTCCGCTTCTATCAATCTTAGCTGTCTTATTTTTTGTCCTAGAATTTCTTCTAGTAATCCTAGTTATACTCACTTTCTACTCCAGGCCTTAGCCGTTATTAGTTACCTAAACTTTTTGATGGTATTTGAATTTGCCTTGACTTAAACTCAAGCCAGGCGTTTCCGATTCCAACCGCATCTCCATCTTTGAATCTACCCAAGTTCCCTGCCATATCCTTTGTTACAACACGAATATGCATCGTAACTGGTGTGTAGGGATTGATCTGACCACCGCCAACTCCACTAAAACTTTCTAAGGCAAGGATTTCATCATCATTTCTGAAGTCGCTTCTGTAGAGGTTGACTCTAAACATCTGTGGATTCATCGGACCCTCTATAGCACTATCTGAATCTCCTGCGCTGTCAGAATCTGCGGTAACTATGGTCCCTGAATCTTGAAGCCTGTCGATGACCTCTACCCATCCCCCACTTACCAGCCCTGAATCATAGGCTGGATTTCCTAAAATAGGGTAATTTTCTAGCGTCATATTATGAGACTCACCAGACCCATCTCGTTTGATGAAAAACTTATTTGAAGTTCCACTTGTCCCACCTTGCGTGAGACTATTTCCGGCAGAGTCAGTGACACACACCTCTATATTTTTAATCTTTGTAGGATCACTCTGTCCACTTTCTAGGTATAAAAGTAAGTCAAAAGACGCAACGATGTCTCCCAGATTTCCGGCACCCCCAATGCTGACCTCATGCGCAATATTGTAGCCTGCCTGCATTATCCGGTCTGAAGGAGGTGGGAGAAAGGGGATTGCGATTCTGATTTCTTCTGCGTAACTATATGTCCCCGAAGAATCTCCGAGCTCCTCCGGATAGAATGACCAGGCCCGACTAAGCCAAGATTTGCTCCCATGGTATTGTTTGCTTTCAGAATTTCCAGCACCCGGCGGGTCGTACTCCTGGTTAAGCTTTCCTGTATGCTGTGAGTAAGAGTAATCGTCTATAATGTTTCTTGTATAGTAATTAAGATCTTCTATATTGCGCCACCCCTGCTGTACAAAGCTCAGGTATGTTGCATTAGCCGTACCTGACACTCCTTGCTCTCTATAGCACGAAGCCCATAGCGCAGGATCGTTTATGGGAGACTGTCGAACTCTTCTGACTTTTGGTGCGGTCAATGTTTGCGGGGTTAAATCTCCAATGGCTGCAAAGAAGTCGCGCTTAGCTAGCCCTGAGCTGTCAAGTTCATAGAGAATATGTTCAGTGCCATCATCATATAGTCCTACAGGGTGAGTTACCTGCCCGTATTCGTCCAGGGTGGTCATAAAGACGTCCCCTGTCTCGATCAGGGTTGGGTATTGTGGGTCTGCGCCAAGCTGCAGAGAGTGTGACAGGCTGGTCTTTGGAGTAATAGTAGTAACCCCTTCTCCGTCTACTGTAAGCCCCACATGTCCATCTGCTGCATGCTTTGCTGGTCCGCCATTCCCTCCAGCACCTATTTGAACAGCCTTTCCTGTTATTAACAGTGCATTTTCAATTGTTCCACTATAAGTATAAGTCTTATTGCTTATATCCTCTCCTGCCCCGTATTCATTAAGGTCTGGATAGCCAGGAGCATTTCCAGGGTCTCCGACGAGACCCATTGTTCCAAAGACTAAGCCTTGATCTTGCGCCAATACAAGCATAGCATTCTGTGATTCAGTCGGACTCCCGGCATTGTTGCTATCGGCATTTATTAATATATTAGCCCAGCCCAATGAAGACAGATTAAGCTGAGCCTGATGCCCATCCCCGTTACAGTCTACTGTTAGTGTAGCATTTTCTACCTGCAGGTAATCTGAACATGCAGGTCCGCCCGTTGATGCGTCTCCCACCCATCTGATAACCCTCTTATCTCCAGCGTTGCCAATGCCGTCAGAGGCATCTGTGAGCTTACCTGATGAGTCTACTGTAATATTTGCGCAAGTATAACTATCTGCACTTACACCTGTTGGAAAGTCCTTAAACCGTATATCCACTTGATCAGGATTCTGAGCATCAGGGGTTACTTCAGCAAAGATAAATGAAGACCCCCCGTTAAAATCAAGTGTCTGTCCGTCGCTTATAGCTACCGGACTTACGTTTGTATTATCTCCTCGAGCATAGATGGTTGACATTCCTCCGCCAGATCCCAGCTCAGATATATTCCCTGCGGCATCTTTATAGTACAGCTTGTTAATGTCTGTGCCATTACTGCCGTCACCAAGGAAGATAGCCCCAAATCCGGTGCCTGTAACTATCCCGGCCCCACTATCTTCAGCAAAAATTAGTGCAGTCGGATCCATCATTCCAGAGAGGAACATGTCACCATCGACATGCAGCCCGGGTGACTGCTGCCAAGGGTAAAGCGTGTTGCCGAACTTGTCTATGACATCGCCTGGATCTGAATTAACCCAAAGCCTCGTTCCGTGTACTACAACTCCTGATGATACTATGTATTGCGTGTTAGATCCGTAAACACGCTCTCCTGGTATAAATGGATCGCCAAAGAGCTGTGAGTCGACTCCGGCTCTACCGCCCTTATAGCAACTATTGCTAATATCAATTATCACAGGACTGACAGAATCTAGATCAAGTCCGACTATACTAAAGTGCCCTCCCTCTATTCCA
>MDTB01074908.1_pt1 | contig 20472 bp, 20 predicted proteins | sample 811161 | NCBI WGS metagenome assembly MDTB01 (sample SAMN05326650, study PRJNA326480) | marine metagenome | isolation source: seawater | place: Mediterranean Sea | collected 2009
AATTCAAATATTGATAATGATACTTATTTTAACAGTATTAATTCAATAAATAATTGTGGAAAAGATGATATCACATTTTTTTCTAAAATTAAATATATAGAAAATCTTAAATCAATTAAGGCTAAAGCTTGTTTGATAAAACAAACATTTGCAAATTACTTACCAAAAACTTGCGAACCCATAATAGTAGATGATCCTTATTTAGCTTTTGCTACTTTAACTCATTTATTTTTTAAAACCTCTAATAAATCCAATGGTATTATCTCAAAAAATTCTCATTTAGATAAAGATTGTAAAATTAGTAAAAATGTTCAAATTGATCATTTCAGCGTTATAGAAAAAAATACTGAAATTTTTGAAAATGTCATTATTGGTTCAAATTGTAAGATTGGCCCAAATGTAAAAGTTTCTTCAAACTGCATAATTTATGATAATGTATCTATATCAAATGCTGTTATTATGGATTATTGTGAAATTAAATCTGGGGCTATAATAGGTGGAGCAGGTTTTGGTTTTGAGGAAAAAACAAAAAGAAAAATATATCATCATGGAAATGTTTATATTGGAAAAAATTCTACTATTGGCTCTAATACAACAATAGATCGTGCAGTTTTTGACTCAACAGTTATTGGTGATTATTCACAAATAGACAACCTAGTTCAAATTGCTCATAATGTAGTATTGGGTAAACATAGTATAATTGCTGCTCAAGTAGGAATTGCTGGCAGTACAGTAATTGGTGATTATGTTAAAATTGGTGGACAGGCTGGTATTGCAGGTCATCTTGAAATTTTAAATAATGTTACAATTGCAGCTAAAAGTGGAGTTACGAAAAATGTTGGTGATAATAAAATTGTTGCTGGCTTTCCTGCAAAGGATATAAAATTATGGAAGAAAGACATCATTGAAACCAAAAAAAAATATGATTTTAAATAAAGAGCAAATTCAAAAATTAATACCACATAGGGATCCTTTTCTTTTTGTTGATACCTGTGAAGTTAAAGTTCCAGGTGAACATGGATTGTCATATAAAATATTTCATGATAATGAATTTTTTTTTAAAGGACATTTTCCTAACAATCCAATTGTTCCAGGAGTAATTATAGTCGAAGCCATGGCTCAAACTGCTGGTATTGTTGTTTCGTATATGCTTAAAGAATATAATGAAAAATCTGTTCTTTTTATGAGTGTTAATAAAGCAAAATTTAGAAAGCCAATTCTTCCTAATGAAAATATATGTTTTGAAGTTACTTTTTTAAACAAGGTAAGAGATGTTTATAAATTTAATGGAGTAGCAACAAAAAACAATCAAAAAGTCAGTGAAGCAGAATTTTCAGCCATGATTACTTATCGGTAATATTTTGTAATAAATAAATTGTTTATAAAATTTAATAATATCATATTAAACATTTGTGATTCATCCAACAGCAATTATTCCAGATAATGTAAAAATTGATAAATCGTGCAATATTGGTCCATACTGTGTAATTGGAGAAAATGTAAAAATTGGTAAAAATAATACTCTTATTTCTCATGTTTCTATAACTGGTCATACTGTAATAAAAGATAAAAATATATTTTACCCATTTTCTTCAATTGGAAGTAATCCTCAAGATTTAAAGTTCAATAATGAAATATCTTATTTAGAAATTGGTAGTAATAATAAATTTAGAGAAAATGTAACTGTTAATCCAGGCACTAAAGGTGGTGGTTTAAAAACTATAATTAAAGATAATTGTTTGTTCATGGTAGGCTCTCATGTTGCACATGATTGCAAGATTAATTCTAATGTTATTTTAGCAAATAATGCAACACTAGCAGGTCATGTTGAAATAGATAGTAATGCAATACTTGGTGGTAATTGTGCCGTACATCAATTTGTCAGAATTGGAAAATATTCAATGATAGGTGGAATGAGTGGGGTTGAAAAAGATATTATACCTTATGGATTATATATAGGTATAAGAGAAAATTTAAAAGGTATCAATTTAATTGGACTTAAAAGAAAAGGTTTGGAAAGTAAATCGATAAAAAATATAAATAATATAATTAAAAAAATATTTAATCATAAAGATACTATAACTAAAAATATTAAATATTTAGACTCTAAAGATAGTGAAATAATCGAAATTAAAGAAATTATAGACTTCATACATCAAAGTCCTAAAAGAGGATTGTGTACTTTTGACAATGAATAAAATAGCTATAATTTCAGGTGATGGTAATTTACCTCTATATATAGGTAAATCTTTAAGTAAAAAAAATTTTAAAGTAACTTACCTAATATTAAATTCAATTAAAAATAAAAAAATATACAAAAATGAAGATCATATAATAATAAATATACTTTCAATTAAAAAAATTATAGACACTTTAAAAAAAAATAATTTAAAACAAGTTATTTTTGCTGGAAGTTTGAAAAGGCCGAGTATTAATGATCTTGGTTTTGACTTAGACACAATTAAATTAGCAAAACAATTGCTTTTAGAAAAAAAGGGAGATAATAATTTATTAATTTCAATAAAAAAATTTTTGGAGACTAAAGGATTCATATTCTTTAATTGGACTAGATATTGTTCTGAATTATTTTCTATAGAAAAAAATCTTATTAATACAAAACCTACAAAATTTGCTCAACAAAACTTTATAAAAGCTAAATCAATATATAAACATTTTAAAAATATAGATGTTGGTCAATCTATAATAGTTCAAAATCAATTAGTTTTAGGTTTAGAGGCAATAGAAGGAACTGATAACTTAATTAAAAGATGTTCTTATTATAAAAGAAAGGGAGATAGAGGTGTATTAGTTAAATTTACAAAAAAAAATCAAAGTTCTCTTATTGATATTCCTCTTGTTGGATTAGCCACAATGAAAAGTATTAAAAAATACGATTACGAAGGAATTTTTTTAGAAAAAAATAAATGCCTAATTATTAATAAAAATCAAGTAATTGAATATGCAAATAAAAATAAAATTTTCATTTCAAGCGTGGATTTAATTTGAAGAAAAAGAAAATTTTTATTTGTTGTACTGAGCAATCAGGTGAAAATATTTGTTTTAATATTTTGTCAAAATTAAATTTGAATAATATAGATGTAGATGGTGTTTGTGGAAAACGTTCTGAGAAATTTATTAAAAAAAAATTTTATGATATATCAGATTTTAAATCCATTGGTTTAATAGAAATAATTCTATCACTTCCAAAATATATTAAAATGATTAGGCATTTAAAAAGACAAATTTTTAAAAATAACTATGATTTATTAATATGTATTGACTCTCCCGATTTTAATTATCTTTTAGTAAAATCACTTAGAAAAATTAATTATTCAAAAAAAATATTACAAATTGTAGCTCCTAGTGTTTGGGCATGGAGAGAAAATAGAGCTAGAAAATTTGCAAAATTATATGATGAAATATTTTTATTATTTGAATTTGAAAAGAAATATTTTCAATATAAAAATTTTATAACAACTTTTATAGGTCATCCTGTATTTCATATTAAAAAAAGAAATATAAAAAAAAAATATAAATATATTGCTTTTTTACCAGGAAGTAGAGTTAATGAAATAAATAAGCTATTTAGGTATCTCAATAAAATAGAAAATTATATCTATAAAAATAATATTAATTTAAAAATATTTATTCCGACTTTACCTCATCTATATGATTTAATTTCCAAAAAAACCATTAATTGGAAAACTGAAACTATAATTTCTAACGATTTTGCAAAATTTGATACTTTCTATGATGATGTTTTTATAAGTATTACCTGCTCAGGTACTGCCAGTTTAGAGATAGCCAAAAGAAATATCCCACAAATTGTAATATACAAGCTTAATTTTATTACTGAATTAATTCTTAAATTATTTGTAAAAGTTAAATATGCCTGTCTTTTAAATATTATTAGTAATAAAATGATTATTCCTGAAGTAGTAAATTCAAATCTTAATAATAAAAAATTGATTAATGCATTTGAAAAATTATTAAAAAATGAACATTTACGTGAAGAACAAATTAAAAATATAAATTATTTTATACCTTTAATTGAGTCAAATAAAAGCCCGTATGATATTAGTGCAAAAAGAATATTGAATATAATTTGATTATTTTTTCCAAAGCCAGTTAAATATAGATTTTTTTTCTCTAGAGTCTTCAATTTGATACTCTCTGCCTTTGTAACCAGTATATAATTGCCTAGGTCTTCCTATTTTATTAATTGGATCTTCAATCATTTCTTTCCACTGTGAAATCCATCCTACAGTTCTACCTATTGCAAATAAAACCGTAAACATACTTGTTGGAAAACCTAAAGCTCTTAAAATAATTCCTGAATAAAAATCAACATTTGGAAACAATTTTTTTTCAATAAAATAATCATCTTTTAATGCTATCTTTTCTAGTTCTATAGCGATTTTTAGTAATGGATCATCTAGTTTATTTAATTCTTCAAGAACCTCATGAGCACTTTCCTTCATCACTCTAGCTCTTGGATCATAATTTTTATATACTCTATGACCAAATCCCATTAGTCTAAATGGATCATTTTTATCTTTAGCCTTATCTATAAATTTTTGAATATTTTCAACATTACCAATTTCTTCTAACATCTTAATTACAGCTTCATTTGCTCCACCATGTGCAGGACCCCAAAGAGAAGCTATACCAGCAGCTATACAAGCAAATGGGTTTGCACCTGATGACCCAGCTAATCTAACTGTTGAAGTTGATGCATTTTGTTCATGATCCGCATGAAGCATAAAGAATCTATCCATTGCTCTCACAATTTTTGGGCTGATTTTAAAATCCTCAGAAGGTACTGAAAAAGTCATATAGAGAAAATTTTCTGCATAAGATAGATCATTACGTGGATATACAAATGGTTGACCAACAGAATATTTATAAGCCATAGCTCCTATTGTTGGGATTTTTGCTATTAATCTATGGCAAGCAATCATTCTTTGATTAATATCTGAGAAATCAGTACTATCATGATAAAAAGCTGATAAAGCCCCAACAACTCCAACCATAATTGCCATAGGGTGTGCATCACGTCTAAATCCTCTATATAAATAAACTAGTTGCTCATGAAGCATTGTGTGATTTGTAATAACATCTTTAAACTTTTTTTTATCTTCTGGAGAAGGAAGTTCACCATGTAATAGTAAATAACAAACTTCTAAAAATTCACTTTTTGATGCAAGTTCATGAATATCGTAACCTCTATGACGAAGTATTCCTTTATCACCATCTATATATGTAATTCCTGACTCACAAGAAGCTGTTGATGTAAATCCTGGATCAAAAGTAAACATACCAGTTTCTTGGTACAATTTTCTAATATCTAAAACATTTGGACCATCTTTACTTTCAATAATTGGTAAATGATATGATTTACCAGTCTCATTATTAAACAAAGTAAATTGTTTATTTTCAACTTTCTTATCTTCGTAGTCAGCCATAATTATTGTTTCTCTATATATTGATTTATTCTATCAATTGAATCTTTTTTACCTAATATAACAAATATATCAGAAATTGAAGGTCCATTATAGTTATTAGTTAATAAAAATCTAAGTGGTTTACCAATTATAGGAAACTTAATATTTTTAGCTTTTAAGAAATTTGAAATATTTTGTTGAATATTATCTCTGTTCCAATTTTCAATTTTCAAAAGGATTTTAAAAAATTCATTAATTAAAATATTAAATTCTTCAGAAAATTTTTCATTTTGATCATATTTAAAATTTACATTAAAATATGGATCAACAAAATTTAAAATTTCACTTAAATTATTTAAATCTTTCTTGTAAACTTGAAAAATTATTTTTATCTTTTCTTCATTTATATTAAAAAATTTATTAAGTTTTTGATTGATTTTACAATACTGTATAAATTTAGAAATATTTTTTTCATTCCTTAAATAATGATTATTAAAAAAATTTAATTTTTTATAACTAAAAATACTAGATGATTTAGATAAATTATTAATATTAAATTTTTTAATTATTTCATCAATATTGATTAATTCGTTTTCATTTCCTGGAGACCAACCCAGTAAAATTAAATTATTTATTATTGCTTCTGATAAATATCCATTTTTTTTAAAATCTAATACATTTACTGCACCATGTCTTTTAGATAGTTTTGATCCATCTTCTCCATGTATAAGAGGTATGTGAGCGTATTTAGGCACAAACCAATTTAAATATTTGTATATATAATATTGTCTAAATGCATTATTTAAATGATCATCTCCTCTTATAATATAATTTACACCTAAATCATTGTCGTCTACTACAACTGATAACATATATGTTGGTGTATTATCTCTTCTCAATATTATAAATTCATCTAATTCTTTATTCATGATTTTAATCTTACCCTGAATTTTGTCTTCTATATTTATCTCACCTTCATCAGGTATTTTTATTCTAATGACAAAATCTTTTGATAATTCTTGAACTTTGATATTATCTTTACAATCTGTGCATATTTTTTTGGATAATTGTTTATTTTTTTTTATTAATTCTCTTTTTTGTTTTAGTTTATCTTCTGAACAAATACATTTATAAGCACATTTATTCTCCAAAAGTTTGTATGCAATTTCCTGATGTCTTTTTATTCTTTGAGATTGTACTTGTATTTCTTTGTCCCAATTTATTCCTAACCAATTTAACCCCTCAAGAATATTATCAATAAATTCTTTTTTTGATCTTTCTTTATCGGTGTCTTCAATTCTTATATAAAATTTAGATGATGTATTTTGCTTACTTAAAATAAAATTTATTAAAGCTGTTCTTGCACTACCAATATGAAGGTTTCCAGTAGGAGAGGGTGCAAATCTAGTTATTATTGGCGTCATCTTTTAATAAAGATAACTATTAAATATATTTTCTTATAATTCCAGACAAAGTACCTTGTATTTGAATTTCTCCAACTTTATATTCTTTAATTTGATATGATTGATTTGCTGGAATCAAGATAATTTTGTTACTATTAAACTTTATAGTTTTAAGAGTTACTTCATTATCTTGAGTAAGCACTGCTGCGATTTTACCATTTTCAACATTATTTGTTTTACGAATTACGGCTATATCCCCATCAAATATACCTTCATCAATCATGGATAATCCTCTAACTTTTAAACCAAAATATTTTGCATTAGGAGAGGTCATTGAAACTGGAACAGAAATGAAATCATTTACATTTTCTATAGCCTCAATTGCTTCACCAGCCGCAATTGCACCTATTAATGGAATAGCTACACTATCATTGGCATTATCATTGTTTATTTTATTATCTTTTGCGATAATTTCCATTGCCCTAGCTTTGTGCTTAAGACGTCTTATAAACCCTCTTTGTTCAAGACTTGTAATTAGCCTATGGATTCCAGATTTTGATTTTAAATTAACTGCTTCTTTCATTTCTTCGAATGATGGTGAGATCTGATTATTAAGTATATAATCCTTAAGATAATCTAAGAGCTCTTTTTGTTTTTTTGTTAACATATCTGTTCTATATATGTTCTTTGTGATCAAAACAAGAACAAATAAAATAAATACTATTTTTCAATTATTTAAATATTAGATTTACCACCTTTTTTTGAAGTGAGTCTAATATTTTGTATTTTTATTTTTTTATTCAAATATTTACACATGTCATAAATTGTAAGGCAACTAATTGATACTGCAGTCAATGCTTCCATTTCAACTCCGGTATTTGCATTTGTTTTAACAGTACTCTCAACTATTAATAAATTTTTTTTGGTATTTTGTTTTATATCAATATTAATATGATTGATTGGAATATTGTGACATAAAGGTATCAGTCTTGAAGTTTCTTTTGCCCCCAAAATTCCTGCAATTATTGCTGTTTGTTTTAGATTACCTTTTTTAGTTTTAAATAATTTAATTTTTTTATAAGTTTCTGTATCAAATTTTACTTCACCGATAGCAATAGCTGATCTTTCAGTATTTTTTTTATTAGACACATCAATAATATAAGGATTACCTTTTTTATTAAAATGATTCATTTAAAAGTAATTCTCCAATTTTTTTTTCTTTATCTCTTGATTTTAACAAACTTTCTCCAATTAAGAAATTATAAATTCCTGATTCATTAAATTTTTTTATATCAATTTGAGATTTAATTCCACTTTCTGCAATGATAGTATAATCTTTGGTAATATTTTTATTTAATTTAATTGAATTATTAATATTAATATCTAGACTTTTGAGATTTCTATTATTAATTCCAATTACTGGATAGTTAATCTTTATAGCTCTTTTAAGTTCTTCTTCGTCATGAACTTCGATAATACAATCTAATTTAAATTCATTGGCTAAATTGATAAATTTATTTATTTGTTTGTCTGTAAGTATTGATAATATTAACAATATACAATCAGCTTGATAAATTTTACTTTCAATAATTTGATATTCGTCAATTATAAAATCTTTTCTTAGTATTGGTAAATTAGATTTTTTTTTAACTAGTGATAAGTGATCAATATTGCCAGCAAAATATTTTGTTTCAGTTAATATTGATAAAGCTCCAATTCCAGATCTTTCATATGTTATTGCCAAATCTTCTGGAATGTAATTTTTAATTATTTCACCTGCACTTGGACTTTGTTTTTTTATTTCACCTATTATAAAATTTTTATTATTTAATTGAGCAGATATTAATTTTTTTTTAAATTCACGTTTTTCTAACTTTGGTGAAATTAATTTTTCTAAAGTCTTAATTGAACATCTTTTTTTTGTTTCTTCTAATTCTTTAATTTTATCTTCACAAATTTTTTTAAGTATATTAGTCATTAATTAATGAATTTACAAAATTTTTTGTAATACCTTCTTCAATAACTTTTTTTGCTATATTAAATCCTTCATTTAGGTTTTTTGCGATATCAGATAAGTATATTGCAACTCCAGCATTTATTTCAACTATTTTTTGAAATTCTTCATATTCACAATTAATCATTTTTATAAAACAATTTGCGTTAAAAACAGGATCACCACCTTTTATATCTTTAATTTTTATTAAATCATATCCATAATCTTTTGGATCAAAAACATATTCTATAATTTTATTATTTTTTAATTCATTTACGTAAGTTTTATTGGATAAACTTATTTCATCTAATCCATCTAAACCACAAACAACTACTGCTCTTTCTGAACCTAGATCTTTAAGGCAATTACAATGGAGTGAAACAAGATTTTTAGAATAAACGCCTAGAAGTTGTTTTTTTGCATTAGCTGGATTTGTAAGAGGCCCTAATAAGTTAAAAATTGTTCTTGTGCCTAAATTTTTTCGAACATTAATTACATTTTTCATTGCAGAGTGATGATTTTGTGCAAATAAGAAGCAAAAATTTTTTATAATTAAATTATCCTCTAATTCTTTAATATTATTTGAAATTTTATACCCAATTTTTTCAAGCATATCTGCTGACCCAGATTTTGAACTGACAGATCTATTGCCATGCTTAGCAATTTTCACACCAGCACTTGCTGCTACTATCGCGGCACTTGTAGAAATATTTAAGGTATCTTTCATATCTCCTCCAGTTCCACATGTATCAATTGTGTTACTAGGAGAATTGATTTTCAGAGATTTTTCTCTCATAACTTTAGCAGCACCAATTATTTCCTCTTTAGTCTCACCTTTAATCTTTAATCCAATTAATATTGAAGTAATTTTAACATCATCTAACTCACCACTCATAATTTTATTAAATATAAAAGAGCTTTCATCAACATTTAAATCTATTTTATTATAAATTTTTTCTATAACTAAATTTTGGTCCATTATTTTATTATAGTTAAAAAGTTTTTTAATATAGATTTACCCATATCTGTACCTATACTTTCTGGATGAAATTGTAATCCATAAATAGGTAGTTTTTTATGGGCTATTCCCATAATTATCTTATTTTTTGTTTCTGCTGTAATTATAAAATCTTTTGACAAAGATTTTTTTTCTATAATTAATGAATGATACCTTGTAGCTTTAAATTCTTTATCTACATTTTTAAAAATAGAATTACCAAAGTGATATATTGTATCAACTTTACCATGCATTATTTCATTACACTTTATAATTTTGCTACCAAATGCCTGTCCAATAGTTTGATGACCCAAACAAATTCCAAGAATTGGAAATTTAGAATAAAGTTGTTCAATAGTGTTTAAGCAAATTCCTGCTTCATTTGGCGTACATGGTCCAGGTGATAGAACAATAGCTTTTGGTTTTAATTTATTTATTTTATCTACAGTAATTTTATCATTTCTAACTACTTTAACTTTTTGATGTAATTCTAAAAAGTAATGCTTAACATTAAATGTAAAACTATCATAGTTATCTATTAATAAAATCATTTTCTATATCTATAAGAATCTTTAGCAGCAGCCATTAAAGCTCCAGCTTTATTTAAAATTTCTACATGTTCATTTTTTGCAACAGAGTCATAAACTATACCAGCTCCTGCTTGCACATAAAGTTTTTTATTTTTTACTAAGCCTGTTCTTAAGCTTATACAAGTATCCATGTCACCATTAGAATCAAAATAACCCATACATCCAGCATAAAAACTTCTATTTAAATTTTCTAATTCTTCAATAATTTCCATTGCTCTAATTTTTGGTGCTCCTGAAACAGTTCCAGCAGGAAATCCTGCTATGAGAGCATCAATAGCATCTAATTTGTTACTAATTGTTCCTTCTACATTTGAAACAATATGCATAACATGTGAGTAATATTCAATAATCATTTTTTCAGTAACTTTAACAGATCCTTTTTTAGATACTCTGCCAACATCATTTCTTCCAAGATCTAATAACATTAAATGTTCTGCTAATTCTTTTTTATCACTTAAAAGATCCTTTGATAAAAACATATCTTCATTGGTATTTTTTCCTCTGCGTCTTGTTCCTGCTATTGGCCTTATAGTGACTTTATTATTTCTTAACTGAACCATTAATTCTGGACTAGATGCTACAATTCCATATTTATCAAAATTTAAATTAACTAAATAAGGAGAAGGATTCAGACGTCTTAAGGATCTATATAAATCTATTGCTTGTAAATTATAATTAGTTTCAAATCTTTGAGAAGCAACTACTTGAAAAATATCTCCATCTTTAATGTATTTTTTTGCTTTTTTCACTAGTTTATAAAATTCATTTTTTTTAAAATTAGATTTAAATCTTAAATTAGTATTTTTTATTTTTTTGGCTGATGAATTTAAAATACTTTTTTCTAGTTTTTTTACAGTTTTATTTAGAAGTAGCCTTGATTCCTTGTAGGCTTTTTCTCCAGTAATTTTTTTACATGGATAACTAACAGTCATTAAAGATATTATATCTTTGATATTATCAAACACAGCAACAATCTTTGGTCTAATAAGGATTGCATCTGGTATTTTTATATTATCAAAATTAGATAAATGAATTTTTTCCATAAATTTAATCATTGGATAACCTAAGTAACCAACTAAAGTTGGATAAGGAATATCATCATCTAGTTTTTGAAATTTTGATATATTAATTAATTCTCTTAAGCTTTTAAGTGGATGAGGATCTAATTTATAATCGTAATTATGATACAAATAGTTAATTAATGTTCTGCCTTTGTCAACACTCCAAATTAAATCAGGATCGCATCCCAGTAAAGAATATCGACCTCTTTTACTACCACCTTGAACTGACTCAAGAAGGAATGAATATTTTTGATTTTTACTTATTTTTAAAAGTGACGAAAAAGGTGTTTCTGTGTCGGCTATCAATTTTTTTTTTAAGATTTGAGGTATACCTTTATTATAATTAAGGATAAAATTTTTTTTATCAGCGTTCATTTATATTGAGATAATAGTCCATCTATTAATTCATCATTAAATGAAATATTTTTAGACTTAATTAGCTCACTGCCAAAAGAATTTTTTAAATCAGATAGTAAATTAATTTCAGATAATGTTCCAATAGATGAAGGTATATTAATATCGGTAACTTTTGTAAAATATATTTTATTTTTATCTGATGAATATAAAACTTTATTTACATCACTTTGAAATATTATTTTTAAGATATTAGATGGTAAATTTTCATTATTAATTTTTGTTTCAATTATTTTTTTACTAGCATCAAAGATTTCATTTATCTTATCTAAATTATTTTCTTCTTTATATTTACTATATATATTCTCTATATATTCTATTTTTTTTGCTATTATAAAATCAGCAGTTAATTGATCAAAAATTATATCTATATCTTGTGTTTTTGTTTCATAAATTTTATCAACATTAATAATATAAGAATTGTTATTATCAAAATCACTTAAATCACTTAAGTAATCTTTATTTAATAAGAAAGCTGATTGAACTATTGATGCCATTTTATCATCAATTTCATTAGTATTATTACTAATCTTATTTAGTTTTTTGATAACTAGCGAATTTTTATTTGCAATTTCATTAATAGAATAGCCATCCAAAATTTGAGAACTTATTTTTGATTTAAGATCACTAAAAAAATTATCTAATTTAACAAAAGTTAAAGTTTCTTTTATTTCATATTTAATCTCATTTAATTGAGACTGCCTTTCATTATAAATTTCCTCAAGAATTATTACATGATGAGCCAGAGTAGTCTTCACTACATTTGACACTTGATCAATTTTCAAGTTAAATATTATTGATGCTAATTCATCCAGAACTTCATTTTCACTAAGTTTTTCAAAATTATTAAATTTTATATTGTTATCTAATATATATTTTTTAAAATCTTCTTTTGATAATCCAGAAGTTGAAATTTTGAATTCATTAGCTTCTTTTTCTGATTTAAAATTAAATTGTTGAAAAGTTCTTTTCTCAGGTGTTTTGAAAAGGTTTATATTATTTTTATAATATTCCTCAATTTGAATATTTGAAGGAATGAAATCATTTTTATAATTTTCTTTTTCAATTAAAATATACGAGACATCTCTTTTTTCTTCACTTAAATATTTTTCCTTATTATTATTATAAAAATTAATTAAATCTGAATTATCTTTTGCGATAGTTGATTTATTATAATTTTCGATTTTAATTTTTTCTATAGGTATTTCTAATATTTCTACTTTTCTAGATTGGTTATCAAACTTATTAATTTTTTTTACTAATTCATTTGGATAATTATTTGCAAAAAATAATTCATCAAAAATTTCAGCTTTAATTTCATAGCTAACAATATTTACTAAATCATCAATTTTTAATCTTTGTTGTCTTAAGAAACTGTTAAGTTCATTGTCATTCAATTTATTATTTACATATAAGTTAGGAAATCTTTTCTTTGTATTTTTTGCAATTATTGATTCATCAATAAGAAAATCAAGTTGTTCAAATTCATTTTCAAAAATTGCATTGTTTACCAAATTTTGAAGAACGAGTTGATGGATTTGAAAACTTCTTATTTCATCACCATTTATTTCTTTACCTAACATTTGTCCAAATTGACTAATGTTCATATCTAGAACTCTTAAAAATTTTGTTGTTGAAATGGGTGTTCCAGAAATATTTGCAACTATGTTATCAGAATTAAATAAATTAGAATACCTTGATGCTCCTCTAAAAAGGAATATACTTGCCATAAAAAGGATAGCTAAAACTATTCCTATCCAAGATTTTCTTAAAGATCTCATAAATTTTTATTGCTTCTATAATATTAGTTTCTATAAATAAAATTAATTATGATAAATCTTGCTAATTTTTCATCAATTTTTATTGGAAATTGGAAATTGAATGGAAATCATGAGTTTATAAATCAATATTATCAAAAATTATTACTTAATTCTAAAAATTGTGTAGTTATCTGTTCCCCAAGTATATTCTTAAATAGTCTTGAATCTAATAATGAAAATCTTTTTACAGGTGCACAGGATGTTTCAATATTTCAAGAAGGTGCCTACACAGGTGAATTATCTGCTGGAATGTTAAAGGATTGCAAAATTAATTTTTGTTTAGTGGGTCATTCTGAACGTAGACAATATTTTAATGAAAAAAATGATATTGTTAATAAAAAATGTATAAATTTAATTGATAATAATATTATCCCAGTTGTGTGTATAGGCGAAACATTAGCTGAAAAAGAAAAAAAATTGACTAAACAAATTTTAAATACACAAATAAAACAATGTATTCCAAAAATATCAAATTCTGAGAACACAATAATAGCATATGAGCCTATATGGGCAATTGGAACAGGATTAACTCCTTCTCTTGATGATATCCAAGAAGTTCATCAATTTATTAAAAATATTGATAAAAAGTATAATAATTTTAAAATATTATATGGTGGATCTGTAAAGCCATCAAATTCTGCAGATATTAAAGGTTTGAATGATGTAGATGGGTGTTTAATAGGTGGTGCATCTTTAAAAGTTGATGAATTCAACTCAATTATTTCTTGATAAATAAAATCTTATAAATATAAGCAAAAAAAAATGACAACATTAATAATAATTCAATTAATTTTGGCTATAGCCCTAGTTATACTAGTTCTATTACAGGGATCAGATAACGAAGGTTTAGGTCTTGGTGGAGGAACATTTGGAGGAATGATGTCTGCTCGTGGCTCTGCAAATCTTCTATCAAGATTAACTGCAATAACTGCAACTTTATTTATGGTTATGAGTGTTGTTTTAACAGTTTCAGCATCCATTGGATCTGATAAAAATGTCTTAGAATCTTTACCATCGATGAATGAACAAGATACGCTTCCTGAAGAACCATCAATTCCAGAATAATAAATTAATATTTACTTGCTATAATTAATCCCTTTATGTATCAGGGTATTCCGTAATGCATTATGTTTTTATTACGGGAGGAGTTGCTTCATCATTAGGTAAAGGTATAGCCTCTGCAGCTATTGCAACTTTGCTAAAATCCAGAAAATTCAAGGTTAGAATAAGGAAGCTTGATCCATATTTAAATGTTGATCCTGGCACAATGAGTCCCTATCAGCATGGTGAGGTATATGTTACAGATGACGGAGCAGAAACTGACTTAGATCTAGGCCATTATGAAAGATTTACTAACCAATCTGCAAAAAAAAGCGACAGTATTTCTTCAGGTAAAATTTATTCAAATGTTTTAAATAAAGAAAGAAAGGGTGATTATCTTGGAGCAACAATTCAAGTTATTCCTCATGTAACAAATGAAATAAAAAATTTTATAAATAGTGATCTCAGCAAAGAAGACATTGTAATTTATGAAATTGGAGGAACAGTTGGAGATATTGAGTCTCTTCCTTTTTTGGAAGCTATAAGACAAATAAGAAATAATCGTAATATATCATCTGCATTAATTCATATGACATACATTCCATATTTAAGTTCAGCTGGTGAATTAAAAACCAAACCAACTCAACACTCAGTAAAAGAACTTCTTAATGCTGGTATTCAACCAGATATAATTATGTGTAGATCAGAAATACCTATTGATAAAGATTCTATTTCTAAAATTTCTTTATTTTGTAATGTAAAAAAAGACTCAGTTATTCCAGCTTTAAATGCAAAATCAATTTACGAAGTTCCATCTTTATATTCAAAATATGGATTAGATAATACCTTATTGAAACACTTAAATTATAATCCAAAAAATTATCCATTAAATTTAAAACCATGGAATGATTTATTAAAAAAAATAGTTATTCAAAAACATAAAGTTAAAATTGGAGTTGTGGGAAAATATACTAATTTAAAAGATAGTTATAAATCATTAAATGAAGCTCTGGTACATGGAGGAATTCAAAATTCAGCTAAAGTAGAAATAAAATGGATAAATGCTGAAAAATTAAATAAAAAAAATTTAAAAATCCAACTTAATAATTGTAATGGAATATTAGTGCCTGGAGGCTTTGGTTTAAGAGGTATTGCTGGAAAGATTGAAGCAATTAGATACGCAAGAGAAAATGATATTCCATATTTTGGTATATGCCTTGGAATGCAGTTAGCGGTAATAGAAATTGCTAGAAATGTTTTAAACTTAAAAAATGCAAACTCATCAGAATTTAAATCAACTTCCAAATCTGTTGTAGGTTTAATGACAGAGTGGGTTAAAGGAAATAAAATTGAAAAAAGAAATATAAATAGTGATAAGGGAGGTACAATGAGACTAGGTTCTTATAAAGCTAAGCTTAAAAAAAATACCAAAATTTATTCTATTTATAAAAAAAATATAATTGATGAAAGGCACCGCCATAGATATGAAGTTAATGAAAAATTTATCACTAAATTTAAGAATAAAGGTTATATATTTTCGGGAATGTCTCCAGATGGAATTTTGCCTGAAGTCTTAGAAAGTAAGTTACACCCTTGGTTTATAGGAGTACAATTTCATCCTGAATTAAAATCTAGACCATTAAGTCCTCATCCTTTATTTGTTTCTTTTATTAAAAATTGCATAAAATGATTGAAATAAAATTAAATAAATTCTCTATTTCTAACTCTTTACCATTTGTATTAATTGCTGGACCTTGTGTTTTAGAAAATGAAAAAAAGACTCTTTTTATAGCAGAAGAAATTAATAAAATTTGTAATGAACTTAATATTAATTATATTTTTAAATCTAGTTTTGATAAAGCTAATCGCACTAGTATAAAGAGCGAAAGAGGCTTTAATTTAAAAGATAGTTTAAAAATATTTGAAAAAATTAAAAAGGAATTTGAATGTCCAATTATTACGGATGTACACAATGAAGAACAATGTAATATACTTGCTGGTAATAAAATAATAGATGTCATACAAATTCCCGCTTTCTTATGCCGTCAAACAGATTTACTAATTTCAGCTGGTAAAACTAATAAAATTATAAATGTTAAAAAAGGTCAATTTTTAGCACCTAATGATGTTAAAAATATTTTTGAAAAAATTAATACAGTTAATAATTATAATATCATGGTTACAGAAAGAGGTACTAGTTTTGGATATAATAACTTAGTTAATGATTTTAGAGCTATTGATATTATGAAAAAATTTAAATACCCTGTAATTTTTGATGGAACACACTCTGTACAACAGCCTGGAGGATTAGGTGACAAAAGTGGTGGCAAAAGAGAATTTATTCCATCTCTGTGTAAGGCAGCTGTTTCAATTGGAGTAGCAGGGGTCTTTTTAGAAACACATAATGATCCAGATAATGCTCCAAGTGATGGACCCAATATGGTTGTTTTAAATGATTTAAAAAAGATATTAATAGAACTAAAAGATTTTGACCTTATAGCAAAAAAAAATGCCTAAAATTAAATCAATAAAAGCAAGAGAAATAATTGATAGTAGAGGCAATCCTACAGTAGAATGCGATATATACATTGAGAATAGTTTTGGAAGAGCTTCAGTACCAAGTGGAGCTTCAACTGGTATTCATGAAGCTCTTGAACTTAGGGATAAAGATAATTCTAGATATAAGGGAAAGGGAGTTACTAAGGCTGTGGAAAATATAAATAATATAATTGCTAATAAAATTATAGGTAAAGATTTTTTAGATACTAATACTTTTGATAATATACTTTTAGAAATAGACGGAACAGAAAATAAATCCAATCTTGGAGCTAACGCAACTTTAGCGTCTAGTTTAGCTTTTGCTAAATGTATGGCTTCTCACTCAAATAAAAAATTTTACTCTTTTTTAGGAAACTCAAATAAAATGACTTTACCTGTACCTATGATGAATATTATAAATGGAGGCTCTCACGCAGATAATGATGTTGATATTCAAGAATTTATGATTGCTCCTATAGGTGCAAAAAATTTTTCAGAAGCCTTAAGATGGGGTAGTGAAATATTTCATTCTTTAAAGTCTTTATTAAAATCTAAAAGTTTAAATACTAATGTTGGTGATGAAGGAGGTTTTGCTCCAAATATTAATAGTTCAAGTGAAGTTATTGAAACTATACTCAAGGCTATAGAAGATTCCGGCTTTAAACCTGGTAAAGATATTTATTTATCACTTGATGTAGCATCAACAGAATTCTTTAAAGATAATATTTATGATCTTAAAGGTGAAAATTTAAAATTAAATTCTGACGATATGATAAAGTATCTTGAAAAACTAGTTAATGCCTATCCTATTTATTCTATAGAAGATGGAATGTCAGAAGATGATTGGGATGGATGGAAAAATTTAACTAAAAGTTTGGGAAAAAAAATACAATTAGTTGGAGATGACTTATTTGTTACAAATAAAAAAAGATTGCAAAAAGGTATTGATAATAAAGCAGGAAATTCTATTTTAGTAAAAGTAAACCAAATTGGAACTTTAAAAGAAACTTTAGAGTCAATAATCCTTGCTAAAGATAATAACTTTACTACAGTAATTTCCCATAGATCTGGAGAGACTGAAGACACTACAATAGCTGATCTTTCAGTAGCTGTTTCTGCAGGACAAATTAAGACTGGATCACTTTCACGTACTGATCGCACTGCAAAGTATAATCAACTTCTTAGAATTGAGGAAGAATTAGGGAATACTGCCAATTATTCTGGTCGTACAATTTTAAAAAATATTTGACGATAACGAATTGAAATATGTTAATATTTACTAATGAACAAGTCTTTAGTATTAAAAAACAAATTTTATTTCTATTTTTCTTTTTTATTTACTTTTTTTCTTTTTATATATCTTTTATATTTTTTAGTAAATGGAGACAGAGGCATTTTACAATACTTCAAACTTAAAAGTTTGAATCAAATCTATCATTTTGAATTTTCTAATTTAAAAGAAAAAAACTTTTATTATTTAGATAGAATTAGAAGACTCCAGCCAAATACAATAGATTTGGACTATTTAGATGAAACATATAAAAAAATTACTGGTTTTTCTGGCCAAAATCAAACAGTAATAATTATGGAATAAATGATTTTTTTTAAGTAAAATCGAACTAATTAAATTTTACAATACAAATGAAAATATTACAAAAAAATGATTACTTAAAAATCTACTCTTTTATGATTAAAATTAGAAGATTTGAGGAAAGAGCAGCTCAACTTTATGGAATGGGTAATATTGGAGGCTTTTGCCATCTATATATTGGTCAAGAAGCAGTTGTAGTGGGAGTATTAATGACAATAAATAAAAATGACTCTGTTGTAACTACATACAGAGATCATGGACACATGATTGCTAGAGGGTTAGATCCCAAAAGAATTATGGCTGAGCTTACTGGAAGATCAGATGGTTATTCCTCTGGTAAGGGCGGATCTATGCATATGTTTTCTAAGGAAAATAATTTTTATGGTGGCCATGGAATAGTTGGTGCTCAAGTCCCCATAGGAACAGGAATTGCATTTACGCATAAATATAATAATGAAAAAAATATTTGTAGAACTTACATTGGAGATGGTGCAATGAATAATGGTCAAGTTTTTGAAGCATTTAACATTGCAGCTCTTTGGAAACTACCTGTTCTTTACATAATTGAAAATAATAAATATGGAATGGGAACATCTGTTGATAGAGCAGCAGCTGGATCAGATTTATTTAAAAGAGGTGAAGCATTTGGTATTCCTGGAGAAAAGGTGGATGGAATGAATGTTTTTTCTGTTATAGAGGCAGCAGATAAAGCAGGAAAATATGTTAGGGAAGGAAATGGACCTTATATTATTGAAGTACAAACATATCGATATAGAGGACATTCAATGTCAGATCCTGCAAAATATAGAACTAAAGAAGAATTAGACAATTACAAAGAAACAGACCCAATAGAAATTGTTAAAATGGAAATGTTGAAAAAAAAATTTGCAACTGAAAAAGAAATTGAAAAAATTAATAAAGATACTCTTGATGAAATTAAAAATGCAGCTGAATTTGCACTCAAAAGTAGTTATCCTAAGGATAGTGAATTATTCACTGATGTTTATATATAGAAAATGAGTATAGAAATTTTAATGCCTGCATTATCTCCAACTATGACAGAAGGGAATCTGTCTAAATGGTTAATTAAAAAAGGTGATACTATAAAAGCTGGTGACTTGATTGCAGAAATTGAAACTGACAAAGCAACAATGGAAGTAGAAGCAGTAGATGAGGGTGTTGTTCTTGATCTTTTATTTAAAGAAGGAGATGCAAATATACCAGTAAATAAAACCATAGCTATTATTGGAGATCCAAATGAAAAAGTTGAAACAAAAACAGAAGTACCTTCTGAGAAAGCAAATAAAGAAAAGAAAATTGAAAAAACTACTTTTACAAAAGTTGAGGCTAAGAATTATGATATCACTGATAAACAAACATCTAAAATAAAAGAAGATAAAAATTTAAGTTCAGAAGAAATTACTATGCGTCAAGCTCTAAGAGATACAATGGCAGAAGAAATGAGAAAAGATAAAAAAGTTTTTATACTTGGTGAGGAAGTTGCTGAATATCAAGGTGCGTATAAAGTTACCCAAGGTCTTCTAGAAGAATTTGGTAAAGAAAGAGTATTAGATACCCCT
>MDTB01174140.1_pt1 | contig 20472 bp, 19 predicted proteins | sample 811161 | NCBI WGS metagenome assembly MDTB01 (sample SAMN05326650, study PRJNA326480) | marine metagenome | isolation source: seawater | place: Mediterranean Sea | collected 2009
AAAAATCTAAGGTGCCGCCACCAAAATCCAGAGTCAGCAACAGTTCGCCTTCGGCATACGGATTGCTATGCAGATAACTGACAGCCGCCGCAATCGGCTCCGGAAAAAAATGTTGCGTCTTTATTCCGGCGTAATTAAACGCTTCACCCAGACGATTCAGGGCTAGATCATTGGCAAATCGATCACGGCCTTCAAAGTTAACCGGATAACCCAAGTGGGCTGCGTTAACTGCACCCACCTGTTGCTCAATAGAGTGACGGATACGCAATAACAGCGGTGTTATCAATGCAACCAACCTGAACGGCTGATCAAATACCATTAGCCTGCGGACAGTTTCGTCACCAAGTAGGCGCTTAGTGCCACGAAACAGTCGACCCTGCATACCGCTGTCGGTGATTGGAGCACCGTAAATCTTCTGCGTTGCCGTATCGACTTCCGCAACTTCGTCACCGCCACCACCCTCTACAAACTGGCTGGTTTCACCCACCACCTCGGGAATCAGTTCCACCGTTCGGCCAGTATTGTCTGCAATGTATTGACTCACCGCTTGCTGACCCGTCTGCGCTGTCAGCGAACGATCGATATAGGTGGCAGAAGGAATAATGTCGTCGTCTTGTTCCAGACGCACGAGTTGCAGCTGCTCGCCGTCAAAAACCGCTGCTGCTGAATTGCTGGTTCCAAAATCAATGCCGATGCCGACCTTCGACATACCTTTCCTCTCGTCGTTCACGTATCAGCTTCGCCGATCCGGGGCTACGCCCTATTTGTGCAAAAATTATTCCCCGCATGCATACAGTGTCGCGCGCGCTCTAAAGGGCCGGCATGGTAACCGCGATAACCTAGAAGGCCAATCGCACCATCCATTTATTGCGCATTTATTGCGCTATGCAGGTCCAGAGTTGTGTAGAGTCCGGATATGACCAACGCCAGCCGCCCAACCGATCTAGGGAAATTCCGCAAACTGCGGCGCAAACAAACCGCCCAAGGCAAAACCCTGTGTGCGCGCGGTTTTCACAAGTGGGTGGACCACGGCAAAAAGCAGTTCGATGTCAAACAAGGTCACCTTATTAGCATTCAGCGCTGTCAGCGTTGTGGCATTGAAAAGACGCAAATCGGCTAGCAAAGCTTGTCGCAGGTTTGTTAGATCTCGACCCCCAGAGCACCCAAATCACAACCTACTCCGGTACCACCCAGACCACAGTAACCATTGGGCACCTTGGCCAAATATTGCTGGTGATAGTGCTCGGCGTAATAAAATTCGCCAGCCATGCTAAGTTCGCTAGTGATCTGTCCATAACCTGCAACATTCAACGCTTCTTGAAAAATTGCCGCACTGGCCCGGGCTTGGGTCAATTGTGCCTCACTGAAGGCGTATATTGCCGATCGATATTGCGTGCCTCGATCGTTGCCCTGGCGCATACCTTGGGTCGGGTCATGCCCCTGCCAGAAGGTCTTTAGGATATCCGTTAATTCGACTCGTTCGGTATCGTAAACAACGAGCACCACTTCCGTATGACCAGTACCACCACTGCATACTTCCTCGTAGGTGGGATTAGCGGTAAGGCCACCGGCATAACCTACCGCAGTAGAGTAGACACCGGGCAACTGCCAAAACATCCGTTCAGCACCCCAAAAACAACCCATTCCTACCAGTATTTGTTCACAACTGGCAGGAAACGGCGCCTGCAAAGTACGACCGTGCACAAAGTGTCCTGGCGGCAACGGCATAACCTCATCGCGACCAGGTAAAGCCGTCTCTGGAGTCGGCAATGCAGATTTAGAAAGTCCAAACATAACGCTTCTCGCTAATAACTATTGAGGTTACAACCGCTCTCAACCGTTGCAATAGTTTAGCCCTTGCCCTTGGTTTTAGTACGGTTTGGCTTAGAGTTTTTTTCTATAAATTGCACGATCTGTTTCGCTACATCTACTTGGGTAACCTCTTCCACCCCCCGTAATCCAGGCGAGGCGTTCACTTCCATTACTAAGGGTCCGCGATCTGATCGCAGAATGTCCACACCGCATACATTCAGACCGAGGTAGCGCGCTGCCTTTACCGCGGTTGCGCGTTCTTGTGGGGTCAACGTCACTTGGTGCGCAGACCCACCGCGGTGCAGATTACTGCGAAATTCGCCCTCGATGGCTTGCCGGCGAATCGCAGCAACCACTTTGTTGCCGATTACAAAACAACGGATATCGGAACCGCCGGCCTCGCGAATATATTCCTGCACCAAGATATTGGTATTGGTTTCCATAAAGGCTTGTATCACGCTTTCCGCGGCCTTTTGGGTCTCTGCCAGAACCACGCCTTTGCCCTGAGTTCCCTCCAACAGCTTAATTACCAGCGGCGAACCACCGACTTCGCGAATCAAACCATGGACGTTGTCTGGAGTGTGTGCAAAAGACGTTACCGGAATGCCGACGCCTTTACGCGCTAACAACTGCAGACTACGCAACTTGTCTCGGGCACGGGTAATTGCTACCGACTCATTCAGCGAGTACACGCCCATCATTTCAAACTGGCGCACCATGGCACAGCCATAAAAAGTTACCGACGCACCGATGCGCGGAATCACCGCATCAAAATCCTTGGCTCGAAACTCCTCATTCAGATAGTGCACCGATGGGTTATCTGAGGTGATATCGACGAAGCAACGCAGGTGGTCAATGACACGTACCGTATGCCCCGACTCTTCGCAGGCCTGACGCAGTCGGCTGGTCGAATAGAGATTCGGTCCACGGGATAAGATCGCAATATTCAATGCATAGCTTCCAAAGTTAGGTGCTGTATACAACGCCGGATTAATAGATTGGCTTCTGAACCGATGAACTCGACGCTACTCCGTTTCATTCCTCTTCCTCGCCAAATTCATGGGCGCCTTTGAAACCACCTAGTAGATAGGACTTGCCAGGAATCACGTGGTAACCATCGGGTATACCGCTGCGACCCAGCAACATTCGAAAACGCATGTTCGTGCGCGACGCCAAGGTCAACTCAATGGTGCGCACCTGATCACCAATAGCGACCTTGGTGGCAATGACCGCGCGCTCATCTTGAACCCCTCCAGAATTTCGCACTTTTCGGTACCCAACTAACGGCGCACGACAGCGTGTAGTCAGTGCATCACTAAATTGACTGGGTAAGACGGTGAACTCGACCCAAGAGTCACCATCAACCGTGCTGACTTGGATATCCGTTGCATGAATCGCTGAAGTTAATGCACCGGTATCAACCTTCGCCTTTATAGAGTCAACACCGAGTTCCGGCAGTGCCAAATACTCACGCCAACCGATTTCACCGCCTTTGGTTTTACTCATTATTTGCGTCTGCGCTCAATCTTACTCATCTCGCCATCTTCACAGCGCCCATAGCTTGCACCTTTGCTCCATGGGCCCACTCTATCGAGCAGTTTCTTGGGTGCGGGCATTATCTCCTGAAAGCATTAGCTGACCCCAGCAATATTTTTGCTGTGGAATAGTAAGACACCTAGACAAGCGCTGGTTAATACTGCCACTGAGTTTCATCCTCACCACGACAGTGCTATAACACTTCGATGAACATCCTTCGTCAGCCACTGCTCTCACTTTGCGCACTTTTAGGCCTTGGGCTGCTTCTCGGCGGCTGTCAAACCAGTGCGCCCAGACCTACAGCTGTGGAATATAACGGCACGCCGTTGCCCAGTATTATGGGCCTGCAACAAGAGTTCTTATCCCAGCCTGACGTCATGACTCGGTACCTGAGATTGTCCGAGCTTGAAGCTCAAGCCCTGGCCCTAGCGGCAGACCAACCCCTGCGTCTGGGCTCTGTCGGTTCCGCCATTCTAGAAATTTATCCTGCCAGCTACACCGGTCATTTCGTATTGGAGAAATTTTATCGCGATTTAGAATCGACTGACGCCCAGCAACTGCATGCCGCGTGGTTACGCCACTTACGAAACACCACGGTCGGCGAAGCAGATGGCAGCACTGACGCTCCGTACAAGTTAATGAGCATCAACGACGCAAGGGCCTTTTTGGCCATGCAAGGTTTGCTGGAAACCGGTGCGCTTTACCAAAGCAATGCCGAGACGCCGCTCGGGTTAACAATGCTTGCCCGAGAAAATGCCCAAGCGCCACTGAGGACCCAACAATTCGATCTCTCTTCAATACTGCGACCGCTAACTGAAGATCTGGCCGGCGCACAAACGATACAACCGAATAATCCGTGGCCACTACTACGCGAACTGGCGAGCAGCAAGAATTCCGCAGCCCAAGCGTCAATTGGCACCTTTTTAGCTAAACAACGCCGGTTCGATGCTGCGTTGAGTTGGCTAGAGGTCGCAGCACGACCTGGCAACCTGTTCGCGAATAGCCTGCTGGCGCGAATCTATTGGTTCAAAGCAGGTTCAGCGCAAAAACAAGATCCACAACAAAACCCAGCAGAGTCGGATGATCAGCAACCGACAGCACAAGAGTTCAAACAACTGGCCCTGGAAAACCACCTCCAAGCCATAGCTCTGGGTTCGGCAGATTCCATGTATACCCTTGGACGATTGTACATCGAGGAATTCTTTGGCCCTGCCAACAATGCAGAGGGCATAGCTTTGCTGGAGCAAGCCGGCCGCCTGGGCAAGGCTGAGGCGTTATTGTATTTGGGGCATCAGTTCCGTACCGGGCATCGTTTGGGCGCGAATCCAACTGCCGCCAAAGACTACCTAGAGCAAGCTGCGGCGTTGCAAAACCCGGATGCCATTATCAGTTATGCGCGCTACCTAACCACGGCGACCGGTCAGGAGAATATCTCGGCCCACGAACGTTTGATGCCCTGGTTATTAGAATTAGCAGATACCGACCACGCAGAGGCCATGGTAGTGATTGGCAACCTCAGCGCACGCGGTATCGCTGTGCCTAAGTCCAGTAGACGAGCTTTGAAGTGGTACAAAAAAGCCGTCCGCAATGCGGGTTCGCATCATCACGGCGCCGCCGAAATCATTAACGAAGTGTCTTGGACCTTAGCCACAACGCCCATCAACAGCCTGCGCGACAGTCGCTATGCGCGAACCTTAATGGACAAATTAATGGCCGCGGATGAAGCCGCACGCGATCGCCCTGAATACCTCGATACCTGGGCTACAACCTATGCCGCAACCGGAGACTTTGTCACCGCCATCGACAAGCAACAACAGGCCATAAGTAAGGCAGAAGAACAACAGCGGGATGACGTACTGGAAATTCTGAGAAAACACTTATCCAAATTCAAAGCCGGTGACCGCATTGTCGACCAGGTCCCCTAGGCTTGAGCTTCAGCCATTATTGGCCACACAACCTACCTTTTTGGATGTCCGCGCTGAGCAAGAATACGCCAAGGGGCATTTCCCAAACAGCATCAACGCGCCAATTTTAAATGACGACGAACGTCACCAAGTCGGAACTACTTACAAACAACAGGGCGCAGACGCGGCTGTGGCGTTAGGCCATAAACTGGTATCAGGCACATTGCGAGAGCAACGTATCGCCACTTGGCAAAGCATTTGTACTGAACATGACAACGTTCACATCATGTGTTGGCGCGGTGGCCAACGATCTAGCCTGGCCCAACAGTGGCTAGCCCATCAAGGCATGGAGCGACCCCGCATCGAGGGCGGCTTTAAGGCGCTGCGACAGCAAAGCCTCGAAATTCTCGGTCGTCCAGACAAAACATTTTGGCTACTCAGTGGTCGCACCGGCTCCGCCAAAACCGTCATCATCAAGCAACTTCACAACAGTATTGATTTAGAGGGTCATGCCAACCACAGAGGTTCGGCATTCGGTCGGCGCCTAACGCCGCAACCGTCTCCGGTAACCTTCGAATGCGCACTGACAGCAGACTACCTGCAACATTCCCAGCAAAACCTCGTGGTGGAGGACGAAAGTCGCACCATTGGCAGCGTCGGCTTACCTGAGCGATGGCACCAATCCATGCAGCATGCCGATATCGCACTGCTCGAGGTCGATATCGAACAACGCATCAGCCACATCGAAGAAGAGTATGTTGATCAAGCACTGCACGAGGCCGAACAGCACGGCTTCACCCAGGAGGACGTGCATCAGCGCTACCAGAGCGCATTACTACGTATCGGCAAGCGGCTCGGTGGGGTGCGCTTGCAAACACTACAAAAGCACCTGACCCAAGCATTTACCGGTCAGGCTAGCCATACGGCGTGGATCGACTACTTACTCCGGGAATATTACGACCCGATGTATGACTACCAGCTGAGCAAAAAACAACAGCGCATTCGTGTTCGCGGCGGCACTGAAGACGTTACCGCCTTTCTCCAACAATTGCCCTAGGCGGCAAAAAACTTCTTGATGTGATCGACGACTGCTCGGGGTTGATCGTGGTGCGTCCAGTGGCCGGCGTCTGCAATATCGTGCAGTTGCGCATTGGTAAAATGCAGTAACGTGCCGTCTTGGCCGGTACGATTATCCAAACCATTCGCCGCGTTCAAAAGCAACACTGGGCATTGAATCGATTCCCATAGCTCGATCATTTCATCTGCGCGAATGCCCATACTGGCAAAATTATAAGTGTAGTTATCGTACTTCCAGGTAAAACGCCCGTCTTCGTGACGCACACTACCGTGCAACGTTAGGTGGTAAGCCTGCTCGCTACTCAGCTGTGGATTTGCCTGCTGCATACGCTGATAGGCTGCTTCAAGAGAGTCGTAACGCTTGGGCTGTCGGTCTGCCAGACTCTGAGTAGCCTCGACCCACACCCGCAGCTTTTCCCGCAAGGGGATCTCCACAGCGTCACGCTGCCACAATCCTATGCCCTCGATCACTACCAATTTCGCCACAAGCTCAGGGTAAGTCCCAGCAAAAAAACTGGTAATAGCACCGCCAAGACTATGGCCCACTAAGTAAACTGGGCCGTAATCGTTCTGTACGATCAATTGATACAGGTCGTACAAATAGTCCAAGTAATCATACCCCGAGCCCTGCACCCATTCAGAGTCCCCATGGCCGCGCAGATCCGGCGCAACAATATGATAATCGTCGGCAAAATATTCCAATACATCATCCCAAGTACGACTGTGGTCACGCACACCATGCACAAACACAATGGTTGGCGCCTGAGGATCGCCCCATTCGACAAACTGCAGTCGCAGACGTTGCGAATAAAAACTATGAGATGTCGGCAAGTGGCGGCTCATGCTGAGTCCTTGTGCTTTGGATAAAGTCGAAGTTCATTCAGACTTGGGAGGGGTTATTTAATTCCGAACCAAGTAGCTCGTGGGCTCGCCGGTCGAAAATATCGCGCACGAAGTCCATAAATACTTTGACCCGTTTGGTGCTGCGCAGATCTGGGTGAGTCAGCATCCACATGGATGGGCCGAGCACCGGTGGAATATTGCCAACCCTTAACAGGCCCGGATCTGACTCCGCCAGAATACAAGGCAGAAACGCGTACCCCAGACCTTGGCGTACCGTTTCGAGTTGCAGCAGCAGACTATGATTACGGACATGGATGCGCGCATTAGCAGCGTGGGCGGCACGTAGGCGACGGCTCACACGGCTCATCTCACTATCGGCAAGGTAGTCGACCCAAATATTGTCCTCACCGCCGGGTAAAATCCCCGCTCGGGTATCCCGGTCAATTAACTCTTGGGACCCATATGCGGCAATAGCGATTGGCGATAATGAGCGGCCAACCAAGTTTTCTGCCGGATGATCTGTTACCTCTATAAGGACGTCCGCTTCGCGTATGTTGATGTTGGGCCGTTGATGACCAGGAACCAAGCTAATTTCAATGTCTGGATATGCGTCCTGGAACCGCGAAAGCTCTTTCACCAGTAGGCTTAAAGCGATGACTTCAGGAATTACTACCCGCACCAGCCCCGACAGTCGTTGATCCTGCCCTATCAACTTACCTTCGATATTGCCCAGATCCGCCGCGATTTCGTTGACCCCGGCAATAACTTCGGCCCCTTCGGGAGTAATGGTGAGACCCCGCGGCGAACGGGTGAATAACTGCACCCCTAAACGTTGTTCAAAATGCTCCAGACGCCTGCTGACCGTCGACGGATTGACATCCAGCTGCTCTGCCGCCGCGCGCACCGAGCGCGTAGCCGCCACGGCACTGAAATATTTATAGTCATCCCAATCCATCTAAATACCTTGAGAAATCCGAAAAGCCTGGATTTATCTCCTAAACATAATCTGGCGAATCTGTGCGCAGCCAAAATCATGGCACTGGCCTCGCAGGCCGACAAAAGGGCAAATTCTTGCAAAAAATCCATAATGCAGACAGCTACCTCTATTAAACACCAAACATTCAGTGTTGCATATAAGCAATTTGGTGTTGCGTAACTTAATGTGGCATTATTTTGTTACTGCAAGTAACATGACTTCAACGGTGAGACATAACACCGATTACTAGAGGGATATCCGAACCTCCTCTCCCCTCCCCTCCTCGGATATCCCTCCCCCTCTTCTGACGGGGATCACGAAAGTGGTCCCCGTTTTTTGTTGCATTAGTTATTATCCAGCGGTCTCAGTGTTACCCCACAGGCAGTACTTATGCCCCAAGCTAGCTACCCATACGAACATATTCAGCTCGACAAAGAGGACCACGTGGCGTGGCTGCGCTTTAATCGCGTCGCCAAGGCCAACGCGATGAATTACGCCCATTTATGGGAAGTGGAGCACGCTGCGCTGTCATTGCGGGACGATGCGGATATTCGTGCAGTGGTTCTTACCGGTAATGGCCCGCATTTTTGCTCCGGCGCCGATTTAACGGACCCCGGAGAACCCGACAACATACCGCTGGTACTGCGCAGGCGCCGGGCGCGAATGGGTGAGCGGGCCATCGAAGCGGTTCTAGATATCGATCAAATTACGATCGCCGCGTGGCATGGGGCGGCCATGGGCGGGGGTGCTTGTCTTGCGACAGCATGTGATTTTCGTATCGGCAGCGATGACTGTTTTATGCAATACCCAGAAATCGATATCGGCATAAACCTGATGTGGAAAAGTCTGCCCTTACTCGTCAATCTGATCGGCCCGGCACGAGCTAAACGACTGGTTATCGGCGGCGAACGCATGCACTCAGAGGCCCTTCTGAGCTGGGGCATACTGGACCAACGTGTGCCTCGAGAAAATCTTCTGGCGGCGGCAACAGACATGGCTAAACATTACGTTAACAAGCCGCCCATCGCCGCACAGATGATCAAACAGTCGACCAATCAAATTTCCAACGCCTTAAACCACGCCTTAATGCATATGGACGCAGACCAAAATCTGCTGGCGGCTTCGAGCGAAGACCGTAGAGAGGCGATCAAGAGTTATATGGAAAAATCCACACCCAAGTTTAAGGGCAATTAACTCACCAATGCACAGTTAACTGATCGGCCTGAACCTGCACTTGCGGCCTTCGGCCCAGCCGACAGTTACTGCTGCCCAGACATTCGCCAGACTGCAGATCAAACCGGTAGCCATGCCACGAGCAATGAACCTGGCCGGGCGTGTCTGGATGCAAAGCCAAAGGCCCGAGTTGATGCGGACATCGCTGCGGATACACCACCCACTCAGCGTCCACCTTTTGCAGGACAAAGAAGCGATCAGATAGGCTAAAGGTCAATGGCGTGGTAATTTCGTCAACCGCACCCAACATCAGGGAGTCTGCCCACTCCACGGCATCTATCCGCCGATCCAGTTGTTGCTGCCGCTCGGTCATCATCCGCACATCTTCGTCATATAGCACTTCATAGGCGCGTGCGTAGGCTCTGCCCACCTTGTCACGCTGTGCGGCGTCCACATCTGGCACAAAAAAATCCACGATAATGTCCAGACTCTGGGGAGTTAGCTCAAATACGTGAGTCCAAATTTCTACACCCTTGGCGGGGCCCTCTAGGTTGCGCGTTATCCAGCGACGGGCAGCTCGGTCCAGACGCAGTTCAATGATGCTGTCGGTGCCCTTACGCTGATCGACCACTTTGGCGCGCCATCCCCAGGCACCGGAATCCAGCAATTCCAAGTCACTGAAACTCGACTCATGCAAATGCGGTAAGTGCTCCCAATCCAAGGCGTTTTCATACATGCGCACCAAACTGACCGGCAAGCGACGACGATAGCTGCCCACATGATGACCCGAATCTGTGTTCCCCGGGAGAAACCCATAGCGCAACTCAGCCACTGTTATTCGCCTTGACGCTGCAGAGTAAAACCCAAGGAATGGCCGTCGATTTCAGCCTGCGTGCCCGCATCCGCATCCAGCTCATTCGATAAAGTGACACAGAGCGTTTCATGCATAACATAGTCACGATGCTCATCGATGGCCTGGGCTAACTCGCCTGAGGCTGCAAAATGCACGGTTATGCGGTCGCTGACAGCGAAATTCATATCCTTACGGGCACGCTGAATACGGTTGACCACTTCCCTAGCGTAACCACCGCGTACTAACTCAGGAGTCAACTGGCAGTTTAAATCTACTGCTATCTGACTATTGGATATGGTGTTGGTGCCGGCACGGGCCTGCTGCTGCACTCGAACTTCATCCGCATTAAATACCTCGGTTGTGCCATCCACAGTCAATTCCACCGTGCCATTTTGCTGCAGCAAACCTATTTGCTCAGGGGTAAGGGCATCTATTGCAGCGGCAAAGGCCTTCATGCGCTTACCCAGTCGTTTACCCAAAAGCGGAAAGTTTGGCTTTGCGCACAATTCAATGAATGCGGCTTCATCAGTTGCGTATTCAACCGCCTGTACGTTTAGCTCTTCTCGCACGTAGCGCTCAATCGAACGCATGTCATCAAGCAGTGCCTGGTCTGAATTTACAATAGTCAGTTTGGACAGCGGCGTGCGCAGACCAATTTTGACTTCTTCACGCTTTTGCCGCCCTAACAATATGACTTGCTGCATGCGCTCTACCGCTGTCTCTAAACCAGGCTTCACCTTGACCGACTCCGCCTCAGGATAGTCACACAGGTGCACTGAATTCGGCTGGGCGGACCGACCGGCAAGCTGCGCTAATGCCTGATACAAATGCTCCGACAAAAACGGCGCGAATGGCGCCATCACCTTTGACAACTCCAACAGTACTTCATAGAGGGTGCTATAGGCGGCTATTTTGTCAGCGCTGATGTCTGCACCCCAAAAGCGCCCGCGATTAAGTCGGATATACCAGTTGGTTAAGTCTTCTATGAATGCGAACAGCGCCGGCACCACGTTGTAGAGGCGATAGCCCTCCATCTCCGTGGCTACGGTTTGTTTTAGAGTCTGCAGGCGCGACATAATCCATTGATCAAGGATGTTGTCGCCCTCGTGCTGACCTTTTTCCGGCGACCATTCATCGATTTCTGCATAGGTGCGCAAGAATGAGTAGGCGTTATACCAAGGCAGCAAGGCGCGACGCACCATATCGCGTACACCTGAATCGGCAAAACGCTGCTCTTCCCCTTTCACAAGTCCGGAGTTTATGGAATATAGTCGCAGCGCATCCGCGCCATAGGTCTCCATCAACTCATCCGGCGGCGTATAATTGCGCAGGCTTTTCGACATTTTCTTGCCGTCTTCAGCCATGACCATGCCGTTAACGATCACGTTACGGAATGCTGGTTGGTCAAATAGTCCGGCTCCCAGCACCGTCAGGGTATAGAACCATCCGCGGGTCTGATCTAATCCTTCTGCGATGAATTCGGCAGGAAAACCAGCTTCAAACACGTCTTCGTTTTCGAACGGATAATGCAGCTGCGCATAAGGCATAGACCCGGATTCAAACCAACAGTCGAGTACCTCTTCTATGCGCCGATACGTGCCCGCCTCTCCAGCAATCTGAAAAGTCAGTGCGTCAACATGCTCGCGATGCAGGTCTTCTACCCGAACCCCAGTGTAGTTGTACAACTCATCAATGGAGCCTACGCACAGCGCATTGCCCGTTTCATCATTTACCCAAACCGGCAGCGGTGTACCCCATACCCGATTCCGAGAAATGGCCCAATCGATAGCGCCATCGAGCCAGTTACCAAAACGTCCTTGCTTAATGTGCTCTGGCACCCAATTTATTTTTTCATTGGCCGCCTTGAGGTTGTCTTTTATCGCAGTCACTCGCACATACCAGGAAGGAATGGCTCGATAGATCAGCGGCGTATCAGACCGATAGCAGTAGGGATAGCTGTGCTGAATCACCTCTTGGCGATACAACGCGCCACTGGCTTTGAGGGCTGCGATGATGTCTTTATCAGCGTCTTTGACATGGCGTCCGGCAAAATCCGGCACCTCTTCCGTAAACTCACCCTGCAAAGTCACCGGACAGGCAAAAGCGTCCAGCCCACTGGCTTGAAATGCCTTGTAGTCATCTTCACCAAAAGCCGGGGCCTGATGCACCAAACCCGTGCCACTATCAGTGGTGACGTATTCACCGCTGATCACCACAAAAGCCCCTTCTGCAGATTTCTCAGCAAAGTAGTCGAACACTGGCTGATAACGTCTACCCACAAGCTCACGGCCACTCACCGTTGCCAGTACCGCAAATTCGCTATCGCCCTGATAGTGGGACAGCCGCTCAGTCGCCAAATAGATCGCCTTATCCGACTCTGCATCGCGCACCAGCGAGTATTCAATGTCATCGCCCACGCAAACCGCCAAATTTGACGGTAGCGTCCATGGCGTGGTGGTCCAAATTGCGAGGTAGGTGTCTTCGTCGAGCAACTTCAGCAACACTGTGATCGCTGGGTCCTGCACATCCTGATAGTTCGATGTGGCCTCGAAATTAGCTAACGGCGTGCCCAGTGCGGTGGATACGGGCACCACTTTGACGCCCTGATAAATCAGCCCTTTATCCCATAGCTGTTTGAACACCCACCAAACAGATTCCATATACCAGGCGTCCATGGTCTTGTAATCGTTGTCAAAATCGATCCAACGCCCGATACGCGTGATGGTATGCCGCCACTCTTTAACATAGCGCTGGACAATCGCCCGGCACTCGTTGTTGTAACCAGCGACGCCAAGTTTTTCTACCGCGTCTTGGGCCGACATGCCCAGCTGCTTGTCGATCTCATGCTCAACCGGTAGACCGTGACAATCCCAACCAAAGCGGCGCATCACATAGCGACCCTTCATGGTCCAATAACGGGGCACCACATCTTTAATCGTGCTGGCGACAAGGTGGCCGTGATGGGGCAGGCCCGTGGCAAACGGTGGCCCGTCATAAAAAATATACGGTTTCTTGCCTTGAGTATTGGCCAGCGACTGTTGGAACGCGTCCGTGTCCTGCCATAACTTAAGAATGTCATGCTCCATTTCTACAAATGAAAATGGTGCGTTGTCAGCAGGCTCCGACATGAGATCTCAATCAAAAAAATGGGCGCAAAGTATAGCGGCAATAGCGCACGATTGGAGCGCGCTGTTAGACAATTCCACTAATGCCAAGTCACTCTAGAAATAAGCGCTCCCCGCATCGTAGACTGACCCCAGCATTTGGACATTAGGAGGGGACATGCAAATTGGCGCGGTATTTCCACACAACGAAATCGGGACCGACCCCGGTGCAATAAAGGCTTTCGCTCAAGGCGTCGAGGCCCTGGGCATTAGCCACCTATTAATCTACGACCATGTGCTGGGGGCAGATCCAAATCGTGAGGGCGGTTTTCGAGGCGCTTACGATAAAGACGTGGCCTTTCATGAACCATTCACAACATTTGCCTTCATAGCCGCAGTGACTGAAAAATTGGAGATGATCACTACAGTAATGATCTTGCCCCAACGCCAGACTGTGCTGGCTGCCAAGCAGGCGGCCGAGGTGGCGCTACTGTCCAACAACCGCTTTCGGCTTGGCGTTGGCGTAGGTTGGAATGAACTCGAGTACGTGGGTCTGAATGAAACATTTAACAATCGCGGGCGCCGCCAAGCCGAACAAGTGGAAGTTATGCGAAAACTTTGGAGCGAAGACTCCTTGGATTATACCGGCGACTACCATCGCATCGACAAAGCCAGCATTAATCCGCGCCCCAGCAAACAGATTCCGATCTGGTTCGGCGGTTCGGCGCCGGCACTATTAGATCGCGTAGCACGCCTCGGCGATGGCTGGATACCATTGATGGGTGCGAACGAGAAAGCCCAAGCCTGCATCGACAAGATTAAGGCCACCCGCGAAGCTGCCGGGCTTAGCTTTGATAATTTTGGGATTCAGGCCCAGGCCCAATATTCCGGCGGCTCACCAAAACGCTGGCAAAAACATGCTCGGGCATGGCGTGAAATGGGCTGTACCCACATCGCTATCGCCACACATAATGCCGGGCCAACAAATGTCGACGGCCATTTGGCGCGCATACGCGAATATCAGGATGCTCTGAACGACTTGGGTTAATCGCCACCCAAGGCCATCAGTGCATCTAGGCGATCGGACAATTTATCTAGCTTGCCTGCAAAAACCGGCACCACCAACTGATCAACACCCGCGGCCATATAGGCCGCTAGGGTGTCTTCATTGACCGGATGACGATTAGGTCCAACCACAAGATCAATGTCGCCACGACTACGACCGGTCGCCGCCAATGCTGCATCTAAGCTAACTAACTTTTCCTGCAACTGTTCAGGGCTTAAATCGAAACCGTACCAACCGTCGCCGAGCCTCGCGACGCGACGCATGGCCGCGTCTGATTCGCCACCAAAATAAATTGGCGGATGCGGCTTTTGCACAGGCTTTGGATTAAAATGGCAAGGCTGCAAGGTGACGGTCTGGCCGGAAAATTCACTAACGCCATCCGACCACAGTGCGCGCATTGCCAAAATATACTCTTCTGTACGCGCAGCTCGAGTAGCGAAGTCCATATCAAGATTCTTGAACTCTTCTCGCAGCCACCCGATACCAACACCAAAATCCATTCTGCCGTTGGACAAGTAGTCCACGTCCGCAACCATTTTCGCGGTATATACCGGCTGCCGCTGGGGCACCAGACATATGCCTGTACCAAGGCGAACACGCTGGGTGTGGGCAGCAATAAAGGTTAGTGCCGTAAATGGATCGAGAATACCTTCAGGATTACCCGGGATGCGGCCATTGTCAGAATAAGGATAGGTCGAAGCATAATCGGGGAAAAATAGAACATGCTCGGGAACCCAAATCCCATGCACACCTTTTGACTCCACCAGTTGTACCGCGTCTTTAATAAAGTCCACCGCTGTATGCTGGCTGAACGCCATGGCTACACTAATTTTCACACTACCCTCCTAATAAGTTCCTCAGTGCTTACTCTGTACCTGATTGAACGGGTTGTACACCGGCCCCAGCAATAATGAAATCAGCAACCAACTGCGGATCCTGCATGGGAATAAAGTGGGTTAACTCCGGCAAATAGACATCCTGAGCATGACGAAATTGACTTGCAAGCTGAGGCCATGTGGGGGACGCCGTAAAGTCCATGGTCTGACTTTCAGGATCTCGAGGTTCAGCCCTTAGCACCACTACTGGCGTATCTATGTGGGGGATTAAATCGTATAAGTCCGAATCAAAATTGCCCATATAGATCGATGCCTCGACCTCCGGCGGGCAAGCCAGCTCCATACCGTCTCCGTCCTCCCTCGGTACCACTCCAAAGTCACAGTAGTCGCGAAATACCCGGGGGTTCCAAAGGGCATAGGGCGATCGCTCGGCATAGCGATCGTACATCGCTTGAGCGTCTGCAAAGTGACTGCGCCGACGCGCGATCGGATGCTCGGATACATCCGCATATTGATGACGCGAACTGCTCTGGTAGAGCTGCGGATCCATGATGACGGGATCAACCAAAACAAGATGGCGAAAAAAACGTTCGTCGTGGCCGCAAGTATGGGTTACACAGTGACCGCCCATTGAATGGCCAACCCCAATGGCGCCGGACAACTCTAATGCTGCGCACACCTGTAACAGGTCGTCACCAAAGCGCTGCCAGGTAAACGGTCCAAGGTTCGCCGAGCGTCCATGCCCACGCATATCAACCGCAAAGATCTGCCAATCTTGGGGCAGCAGCGCTACCACCTGATCCCAACACCGCGCATGAAATCCAGTGGCATGAACCAGTAACACTTGTTGCACCCCAGAGGCTTGGCCAGCCCACTCGAAGACAACGATGTCAGCACCGTCAACGGATACCGTGTATTGCTCGGGAGATTTGCGCATTAGCCGCCCTTTAGACTGATAAAACTGCAGCTGCGGAGTTTAGGCGAAATCCAGGCGAAGCGTTACAATTGCTGCTCAGATTGCCATTTACCACAACTATGACCGACCCTCAGCGTTCAGAAATTGTTTCAGATGATTCGGAACTGTTGATCCTTGTGGATGACGAGGATCGCGAACTCGGGCATCTCGATAAGGCAGCCTGCCATGATGAGTCGGGTATTCTGCATCGCGCGTTTTCCTTGTTTATTTTTAATAATAAGGGCGAATTACTGCTGCAACAACGTGCACCCGACAAGCGACTGTGGGGCGGGTATTGGTCTAATTCGTGCTGCTCGCATCCACGTAAAAACGAAACCATGGCCGCAGCAGTAACCCGGCGCTGTCAGCAAGAGCTGGGCTTTAGCACCGAGCTAAACTTCGTTTATAAGTTCAAATACCAAGCAGCATTCGCAAATCTCGGCAGCGAGCATGAATTGTGCTCGGTATATATCGGACAATTCGACGGTGAGCCACACGTCAACAGCACCGAGGTCAGCGCTTGGCGCTGGATCAGTCGTGCGCAATTGAATCGTGAGCTTGCAGATCCAACAAAGCTGTTTACGCCCTGGCTAAAGCTCGAGTGGCAGCGCCTTAACCAAGAATTTTCCCAGCTTTTCATCAAGGCTGAGTAGCTCTGTTCACCTTGCTCAATGCAAGATAACGCGACACCCCAGCGATCGCCGGCTGCAACTCACCTCAGCGCATTGAACTGGGTTTTACCCTCGGACCTGCCACTGCGGTATGACGATCAAACCATGCATCCGCAGAGTCACTGATACGCGCACGCATTCCTGTTTTAATTTTTTGCGGCGTTCCAGCGGGAAAATCCGCAAAGCGCTGACACAGTGCCCGCGCGTTCGCCAGCACCTGGTCATCCACCACTGACTCGTTAGCCAAGCCCAAGCGCATCAAGTCAGCAGCGTGCAAACGGTCGCCGATCAGTGTTACTTCAGCAATAACACGCTCGCTATGGCGTAAATTAAGCCAAGCCATGTTGTAGGGGGCAGCCATACCGATTTGCACCTCGCCAACCTGCAAGAAGGCCTGTTCACCCGCGACCAGATAGTCGCAGGCGATCGCCAGCGCCGCCCCACCGTTTATTGCATAGCTTTCTAAGGCGCCAACAATTGGCTTGGTACAATTGAATAAAGCACTATGCGCGCGCCGCCAAGTGGCCTGAAAGCCAGCAACCCAGGCGGGCTCCGGCTCAGCGTTAAACGCATTGAGATCAAGACCTGAACAAAACGCGCCACCCGCACCGTAAAGCAAAATAGCCTGCACCTGCTCATCACCTTGCAGTTCTTCGAACGCACCGGCCAGTTGCTCACCAAACGGTCCGGTGATGGCGTTTTTGCGTTCGGGACGATTCAACATGATCTCACCCCAACAGCCACCTGCTTCGGTGTGCTGCTTGCGCCATTCCACTTCAGCCATAGTCCCCCCTTAAATCAGCAATACAATGCCTAGTACCAGTAGCAACATACCTAACACTTCCCGACGACGCACTCGCTCACCAAGAAACCATATCGAGGTAATCAGCGTAAACAAGAGTTCAATCTGACCCATCGCCCGAACCAGCGCCGCGTTCACCAGCGCCATAGCTGTAAACCAACAAATGGAGCTGGTCATACCTATCAGACCTACCCAGATAGCAACCCGCCAACTACTTACGACCCGCTGCAGTTGCCGGGGTTCGCGGACGATCAAATAAGCGCCCATAACCACAGCCTGCAAAGTTAAGGTAGCCGCGAGGGTCAGGGCAGCGCGCTGCCAAGCGTCAGTCTCATCGGTCCCTAGGGCCAAGCTAGCACCACGGAAGCAAACCGAGCATAAAGCAAAGCTACTGCCGGCCAACAACCCTAGCCACAATGCAGGGCCGCGCTGAAAGATCTGCCGTGGACTGACGCCGCCGGTCAGCAGAAAAACGCCTACTAGGCTAACAGCAATCCCCAACAAAGCCTGTAAGGACAGTTGTTCACCGAGCAGTATGAGACCGATTGCAGCGGCCTGCATGGCTTCGGTTTTGCTCATCGCGGTGCCAACCGCAAATTCGCCGTTGCTCACCGCGGCAACAAGTGCCGATGTTGCGACAATCTGGGTAATACCGCCGGCGCAGACATACCACCAAAACGACGGGGTTAAGACTGGTAGGTTGGTTTGGCCGAGCCACAGTACTAATAGCCAGGCAAACGGCAGAGCGTAGAGGAAACGCACATAGGAAGAGCCATTAACGGAAAGAGTTCGGGTCAGTCGGCGCTGCAGTAGCGAGCGCAAATTTTGCAGAAATGCTCCGGCAACAGTAAGTCCAACCCACCACTCCATAACCTATCCCCAACCCTCAGGATGCTATTTGTTGCTCGTCGCGTGCAGTCCGAACATAGTGCTTGGATACGCGGTTAAAGCGCGTTACCAAAACTACGGCAGCGCAGATCAAGCCACAGGCCAGGCCAATCCAATAACCAGTTACACCAAGATACAGATCCTCGACGATGCCATAACCAAATACCAGAGCCACTGGCAAACTTACCAACCAATAACAGATCACAGCAATTATGAATGGCTTGGTAGTGTCTTTGTAACCGCGCAAGGCCCCCATGGCGATCACCTGAACATCATCAAAAACCTGATAAACCGCGACGATCAGCAATAATCCTGTCGCCACAGCCACCACCTCCGGCTCAGTTGAGTACAAAGTCACAACCCATGGACCAAGAGTCAGCAAGGCGGTAACAGCTACTATGGCAAACCCGAAACTAGCGCCGATGGCTACCCAACCGCTGCGCCGGGCAGCATGGAAATCGTTAGCACCAACATTAAACCCTACACGGATAGAGGTGGCCATGCCCAACCCCAAGGGCACCATAAACACGAGCCCGCTGATATTGTTAATAATCTGATGCGCAGCAACGGTCTCTGCACCGAGACGCCCGATCAATAAAGTCATTAAGGAGAAAATGCCAAATTCAGCAAAGGTGGACATACCAATGGGCAGTCCCAGCTTTATATAGCGCCATATCGCGTCGGTATCCGGCCAAGAGAAACGACGGAAAACACCAGCCACGGCCACCCGCGAGTAGCGCACCACGAGGCAAATAGCAATGAACTGCAATCCCATTATTACCGCCGAGGCCCAACCACAGCCCTCGCCACCCAACGCGGGAATTCCCCAACCACCGTAGATGAGCCAATAGTTCAGAGGAACTTTCAACAGCAATCCAACGCCCGAGATGACCATTGCCGGCGCGGTCCAAGATAGACCCTCACAGAGATAGCGCAGGGCAAAATAGCCCAACACCGGCAACACCCCCCAGCTAATCGCTTCGAGGTAGCCCACCGTAATCGGAATCGCCAGAGGATCGACACCGATTAAGTGATAAAGAGGCTCAACGTTCCTGAGCAGCAAAATCAATGCAAGTCCCGCAGCCAGCCCGATCCACAAAACTTGCCGCACGGCCTCTCCCGCTTCACGGCTGCGGCCAGATCCATGCAGTTGTGACACCGTCGGGGTAAGCGCCATAACCACCCCTGCGACCAATAGCAGCAGCGGCCAGAACACCACACCGCCCAATGCCACGCCGGCTAGATTCACCGCACCCAAACGGCCGGCCATAACTGTATCGACAACACCCATGCCCATTTGCGCCAATTGTGTAAATACAAGCGGCACAGCAAGGCGAACAAGTTGCCGGAATTCGGCTAAATTACGCTGAGCAATGATTTCAATTATCCCCTAGAGGCACTGGGCGCAAGCACCATACCTCACCCCCCACACAACAACACTCCTTGAGCATGGTATGTGTGCACTAACTGAAGACTTCGGCGCATGGTTATCGCAAATAAGAATGATTATCATTGACAAAATCAAAAATTTAGAGCTATTTGATAGATTTTGTCTATTACAGCGATCTAAACATTCAAATAGATTCGATGACCAATCAACCTATACTGCACCTCAACCAGCAGCCACCGGCTCGCTATTCGCTAACCTTTTATGGAGTTCATGTCAGCATGGAATTGAAAGACAGCAATACTTTACAGAATCTCAAAGACGCTTTTGCCGGCGAGTCACAGGCGAATCGTCGTTACTTGTACTTCGCAGCAAAGGCTGACGTTGAAGGTGAAAACGATGTAGCCGCAGTATTTCGCTCAACTGCAGAAGGAGAAACCGGTCACGCCCACGGCCACCTCGAGTACATGGAGGCAGTAGGCGATCCAGCAACTGGCCTGCCCATGGGCAACACAGCAGATAATCTCAGAGCATCGGTGGCAGGTGAAACTCACGAGTACACGGACATGTACCCCGGAATGGCAAAAAC
>MDTB01110599.1_pt1 | contig 20465 bp, 18 predicted proteins | sample 811161 | NCBI WGS metagenome assembly MDTB01 (sample SAMN05326650, study PRJNA326480) | marine metagenome | isolation source: seawater | place: Mediterranean Sea | collected 2009
CACGCTTCAGGATATTAGCGCCCGTAGCTCAGTTGGATAGAGTGCCTGGCTTCGAACCAGGATGTCGGGAGTTCGAGTCTTCCCGGGCGCACCAGTTATTAGTAAAATAAATAATGCATAAAATTATTGCCTTTTATAAATTCTGTAAAATCCAGGATCTAGAAAAACTTCAAGCTTCACTTAAAAAAGATTTTAAAAAACTTGGTATATTTGGCACGATAATTATCGGCAAAGAAGGAATTAATGGCACTATATCTGGCACAGGTATAAATCTAGATAAAGCAATAAGGCTGCTTAAATCTCATAGTGAAATTGTAAATCTTGATAAAAAAATATCTTTTTCAAAGAAACCGCCCTTCATAAGATTAAAAATTAAAATTAAAGATGAAATAGTAACAATGGGTATAGAGGGTATTAGCCCAATAAAACAATCTGGTAGTTATATTGATTCCGATCAATGGAATGCGCTTATTGAAAGTAATAATACAATTTTAATAGACACTAGAAATAATTATGAATATGCAATTGGCACTTTTAAAAAATCAATCAATCCAGAAACTTCAAATTTTAAAGAATTTCCAAAGTGGCTAAAAAACCAAAAATTTAGTGAAAATGATAAAAAACACAAAACTATTGCCATGTTCTGCACAGGGGGAATAAGGTGTGAGAAAGCCTCAGCTTTTATGAAGAATGAGGGTTTTAAAAATGTTTATCAATTAAAAGGCGGTATTCTTAAATACTTAGAAAATACCGATACTAAAGATAGTCTTTGGCAAGGAGAATGTTTTGTTTTTGATGATCGGGTATCAGTAAAACATGATTTAACTGAAGGGAAATATGATTTATGTCATGGCTGCAGAATGCCAATTACTCAAGAAGATAAATTGTCTTCTTATTACGTTAAGGGGGTTTCTTGCCCTAATTGCGTAAATTTAAAAACTCCTTTGCAACTTCAAAGATATAAAACTAGGCAAAAACAAATTAATATTGCAAAAACTAGAAATAGCCATCACCTTGGACCCAAAATTAGCTAGCTTTTTGTCGATTAGAAAAGAATACGCCAAGAAATATTAGAGCTGAACCTATCACCATATCTAAAGTAAATATCTCATCTAGAATTAATATGCCTAAAGATATACTTGATACCGGAACTAAATACGTTACAAACGAAGCATTTAGTGATCCAATCCTTTTAATAAGTTTTATAAAAATTACGTATGCTAAAGATGTATTAATTACTCCTAGAATTGCGATATAAAGCCAGGATGTAGTACTTATTGATAAGTTTGCTGCACTGTAGTTTATTAAAAATGGAGAAAGCAATACAGCCCCCACAATAAGAGATCCCATGCCAATGAATGAATTATTTATTTGCGATGGAGTATTTGCTAAATATACCCCAGATATTGCATAGGATAATGATGCAATTACACATAAAATTGATGAAAATAAGTCTAATTCGCCTGATGGACCTGCTAATAAAAATAACCCTGAGAATCCTATTAAAACTCCAAGAAGCTTCATATAAGAAAATTCATCTCTGTATAAAGTAAATAGTATTAATGCAGTAAGAATTGGTACTGTCGCTTGTATAACAGATAGAGAGCCTGCTCCAAGATGCACTGATGCATAAGCAAATAAGGTAAACGGTAAAGCAGTGTTAAGCAGTCCTATCAATAAAATAGGAAATCCATGATCGTGAAAAGAATATTTTCTTAACTTGTTCAAAAAGAAAGGAGCAATAAATACAGCAGCAAACATCATCCTTAATGAAACGATCTGAAGAGGCTCTAAACCCTCTAGAATAAGTAATCTTAAGAAAAGAAATGAACCGCCCCAAAATAGTGAAACTAGTAATAATGTTAAAAAATCTCGTGTATTCATGGTAAAAAAAAGCCTCTTTAAAAGAGGCTATTCATAAAGTTAAAACCTTATGTCGGACTTAGGCCATAATTGGTGTCAGCAATTACCTCCTAATAATCCTGAATTATTTTTAATACTAATTTGGATCACCTCCTTCGGCTGAGAATTAATCTAACACACCAAATTTCTCTGCGTAAATAGGGCGTGGGACACCTAATAAAATACTAATTGATTTCAGAAAATAATTGAAGAGTTTTTATTGTTAATTTGGTTGTTTTCTTCTTTTAGTGAGCATAAAAATAACTCTGCTGATTTAAAGTCAGAATTGAAGTACTGAAAAGCAACTCGTTCAATATATGCATTATCTATTGGTTGCTTAAGAAAATAGTTAATTAAATCTTTCATACTGTATAAGTATACAGTATTATTAGATAAAAAAAAGGGGAAGTTTCCTTCCCCTTTTAGAACAAAGATTACTTTAAAATCTAACGTTTACACTAGCATTGACTTGTCTGCCAATGAATAGAAGGTCTGCTTCTGGGGTGAAGACATCTTCTTCAAGCCCATCGTAGTCCATTAAGTTATAAAAGTTAACTCTGACTGTTGTGTCATCATTCACACTATAACCTATACCTCCATTGTAAGAAGTATATCCGTCAAATTCATAAATAGGGTTACCATCGTATCCCAAATATTCATCGTCGTACTGCCTGAAAGCATCAATGACACCACCAGATCTTGAGTTACCTTGAACCCAAACATACCAATCTTGGTAGTACCACTCTACAGCTGTATCATAGAACCATTCGTCATTACCAAATTGTCCTGTTGAGCTTAACAAGTCATCAGCAGCACCAGAATCTGCACTCGCAAAGAAGTCTTCTTGAGTAGCTCTCCATCTGACAGCCATAGAACCAAGGTCCATAGCTACATTTTCTCTAGATGCCCATGACGCAAGCTCTGATACATCAAATGTAAAGTCTGCTTTGTAGACGTATGTTGCGAAATCAATTAAACCTGCATTAATCAGACCTGTTTGGAAATCAACAACTTCAAAATCAGCATCTCTAGTGAAGGAATCACAGAACTGACTATTTGGATATGTTTCATAGTCGTAGCATGCTTCCATGTTTTGAGTTAATGAGTATGAAGTAACATAATCATTAAGCTGAATTTCAATGTAATCGGCAGCTAAATTTAAACTACCAAATAATACGTCTCCCCACCAATTTGGTTGGTAAACAATACCTGTAGATTTAGTATCTGCAATTTCATTCATTAAATTTGGATTACCACCTGTCTTACCAGTTGTAGTAGCGTTTACAACCAGTGATACAAAGTCAGCCGGAATGCCTTCTGCATCACAGTTAGCTTGTCTAACTTCTGGGTTTCGACCAACTTGTCTAAATCTGTAGTCACAAGGGTCGTTTGCTGCTGAGAAAGCTGTAATTTGTGGTAAAAATAAATCCCCTAAATCAGGTGCTTTAATAGCAGTTTGCTCAGAAAATCTGATAGCTAAATCATCCATGATTCTCCAGCTAACTGATGTTGCCTCAACATCGTATGAACCAGCTATAGAATTATCAATAGTTCTGGCAGAGAAATCGACTATAACTGATTTTACTCCTGGAAGTGTTACATCGCCGCCCATAAGAGGCACACTTACTTCGTAGTAATCAGCATCAACTTCATAACCACCACCTAAAGAAGGTCTTGCTGCAGATCTTGTGATTGCAAGATTTTGAATAGCAGAAGCGTTATATTGGCCTTGCTCAACTCTTGCTTCAAAACCTAAAGCAGCTTTTACAGTTCCTGTTGGAAGCTCAAGCACATCTCCAGATATTGTGGCATATGTTACTTCTTGTTCTATAAAGGCATTAGTTCTAAGGTTAGTACCAATATAGTCCCGAGCTGCCTGTGATGGAGCACCTCTACCAAAAATGTTCAATGGTGCACAATCACCAATCTCTCCAAGCAAGCTTCCGCCGGAAACTTGACGTCCTGAGAAATAAGAAGGTGCATATTGTGTGTAATCGTACAATGCAGGATCACGAGTAGGATCGTAGTTCATTCTACAGTCAACTTCACCAGTATTTGGGTTAATACCAACGTCAAGTGCTGCAGCCCATCTAGCACCAATCACACCTGGAGCATCAGAATAAATTTCTGTGTTACCAATTGAATAACCTAGAGAATAGTTATAAGAAGAATCATCTAGATCAAAAGTTCCTTCTAAACCAACTGAGAACATAGACACAGAGTTGTTATTTTCAACTGTGTAACCACCATCTCCTTTTTGAAGAACGTCCACATGTGATTTTTGTACGTGGAATGACGGAAGACCCCATGAAGCTAAGTAATCTACAGAATTCTGGGTTAGATATGGGTGATCTGAAGCAAATTCTGGTGTGAAGCTTTGATTTCCTGAAAGTGCCCATGTTGAATACGGGTATGAAGACTCATTTCCGTAGTCGAATGAGAAGAATCCATTGTGGAAAGTATCAAAGTACAATGTCATGTTGTCATTAATGTCGTAGTTTGAAAACATACTGAAGTTTAGTCTTTCAAAACCAGCTCTCAAAGTGTCATAGTCTTCTCTATAACCATCCATTGAATCGAATGAAAAGAAAGAACTTCCGTAATTAACTCCAGTGTTATATGGCATCATTTCGCCAATTTCACCGAAGTGCCAGGATGTTCCATCTGGGAACTGTCCATCAAAATACCAAATACCGTTAACTCCATCAGCAAATGAATACTCGTAAGGAGTAACTCTTCCAGTTTCTGGAACAGCAACAATACCTATACAACCTGTTGAGGTTTCTTGTGGATTGCCTTCAACGTTTGCTGTAAAAGGTACAACCATGCCTCTTTTAATGTATTGTCTTTGATATGACTTTCCTGCTGCATAAGTTCTTACTAAGGAATTGTAGTTACATGTCTGAGCTTCTCTGTCAAACCATCGATCCCAATCACCGGTAAATACAGTTCCAATTTGTTCGTATTGGAAATTCATGACCATGTTTCCTTTGCCCCCAGCAAAGTTTCCACCCATGACAGCTTGGAATGATGTGTCTGAGGACATGCCTGCATAATCATCATATGTCATTGTCATTGCTGCGCCTTCATAATCATCTTTTAAGACGTAGTTAATAACACCAGCGATAGCATCAGAACCATAAACAGCTGAACCACCAGCATTAACAATTTCAACTCTGTCAATCATGACTGATGGAATGTTGTTAATATCAACGGCGTTACCTGAACCGCCTGATCCAAATGGAGATGTTGATCCAACGAATCTTCTTCCATTGACCAGTACTAATGTTCTACCTGATCCCAGGCCAAAGTTATTGGCAAGCGCTTGACCCACACTAAGTGAGCTTTGGTTACCAAATGAACCACCTGAACCAGATGTTAGAGAGTTTGTAACACCAATACCCGGAACATCAAAAAGTGCATCCGCAGCATTTGTATAACCTCTATTTTCGTACTCCTCGCCGTAGATGATAGTCACAGGTTGAGCAACTTCGTATTGCGTTCTAGTAATCCTAGAACCTGTAACAACCACTTCTTCTGGCTCGGCTTCATCCTCGTCATCTGCAGTTTCTACAACAACATCTGAAGATGCATCAGAAGCTTCTTGCGCTTCAATGAAACTGAAAAATCCAAGGGAAACTAATAGTAAAAGTAATCTTTTAGTCATATCTTTCCTCTTTAATTAATAATTAATCTTTATTTATCGCCTGATTCGCCCATTTAGTCAAGGATTTAGGCTAATTTTTGCCAAGAATATTAATAAAAGAAAAAAAAGACTCTGCGTATTAAGGAAAATCACTATTTTCATGGCAAGCAGAGGTTTGAACTATATTGCTTTTAACTGTTAAATTATTTTAATTTTTTAACCTTATCTTCAATAACTACCTTACTTGCTGAAATCCATAAATCTGGTTGAGGCTCTTCTGATTTTTTTTTCCTAGATATCCATGCAAAATTAATTGCAGACAGTACAGCAACAATCAGAAGAAAAGCCCAATATGCATCCTTTTTGTTTTTGTCCCAAACATCGATGGTTAACATCAACGCAATCACCACAAGTCCGATATTTAATACCACACTAAGTATTCTAAAATTAATCATTTCTAAGTCACCTGGAGGCAAAAACCTTTCCAACCACTCTCAAACAATATCAAAAATCTCTTAGAAGTCTATAACCAAGGAGAGGTTGATAAAAAGTGATAAATAACGGTAATACAGGATTCTCACAAAATTCTTACTATCCCTTGTAGAAACATGTACGAGGACACTCTAAGAGCTTTTTGATAGTGGCGGAGAGAGAGGGATTCGAACCCTCGGAACGCTATAAACGTTCACTACCTTTCCAAGGTAGCGCGATCGACCACTCTGCCATCTCTCCGAGAGAGAGCATTATATAACAAATTTAACCAGTGGTTCTAATGGGTATAATAGCTATTCCACCCCTTCTCTCGAAATAACCCTCCACTGAATTTATTTTGTAGCCAGCTTTGATTAAATCGCTAAATACATACTCAACACATAATTCATGAAAACACTCTTTCTCAAAAAATGTACCAAGGTATTTTGAGATATTCGCTATATCATCAGAATCTACTTTCCCATCAATGTATATCTCTGCTATATCTGGTTGTGATGTAACTGGACATAGCGACCGAAAACCAGAAAAACTGGTAATTGTTTTACTGTCAGTTACTTTGGGAGCATGACTGAAGTCTGAATTTATAATAATTTGTCTAGGGGCCAAGTCCTTTTTACAATAAATTTCATCAATTTTAATCGAGGCTTGTACTAAGTCTTCCAGATGTTTTTTTAATGTATCTCGCACTTCTTTTTGTGAATTAAACCTTTTGTGAATTAATGAATTTATGAAAAGTTTTAAGGATTTTGACTCAACAGTGAATTTTGAATCTGCAGGAATATGCACAGAAAGTTCGTTATGGTTTGAAACGCTATCCTGATCCAGCCAAAAGATCTCGTGAAGATTCCAAATATCTACACCTTTCTCAAAAATAAGATCTTTATCTTGCCTTTGATCGTCTCGAGAAATTGGAAAAAGTATTTCTGGGCTGAAGGAATCTGGTGTTGCTACTTTTTTTCCGAGTGGTCCTGCCATTTAATCCTTTACGCCTACACCTTTGTGTAGCAAGTAATATGCTAATGCAAAAAAACCAACTGTGAAAATACAAATAAGGATAAAACCAAATGCTGGATCAATCTCTGAAGTACCTAGCATTGCATATCTAAAGAAATTTACAATGTAAAGAATTGGATTAATTTTCGAAAAAAATTGCCATTGGTCACTTAATATCTCTACTGAATAAAAGATGCCACCAAGGTAAATTAATGGTGTAAGAACAAAGGTTGGAATGATACTAATATCGTCAAAAGTTCTTGCATAGACACCGTTAATTAGACCTAAAATTGAAAATAATGTTGATGTTAATAAAATTGAAAAAAGTGTCAGAAATATGTTGCTAATGCCAAAATTAGTGAAGAACAAGCTCACCAGAACAACAACAATTCCCACCAAGACTCCTCTTGCTATACCCCCAGCAATGAAACCTAACAAAATTGCCCAATTAGCCATAGGGGAGATTAGTATTTCTTCGATAGCTTTTTGAAATTTTGCCCCAAAAAATGCAGAAGCAACATTAGCATAGGAATTTGTTATGACTGCTAACATGATTAATCCAGGAACCATAAATTCTAAATATGTGAGGCCTTCATAACCAGGCATTTCTCCAATCCTACTCCCTATCAATTCTCCAAATATTAAAAAATACAGGGCAGTTGTAATTGCGGGCGGAATGATTGTCTGAATCCAAATTCGAAGTATTCTTCTTACCTGAACATACGACAAGGTTTTTAAGGACTGGAGATGGTTCATTTTTTTGATGTGAGGTTTAAGAAAAGTTCTTCCAATCTGTTTGTTTGGTTTTTGATGTTGGTAACTTGTAGCTGCTTAAAAGAATTATTTTCAAATAATGTGTTCATACTGACATCTTTGGGAACTACTACAGAAAACTTTTTTTCGTCTTCAACGGTAAGATTGAAACCATTGATTTTTAGATTCTCTGGTACGTTTTGGTTAGTCTCGATTGTAAAAACTTGATTTTCTAATTTTTTAAGCAGAGCATCCATGTTTGTATTTTCGATGATGGTGCCATCATCAATGATAGCAATATTGCGACATAGGTTCTCAGCCTCTTCTAAGTAATGTGTTGTGAGAATGATAGTCGTGCCGCTTTTATTTATATCAATTAAGAAATCCCAAAGACCTCTTCTTAACTCAATGTCCACTCCAGCTGTTGGCTCATCTAAGATTAATAATTCTGGCTCGTGAATTAGAGCTTTAATTATCATTACTCTTCTTTTTTGACCACCTGATAATTCTCTAATAAACACATCTCGTTTGTCCCATATGCCTAATTTTTTTAAGTATTTTTCAGTTCTTGCTGACGCTAATTTTGGGCTTACGCCATAATATCCTGCTTGTGCCATGATGACATCTCTTACTTTTTCGAATTGTGAAAAATTGAATTCTTGGTTTACAACACCAAGTTTAGTTTTTGCTAATGCAAAATTTTCGTCAATATCTACACCACAAATTGAAATAGACCCTTGGTCTTTGTTTACTAAAGATGAGATTATTCCAATAGTGGTCGATTTTCCCGCGCCGTTGGGGCCCAATAATGCGAAGAAATCACCACTTTCAACAATCAAGTCAATACCTTTTAATGCCTCAACTTTATTGGCATATATTTTTTTTAGATTCTTAATTTCTAATGCTTTCATTAGTGTCTTTTAGATAAATGATCAACAGCTCCTGATATTCCGCTAATAGTTAATGGGTACATTTTTTCATCCATCAAGGCATTAATCATTTTTATGGTAGAGGTATAGTCCCAGTGGTCTTCATGAACAGGATTTAACCAAACTGTTTTATGAAAATATGAATAAATCTTTTTCAACCAATGCTCACCAGATTCTTTATTCCAATGCTCGATGCTCCCACCAGCGTTAGTGAGCTCATAGGGGGCCATACTGGCATCACCAATGATTAGAATCTTATGGTTTGGCGAAAATTTGTTGAGAACGCTTTGTGTAGCAACTCTATTTTCGTTCCTTCTAAAATTATCTTTCCAGACTGATTCATATATACAATTATGAAAATAATAGTATTCAAGATTTTTAAATTCCGATTTTGCAGCTGAAAAAAGCTCCTCACACATTTTAACAAAAGGATCCATTGATCCTCCAACATCAAAAAAAACAATCAGATTTATATCATTGAGCTTTTCTCGTACATACTCCAATTCTAAATAACCAGCATTTTTTGCAGTACTTTTAATTGTGTCATCCAAATTAAATTCAAAATTTTCTCCTTTTCTTGCCATTTTTCGTAATTTTCTTAGGGCAATTTTAATATTCCGAGTGCCCAACTGTAGTGAATCATCAAGATTTTCGTAATTCCTTTCTTCCCAGACTTTTGCAGCCATACCTTTATTTGATTTCCCCCCTACCCTGATACCATTAGGATGATTACCTGAGTTACCGAAGGGAGATGTGCCAGCAGTACCTATCCATTTATTACCGCCATGATGCTCTTTTTCTTGTTCCTCCAACCTTTTTTTGAATTCTTCCATTAACTTTTCCAAACCTCCTAAATCTTTTATTTTTTTTAAGTCCTCTGCACTTAGGTTCTTTTCAAACTCTTGTCTTATCCATTCCTCAGGTACAATCATTTTTAAAATATCGTCCATATTTTCGATTCCTCTAAAATAAACATCAAATGCTCTATCAAATTTATCAAAGTATTTTTCATCCTTTACTAAAATTGTTCTGGACAGGAAATAGAAATCAGTCCAATCAGCAAAAACAAGTTTTTTTTCAAGCGCTTTAAGCAAATCTAAAAATTCTTTTAAGCTTACTGGCACGCCATAAGCTCTGACGGTATTAAATAAGTTTATAAGCATTAGTTAGATTCTCTTCTGGTCATAAAAGCTAGACGCTGCAAAAGTTCAACATCTTGCTCATTCTTTAAAAGAGCTCCATATAATGGAGGAACTAAGTTACTGTTTTTAGAAGCAATAACCTCTTGGGCTATGTCATCAGAAACAATTAATTTAAACCAATCAATTAGTTCTGAGGTTGTTGGCTTCTTTTTTAAACCGGGCACCTTTCTAATGTCAAAAAAGATATCCATAGCATCCTTTAATAGTTTCTTTTTAATTTTAGGAATATGTACTGATATAATTTTTTCTAAGACATCTCTGTCTGGAAATGCTATGTGGTGGAAGAAACACCTTCTTAGAAAAGCATCTGGTAAGTCTTTTTCATTATTTGAAGTGATGATTACTAGAGGTCTGTTCTTCGCCTTTATTGTTTGATCTAGTTCATAACAATAGAATTCCATTCTATCAAGCTCTTGCAGCAGATCATTCGGAAACTCAATGTCGGCTTTATCTATTTCATCAACAAGCAGCACAACTTGTTCATCTGCAGTAAAGGCATCCCATAATTTTCCTTTGTTTATATAGTTTGCTATGTCCTCAACTTTATCGTTACCCAATTGAGAATCTCTTAAACGAGAAACTGCATCATACTCATAAAGTCCTTGTGAAGCTTTAGTTGTTGACTTTATGTGCCATTCTATTAATCGCATATTAAGTGACTCTGCAACTTCTAAGGCAAGCATTGTTTTACCCGTGCCAGGCTCCCCTTTTACCAGTAAAGGTTTTTCTAAACTTAAAGATGCATCCACTGCAAGTTTAAGATCTTCTGTTGCTATATAGCTTTTTGTACCTTGGAATCTCATTTAGACTAGATTAAAGTTTATCAAATTATATGCAAATGTTACTAGCAGATTCTTGTTTCAATATTACGCACGAAAGTTTTTCTGATGATTTAAATGAAATTATGCAAAGAGCAGAAGATCATAAAGTTGAACACTTTTTTGCCCCTGCATCCAGAGAATCAGAAATTCTAAAATTATTAAATTTTTGTGAAAATTATAATGAGAAAATATATTGCTCAATTGGAATACATCCTCATCATGCTTCGGAACTTAAGCCAGACACAATCACAAATCTTAAACCCCATTTAGACAGTAAATATGTCAGAGCTATTGGGGAGGTAGGCTTAGATTATTTTAGAAACTTTCAAAGTCCTGAGATTCAAATTAAATGTTTTGAGGCTTTTGTAGCGTTAGCAATCGAAGAAAATTATCCATTATTTCTCCATCATCGCGAGGCATTTAATGATTTCTACGGCATATTGAAAAATACAATAAATAAAGTCCCTCAAAGCATTGTTCACTGTTTTACAGGCAATAAGAGTGAACTCCAAAAATTTCTTGATCTTGGCTTGTACATTGGCATTACTGGTTGGATTTGTGATCTTAAAAGGGGTCAAGAGCTGAGAGAGATTATTAAGTATGTCCCGCTAGATAGGATGCTAATTGAGACTGATGCTCCATACTTAATACCTAAAGATCTAAAGTGCAAAGTGAAAAGTAATAGAAATGAGCCAATGTATCTTGAACATATATTATCTGTTATAACTAACCTGCTTGATGAAGATGATAAAGTGGTTGCTCAACACACTACAAAAAATTTCAAAGATTTATTTAGACTCTAAAAAAATTGGAATTAATCTAAGTGCTAAGGCAGCACTAATAAATATTGCCAGCGCTGACAAGAGACCAAATAACACTGTCGGATTGAAATTGGAAAAAATAAATACCAAGAATCCAATGATTACTGTCGAAGCAGTAATTAATACTGCCTGACCTGAGGTATAAATTGTATTTTGCTCTGCATCGCGCTTTGAAATCTTTTGTTCTTCACGAAACCTCCAAGCTATGTGAATAGCGTAATCGACAGACATACCTACTGAAATAGAAGCAATTGTAATTGTCATTATATCCAATGGGATGGAAAAAAGACCCATAAAAGAAAACACAAACCCAACAGCGACGAGAGGAATAAATAACACAACTAAAGATGCAAGTAGCGATTTGAATAGAAACAACAACATTAAGAAGATCGCTCCAAATACAAAAGCTAAAGAGGTTATTTGAGAACTAAAGAGACTCTGAAGTAAATTATTGTACAAAACTCCTAAGCCACTAAGCTGGTATTTAACATTGGTATTTTCTAATTTAGTTTGTAAATAGCTATCGATTTTATTTAAAAGTTCATTTCTATTTATATTTTCATAACTGTCAATAATCCTAAAGGTAAGTCTTGCGCTCCTGTCATCAGCGGAAATATAGCTGTTTAGTAAATCTCTAGCTTTATCATTTGTAAGTAAAGAATTTCTTACAAAAGCTAATTCTAGGTCGCCCATTTCATTAAAGTCGTTCAGTTTTTCTGCTAACAGAACCCCATTTACAATGCTGAGATCTTTGCCCAATTCTGGAATCTGATTTAAATCAAATTGGATACTTTTTAACAATCTCATATTTTTTTGGCGCCACCAATATTGGCTGGTTTCAGAATCCTCACTAAAAAATAGATCGTCTTCGTCAATAAATACCTCTTCCTCTGGAAGTGTAAAAACTAAATCTATGGGGGTTGTACCCCCCATTTCTTCATCAATAAATTTCATGCCCTGATGAATTTCGGTTGATTTATCAAAGTAATCAATAAATTTATTCTCTACTTTTAATCCTAATGAAAGATAAACAAAAACTGGTAACAAGATAAAGATGATAGGAACTCCAATTACTCTGAATTGTTTTTTTGTATTCAAATATAAATGCTTGTAATACATAGCCGATAGTGAAAATTGCGACGATTTGGCTACACCTTTAAAACCAATAAGAACCGGGATAAATACAAAAGAAACAATTAAATTAATAACGACACCGACAGCCATCATTTTTCCAAAATCAATTACTGGCTGGATATTGCTCAACAAAAGTGACAAGAAACCGACCAGTGTTGTTAAGGCAGTATAAAGACATGGAATAAAAATTTTTGCTAGAGATTCTTCGTAAGGTAGGTTCTTAGTTTTTCCCTCTTTGAGCTTAACAATCATGTGTACAGAGACAGCAACAGATGAGATGAACAATAAGGCAAGGAAATTGGATGAAACAATGCTAATTGGCCAATCAAAATAACCTAATAGACTGATAGTCAGATAAATCACTAATGAAGCATTGGACATAATTACAAACGCTGACCAGAAGTCTCTAAAAAATACAATGAGCAGCGTGAAAAAAAGCAGGAAAGTTAGACAACCAAATATCAGAACGTCATTTTTAATGAACGAAATAGTGTCTGATACTATCATCGCAGGCCCCGCTAAATAACTTACGAAATTGATGTCTTTTTCTAAAATATTCCTTATTTGTTGAATGGTAATATCATACTCATCTGCATCACTTAGGTTAATTTGCATTGCAACTGCAGTGCCGAGGTTGTTAATAATCAATTCGTTAAATAAAGGACTTTCAATCAATTCTTGTTTTGCGCTACTTAGGTTTAAGTCGTCTATCAGCAGATATTTATCATTTGTTGCTGACTTTACTAAAGAAACTTTTGGCTGTTCAAATAATGGTGCATCAAGTACAGATATGACGTTGGAAACATTAACAACTTTTTCAAGTTCAACTTCGAGTTTACTTAAATTTACTAGACTTTCATTTGAAAAAATTTCATCGTTACTGAAAGCAACAACTAGAAATTCTGATGATGAAAATTTTTCATTGATTTGTTCATAAAGTTCATAACTTAAATCATTTTCGAGCACCAATGTTTCAGATGAAGCATCAAAACGAAATTTATCGACCCAGGAAAAAAGACTTACACTTAGTGCAAGAGTAAAAATAAGAGTGATATTTTTATTTTTGAGAATGGATTGAAAAAAAACTTTCATTTGTTTTTAGTGCAATCTGGTGAAGGAATAAAACCTGGTGACTTTTTCCACTCATCAAATGTTTTTGAAACGATTGAAATAGCATGAATTTCACTTACAAGATTTTCTAAAGCTTTATATACAAGCTGGTGTCTTTTAATCAAATTAAGAGCTTCAAAATCCTTTGAGACAATAACGATCTTAACGTGTGACACACTCCCACTATACCCGCCATGATTTGGGCTTTCGTCGATAACTTCTAAATGACTACATCTAATATTTTTGGAAAGATTATTCTTGATATTCTCAATCATCTCGACTTAGACCTTGTGATTTATTCTTTCGAGAAATTGGTAAATCATTTTCATCTACAATTTCATAATTTGTAATTACCCTTGCTCTGCGTACATGTTCTTGAAAAAAATACTTTATTCCCAAATAACCAAATATGAAGCCACCTATGTGAGCGAAGTAAGCTACGCCTGTATAAGATCCGCCTGCTGCTGAGATGAATTGCCCAATAATCCACATCAGTAGAACTATGTTGGCTGGAACTTTTATAAATTGAATAAATATAAAGAACCACAAGAAAACATTTATTTTAGCCTTAGGGTAGAGAACATAATAAGCACCCATAATTCCTGCTATGCAACCACTCGCTCCAATCATAGGAACATCCACACCTCCAGAAAAAAATGCTTGAAGAAAAGCAGCAGAAACCCCACCAAGGATATAGAAAATTAAAAAGTTTACACGACCTAGATAAGATTCAATATTATCTCCGTAAATGTATAAAAAAAGCATGTTTGATAGCAAATGCATCCAACCGGCGTGTAAAAATGCTGATGTTAAAATGGTATGGAAGTTTTGCATCTCAAAGAAAACGCTTGGTTTTACTCCAAACTCATTTACGAGCATCTGGTTGGCTGAGCCAGTCAGTGAAAGCTGATAAAAGAACACAAGAAAATTAATAGCAATTAATGACCAAGTTAAATAAGGTCTATTCGGAGTTGGGTTCTCGTCAGAGATTGGTAAAAAAACAAACATTATTTCATTGGCACCAGAGAATTTATAAATTGCTCAGCTACTTTATCCCAAGTATAAGTTTTAGATGAATTAAAAGTAGACAATCTGTCCACCAATAAAGCTCGGTTCACTGCATTCTCTAAATTTTTATCGTCTAGTGAACCATTCACCCCCTCAATTACAATATCTTTTGGTCCTGTGACATTAAATCCTGCAACAGGTGTTCCGCATGCCAAGGCTTCAATCAAAACTATTCCAAAAGTATCAGTTAAAGAAGGGAAAACAAAACAAGCAGCATTTCGGTAATAATCTGCAAGCTCTTTCCCTTTTTTAAATCCTACAAATTCTACATTTGGATATTTTTTTGCATAGGATTTTAAGCTTGGGCCACCACCAACAACTACCTTTGGCAACACCGATGGCATTTTTAAGAATTCTTCAATGTTTTTTTCCACAGCGACTCTTCCTACGTAAAGCAAATATTGTTTTTTACCACCATCTGGACATGGGTAAAATATTTTTTCATCGAAACCTCTCGACCAAAGAACTAAGTCGGTAAATCCATCTTTTTCGAGTTCTTCTTTATGGCTAACTGTATTTACAAGTGTTTTTGCAGCTGGATTATGAAACCATTTCAAAAGACCTTTTGTTACATCCAAACCAATACCAAATCTTTCATAAACGTATTCAGGAAACTTGGTATGAATGCATGTGGTATAGGCTATTTTTTGTTCTAAGCAATAGTGTCTGCCTGTAATACCAAGCGGCCCCTCAACTGATATGTGCATATAGTCTGCATCAAATTTCTCAATTTTCTTTTTAAGATCCCAAAAATTCCAGGCAACTGAAATCTCAGGATAGTTTGGCAATGGAAACGTGTGAAACATACCAGGATGAATGACCTCAACCTTAAACTTTTTCTCTTTTAATTCTTTAACAACGGTTGTCATAGTTGTTACAACACCATTTACTTGTGGTTCCCAGGCGTCAGTAATAATTAATATTTTTTTCATAAGGTTGAAACGGTATTAATGTCAAAATTTTCATCAACTTTTATCAATTTAAAAGTTCCATCCATCTCTTCAACTATAGCAGAACATGACTCTACCCAGTCACCAGTATTCATGTATATATATGTTTCATATTTAAGTATTTCTGGTCTATGGTTGTGCCCACATATAAGACCAGAAAAGTTACCTTTTTGACATTCTTCTTTAACTAATTTTTGAAACCCACTAGCCCCAGATACTATCTTTTTTGTAAGATTTTTTAAATATTTTGACATAGGTCTATTAATAATAATGAGGGCGTCATACAACATGCCCCCAAATTTTGATAACCACTTAGCATTAGAAGTTACAGCATCATATTGATCACCGTGGAGTATTAAAAATCTGCCATATTTATCTGACACAAAGTTATGCCTTTCTTTGTGTTCAAATTTCTTAAGCAGACCAATTATTTTTTTATACATATCATCTTTCAACATAATTTTCTCAAGAAGCGATTTATCTCTCAAAGGATCATCATGATTGCCAGATATATAAAAAACTTTCGTCCCTTCTGTGAATTTAGATTCAAAAATGTTTAAGATTTTTTGATGCCCATCGGGCCAATAAAATTTATCCTCCATGGACCAAAAGTCAATTATATCTCCAACCAAATACAAATTTTCAAACTTTGTATTAATCAAAAGTTTTTCCAATTTTTTATTTTGACAGCCATTAAAGCCAAGATGGATATCAGAGAGAAAAATGGACTTGTATTGATTATTATTTGTCATTAATCATTATTTTAATCTATGTCTCTTAAACAAAAAGGGAAAATTACTATTTGAGCATTCAAACATAGCAAAAAGTTTATATAACTCAATAATTTTTGTTTAAAGCGTCAACGTAAAATGCCATAGTTTTTTCGTGTAGTAGAGTAGATGTAAGGAATACATTATTAGGTACCTCATCACTTTCAGCTAGTTCTTTAACTTTTTGTGATAGTGCATCAAAATTGTTAAATTCTACTTTTCCTTGTGGAAAGCACATTTCAAGTATTTCACCAGATCCACCATGATCCCAGCCCGCTATTTTTTTTTCCATCATGGCAGCCTCCAGGAGCTTCATTCCAAATGCTTCAGGTTTTGATGATAGATTTAATACAACTTCAGATAAATAATATATCTCACGAATGTCATCTTTGATATCGTAAAAATAAACTCGATTCTTGAGCCTGTAATCCTCTATTAATTTCTTGAGTGATCTATAGTATTTTGGTTTTACTGAGTTAGAAGATCCTAATATCAAACCTGCAAAGTCTTTTGGTAAGTCAGAAACAAGTTTTATGAAAGATTCTTGGCCTCTCCAAGATAGAAGTTTTCCGGGATAGGTAACTAATTTTTTATCTTTCAAGTCTGGAAGTTTTTCATAAAATTTGTCTATGAAATCTTGAGTAGGCGAAAATTTAGGATAAAAAAATTGCTCGTCTGATCCTTCATAAATTAGTCTTGTAGATTTTTTTAAATATCTTTCGTAATTTTTATTTACATACTTATCAACTGTCTTAGATATTGATATAACCCTGTCAAAACTAGCCATTATGCGGCTATAAAATGGCGTACTATATAGTCCATGAAAGGTAGAAAATATTAAGGGTCTTGGACTTTTAAGAAATAATTTTGATGTATGTAGAACCCAAGCAGGTATCCTTGATCTTATGTGAACAATGTCTGGTGAAATTTCATTTATGATATCTGCAAGTTTTTTGGCCTGAAATAATGTAAAAATATTTTTTTGTGATACTTGTAAATGAATGTGAATACCACCATCTTCAATAATATTTTTGACTTGCCTACCACCATTAGAAATTATGTATGATTGATGTCCATTATTCACGAGATACTTATTAAAGTCTAAAACCCCTCTTTCAATTCCTCCTGTGTTTAGAGTCGGAAGTATTTGAATAATTTTTAATTTACGCATCGAGATAGTTTATTCTGATTCGGCCATATCTGGTTTCTTCAAAGTCTACTTTCAATTTTGTTAAAGCCTTATTTACGAACTGAATCATTTTTGCAGAATTCCCACAAATTATAATTAGTGGTAATTCTTCTTGGTGACTTAATACAAAGTCTTGGACAATTATTTCAACATCTGGATGTCTTATACCATGGAGATCTAGATGTAATATTTGATTTTCAAAAAATGTTTTCAATGATCTTTATATATTCGCACGAAAGTATAATCTGTTGAATTTTTATAAGCCCTCGCCATTGCAGGAGTATTAAATATCATAGCTGGAGTTCCCTTATTATCTAATACAATTACACCACCATCAGCACCCATACTTTTTAGTCGATCGATAACTAGTTGAGCAGCTTTTTTAACTTCAAGGTTTTTATACTTCATTAGTACACAAATTTCTTTAGCAACATTCAAACGAATAAAATATTCTCCATGCCCTGTTCCGGACACTCCACATACCCCATTTTCTGCCCATGTGCCTGCACCTATAATTGGAGAATCCCCGATCCTGCCAGGTGTTTTGTTTGTCATTCCGCCAGTGGATGTTCCTGCTGCGATATTGCCATAAGCATCTAACGCAACGACACCTACAGTCCCTTTTTTTGAGTTTGTATTAATTTTATTTTTTGCTCTTTGAAGTTTCTCTTCAGAGTAAAAATAACTAGGGCTTACAGTCTCAATGCCTGCTTCGATGGCAAGTCTCTCTGCACCATTGCTTGAAAACATCACATGATCTGTCTCTTCCAGCACGTATCTTGCTAATTTAATTGGATTCTTTACATTTGTAATCGATGCAACTGCCCCAGCATTGAGATCTGAGCCATCCATAATGGATGCATCCATTTCTTGTATTAATTCTGATGTATAAACAGACCCTCTACCAGCATTAAATAAGGGGTTATCTTCCAAAATAATTATGGCTTTTTCGACAGCATCTAAACTAGTTCCACCTTCTAACATTATTTCATACCCCAAGCCCGCTGCTTTACTTAATGCTTTCTCAATTCCATCTATTTCTTCTTCCGTCATCGAAGCAAACCACCCTGCACCGCCATGAATAACTATTGAAATATCTTTGGAATTAGAAATCAGAAATAATGAAAAGAATAAGAAGAAATTAATTAGAATTTTTTTGATAATATGCAACATAGTCAATTATTAGCTTCTGAGAATCATAGCATGACGTCGTATCATTAAGCTTACAATATTCATCAGGATTAGGATTATAAGCAGGATAATGACCGCCAACTGCAGCATTCAATATCATATGAAACCTTTCTAAAAAAGGGTTGGGGGAAAGATTTGGCAAAGATGCATACTGGATGGTGAATAATGAAACTCCGTTGTATACCCACTCAAAACCTACCTCATCCCATATAAGGCTGATCACATTATGATTGGTTGGATCGCTTGTAAAATCTTGGGCTGACAGTGAGGTCCATCTAGTATAATATCTGTGAAAATCATGACCATAGTGCGCTGTAGTATTAATTTGATCAATTAGCTTATCTTTCCCCTCAAAAAGATCTATCTCTCCGCTTCTAGGCCAATCACCATACCTATCATCCTCAGGCATCATCCATATTGCTGGCCAGACTCCATCCATTGAAGGAGCAGAAAAACCAACGTCTATTCTCCCGAATTGAAAGGTTTGTCCTCCTTTTGACCTTAACCTAGCGCTATAGTATTGATCTTCAGACTGACTATATTTTGGAACTATATAAAGACACCCATCAGTAACGTAAACATTTTCAGTATCACCCGTGTAAAGTTGCCACTCACTGTTTCCCCAACCTGGGATACCATACTGTGACCCGTCACCATACATGTATGACCAAACATCGGTATTTAAAAAACTTTCTTCGAATTCATCTTGCCAGATTAATGTATAAGTATCATATTGGTTTGGGCTTTTGTTGGGGCAAAAATTGACTGAAGGGGCTGGTGTTGGGGCTGGCGCAGCCCCGCCTTCGATAACTACGTTATCGTATAAAACTCCGCTAGGATTGTACGATGTGGCAAGGTTGTTATAACCAAATTGAAAATAAAATCCTTGTTCAGAAACAGAGTCAACTTGAGTATTCAATTCATGACTAGACCAAGTTTCTTTAGGGATTTCTGTCATGTCCATGGAAATATATTCAACTGTATTAAATCCTGCGTTGGGATCTAGTTTTTTTATGAATGCTTTTGCATTTGAAGGTGGAGTAACAGCAAAATTTTCTGCTTCTGGTCGTTTAGCATCAAATTTAAAAGAAAAATCACCCTCGAATGAATCATTGATAATAAATTCTCTATAGACACTTGTAATAAGACAATACGAATTGTGATCATCATTATAATTAGAAAAAACGTTTAAGTACTGACTTCCCCCATTTGGTCCAGCCTCTCCTGAAGCGATGCTACTTATATTGTCACCGTTTGGAGCAGGGCTAACTTGATAGCCATCAATGTACGTGGTGCAATCAGGTTGAAATCTGTCTATGTATGCTTTCCAAGGACTTATGCTTGCAACATCAATAGGATAACTTTCGAAATCGTCTTCATATAAAGTGTTTGGAACTGGTGTTGGAGCTGGTGTTGGAGCTGGTGTTGGAGCTGGTGTTGGAGCTGGTGTTGGAGCTGGTGTTGGAGCTGGTGTTGGAGCTGGTGTTGGAGCTG
>MDTB01028498.1_pt1 | contig 20462 bp, 21 predicted proteins | sample 811161 | NCBI WGS metagenome assembly MDTB01 (sample SAMN05326650, study PRJNA326480) | marine metagenome | isolation source: seawater | place: Mediterranean Sea | collected 2009
TCCAGATTGGCAAAGGACAGCACATCGGTGCTCTCATCGCGTTGTCGCCAAGCGCCGTTGAGCTCTCGAATGGTGGCGTCGTCCGTAAAACGCAGCCCGAGGCTGACTTCATCAGCCATCCGTAGGCATGACGGGCAGGAGATGGACGGGTCCATGCGCATGGTCTCAATCCAGAGGCTTAACTCCCCGGCCCAGATCCCCTCATCAACGAGCTCGCCCGGTGCCCCATCGTTCAGCGTCAGAGCCTTGGCATCAAACGCCAGATCCAGCTCGATCACGTCACTGCGGCAGTGATGGGCGGCCGAGGCTGGCCACCAGCACGATGAAACCGATGAATCCCAGCGCGGTCAGCCCGAAGTGGAAAAGGCTCTGACGTCCTTTGCGGACCATGTTTCGCATGGCCTGCTTCACAAAGCTCGGCGGTGCGGCTGAAGCAGGCGTGCTCTCGGTTGTCATCGGATTCAGCTGTCGGTTTCCCCACCGGGACGGTCAACACCTTGTCGCAGAGAGGCGTCGATGAAGGGGTCAAGTGCGCCATCCATCACAGCTTGAACGTCGTTGGTTTCTTCGCTGGTGCGCAGGTCCTTGACCATTTGATAGGGATGAAAAACGTAGTTGCGGATCTGGTTTCCCCAGGCCGCCTCCACAATGTCGCCGCGAATGTCAGCGATTTCAGCGGCCCGTTGCTCCTGGGCGATCACCAGAAGCTTGGCTTTCAGAAGGGCCATGGCCTTTTCCTTGTTCTGCAGCTGCGAGCGTTCCTGCGTGCAGCGCACGGCCAGTCCGGTCGGCACATGAAGGATGCGCACCGCAGTCTCCACTTTGTTGACGTTCTGGCCACCGGCACCACCGGATCGACTGGTGGTGACTTCCAGGTCCTTCTCAGGGATGTCGATATCGACCTCCTCATCGAGCTTCGGCATCACCTCCACGCCGGCGAAACTTGTCTGTCGCTTGTCGTTGGCATTGAAGGGTGAGATCCGCACGAGCCGATGGGTGCCCTTTTCATTGCGCAGGTATCCGTAGGCGTAGCGGCCCTCAACTTCAATGGAGGCGCTCTTGATACCGGCCTCCTCTCCTTCCGAGAGTTCGTTGACGCTGACCCGCATGCCGCGATCCTCCGCCCAGCGGGTGTACATGCGGAGCAGCATCTGGGCCCAGTCCTGGGCATCCGTTCCGCCGGCGCCGGCGTTGATCGTCAGCACGGCGCCCTCCTTGTCGTAAGTGCCGCTGAGCAGCCGCTCGAGCTCCCATCGATCAAGACCCTGACGCAGCTGGGTCAGGCCCTGCTGGGCTTCCCCGAGCATCTCTTCATCGGCTTCAAGCTCATAGAGCTCGAGAGTGGCCTGGGCATCGTCGATCGACCCCTGCCATTGAGCCAGCTGCTGCAGTTGTGCCTTGACCTCGTCAAGGCGACGCATCTGCTTCTGGGCATTTTGCTGATCGTCCCAGAAATCCGGTTGAGCAGCGAGTTGTTCGAGGTCTTGCTGGCGTGCCTTCAGTGCAGGAACGTCAAAGACAGTCCTGGGCATTGCCCAGGCGGTCAGTGAGCTCGGAGAGATCGCGTTTGAAGTCGGTGAGATCCAGCAAGATCTGAGATCTGAACAGGGATCGACGCTATCAGCGCATCGGAGCTGCATAAGATCCAGCAAACAGCACCTCCTCCTATGGCCAAGGTCGAGATCTACACCTGGCGCACCTGTCCCTTCTGTGTTCGCGCCAAGAGTCTTCTGGACAGTAAGGGGGTGAACTACACCGAATACGCCATCGATGGCGATAGCGCTGCCCGTGACGCGATGGCTGAGCGCAGTGGAGGCCGTCGCAGTGTGCCCGAGATCTTCATCGATGATCAGCACATTGGTGGTTGCGATGAACTTCACGCCCTCAACAGAGCCGGTGATCTGGATCCGCTCCTTTCCGCCTGAGGATGCGCCAGCTCTTTGTCCTTGATCCGCTCCGGCAGATCAACCCGGAGAAGGATTCGTCCGCCGCTTTGATGCAGGCCGCACACCGGGCCGGTGATGAGCTCTGGGCTTGTACGCCGTCGGATCTGATCGCCCGCGGTGAGGAGCCGCTGGCGATGGCAACTCCCGTCACGCCGGATCCATGGATCACAACCGGGCCCTGTGAGCGGCGGCTGCTCACCGGTTTTGATGCGATCTGGATGCGTAAGGATCCGCCGGTTGATGAGGCTTACCTGTACGCCACCCATCTGCTGGAAGTGGCGGAGAGAGCGGGGGTTCTGGTGCTGAACCGTCCGAGTGCCCTGCGGGCCTGGAATGAAAAGCTCGGGGCGTTGCGTTTCTCCCGCTGGATGGCCCCGACGCTGGTGGCTGGCCGGGTTCAGGAGTTGGCTGATTTCGCTCATGAACAGGGGGAAGTGGTGTTGAAGCCCCTGGGCGGTCGTGCCGGTCTCGGTGTTGTTCGTGTTGCCGCAGAGGCGCCTGGTCTCAAGGCTCTGCTGGAGCTTGTGACGGAACAGGAGCGTCTTCCGGTGATGGCTCAGCGCTTTTTGCCCGCGGTGAAGGAAGGTGATAAGCGCATCCTGCTGGTCGATGGCGAACCGCTGGGCGCCATCAACCGGCGGCCAAGTGGTGGGGAATTCCGTAGCAACCTCGCTGTGGGTGGTGAGGCCGAAGCCACGGAGCTGAGTGATCGGGAACGCCTGATCTGTTCGGCTCTCGCTCCGGCGCTGCGGACGGAAGGGTTGTTCTTTGTTGGGATCGACGTCATTGATGGAATGCTCAGCGAGATCAATGTCACCAGTCCCACGGGGGTTCGGGAGGTGGAACGGCTGATGCAGCAGCCTCTTGCGGATCAGACGATCGAACGTCTGCATCGCGCTTTCTGAGCGCCTTCTGGGGCTGCGCAGGTTGAGAGCCTCGCCAGACTGGGCGGGCTTTTGGAGCGACTGAATGCGCCGTTGGTCTTGGACAACATCAGAGGCATGCCGGGCAGTCGCATTGCTCAGCGGGGTCCTGCTGACGATGCCAGTCACCCTGACGCCGCCTGCCGCTGCAGAGGAGCCGCCGCTGATTCCCCGCCAGGTGCTGTTCGGCAACCCGGAGATTGCGGCTGTTGATCTCAGCCCTGATGGCAAGCGCCTGGTGTTCCTGGCTCCTTACGAAGGAGTGCTCAACCTCTGGGTGCGGGATCTCGAGGGTCGTTCTCCGGCACGTTTGCTGACCCGCGCCAGCCGGCGACCTCATGACCCAGCCAGCTGGACCGCGGATGGCCGTTATCTGATTTCCAGCCGCGATGGCGATGGTGACGAGAACACGGTGCTGGTGCGCATTGATCCCATCACCGGGGAGAGTGTTGATCTGACACCGCCGAAAGGTGTCCAGGCCGCGCTGGTGGCCGCTGACCGCGATGTGCCAGACGAGCTTGTGGTGGGGCTCAACGATCGTGACCCCCGTTACCACGACCTCTACGTCCTGAGCCTCAGCACCGGGGCCATGCGGTTGCTCTACACGGTGGCGGACGGTCGTCCCGTCAGCGTCATGCATGTCAATGGCGACTGGCATCCCTACCTACGGGGCGAGCCCCTGCCGGATGGTGGCAGTGCCTATGAGCTGCGTCTTCCCGGTGAGACGGAATGGCGGCCCTTCCAGCGCTTTGACTTCAGAGACTCCCGCGTGTCCGGCCCGATCGGGTTCACCCGTGATGGACGGTGGCTGTATGGGGCTCTCACCACTGACGAGGACCTCCCCCGGATCGTCCGTTGGAGCCGGGATCAGTTAGCCCGTTGCGGCACTGATTGTCGCCCTGAGCTGGTGCATCGCTCCAGCGCCGGTGCCGTGGGCTTTGCAGTGAGCGACATAGAAACCGGTACGCCGATGGTGCTGGTGGAGACCGACCTTCGCAGCCGGCGGGTTGTTCTGGATGACACGGTTCAGCCTGATCTGGATGCCTTACAGCGCCTCGCCGGTGATGCCAGATTCTCAATTCTCGATCGCGACCGGAGTGATCGGCTTTGGCTTGTGGCGATCAGTTCCTCTGACCGAAGTGCCGAGTATTGGCTCTGGGATCGCGAGCGGCGAACATCGCGCAAATTGTTCGCGATTCAGCCAAAGCTTGACCAATACGCCCTGGTTCCAATGGAGAGCCTGGATCTGAAGGCTCGAGATGGTCGACGACTGCCGGCCTATCTCACCCGCACAGCGATGCCGGCTGACGGACCCCAACCCCTTGTGCTGCTTGTGCACGGCGGTCCCCAGGCCCGGGATTTCTGGGGATACGATCCGATGCATCAGCTTCTGGCCAATCGTGGATATCACGCCCTGAGCGTGAACTACCGCGGTTCCACCGGTTTCGGCAAAGCCCATCTCCTGGCCGGTGAAGGTGAGTGGTACGGCGCTATGCAGGACGATCTTGTCGATGCTGTGCAATGGGCGGTTGATGCGGGCATCGCTGATCCGGATCGTCTGGTGATCATGGGGGCCTCCTACGGAGGTTATGCAGCACTCGCGGGCCTCACCCGCGATCCCGAGCTTTTTGCTGCCGCCATCTCGGAGGTCGGACCGTCCAATCTGCGAACCATGCTGGCGTCATTGCCTCCGTACTGGGCAGCAGGCCGCGCCATGTTCGAGCGGATGATCGGTGTGGGTCAGGTGGATCTTGATGCGATCTCCCCGATCAATCACGTTGAGCGCATTCAACGGCCGCTTTTGCTGGGCCATGGCGCCAATGATCCACGGGTGAAGCTGCAGGAGAGCGAAGCCATCGCAGCTGCCATGGCGAAGCGACAGTTGCCGATCGATTTCGTTGTCTTCCCCGACGAAGGCCATGGGCTGGCCAACCCTCGCAATGCGCTGGCGATGGTGGCGCTGGTGGAAGCCTTCCTTCAGCAGCATGTGGGTGGACGTGCCGAACCGTTCGGAACGGCGATCAGCGATTCGTCACTTGAGTGGCGCTTGCGCTCACTGCCAAAGCGCTGAGCGCAGCTCCAGTTGATTGGCCAGCACCGCCAGTTTCAAGCCCACTTCCTGCAGTTCCCGCTCGGCGATTGAGCCGCGCACCAGGCCAGCACCCGCTGTGAGATCCAGCCGATGTCCCCGGGCATGGCCGCATCGAATGGCAACCCGTAATTCCGCGTCTCCAGCACTGTCGATCCATCCGATCGGTGCGGCATAGCCGCCGCGTTCAAACGGCTCCAGGGCCCGCAGCCATGCCATGGCTTCCCGCCTCGGCAAGCCGGCGACCGCTGGAGTGGGGTGCAGTTCCTCAGCCAGTGCCAGCGCCGATCGTCCGGCAGCATCTGCGGTGATCGGTGTGTGCAAGTGGGTTAGGAGACCGTGGCGCGCCAGCTGTGGCTGAGGTCGATGCCAGGGGTTCAGGCCCATTTGCTGCAGGCGGCCGGTGATGGTTTCCACCACCAGTTCATGCTCGCGCCGATCCTTGTCCGAGCGGAGCAGCTGGCTGCCGTCATCCCCTCGCCCTGCTGTGCCAGCCAGGGCATCGATGCGGAGGTTGTCACCCCGCAGGCAGAGCAATCGTTCCGGCGAGGCCCCGAAGAAGGCGTCACCTGTCTGGCGCTGCCAGAGGAAGCGGCAGCTGCCGGCCTGTTGATGTCTCAGTCGCTGGAGCAAAGGCAGGGTGTCGAGAGGTTCCTCCAGATCGATGGTTTGCCGAACGGCCAGAACGAGCTTGTGCAGCTCCGCTTCATTAACTAGCTCGAGGGCTCGGTCCAGGGCCTGGCGGTAGCGGTCTTGCCAGGGTTTTGCCGCTAGGCGGCCAGGAATTGGAATAGGCGCGCTCGTCTGCAGCGGCGGGCCACCGGGGTGTGCCTCGAGTTCTCGGGTTTTCAGCCACAACTGTTCCGCGAGTTCCCTCGCGTCGGCGATGTCGCTGACGGTTCCGTTGATGCGCAGCCAGCCACGTTGCCCCTGTCGGCTGAGCTGCCATCGCGGCAGGACGGCCTGCACGGACGGCACCGAGCTGGGCAGAGCGCGTTCGTCGCTCTGCTCGAAGAAGCTGAAGGCCAGCAACACCTTTGCTCGCGCCTGGGGGTGTGTCGCTGGTGTGGCATCGATGAGCCGACCCAGCGTCACGTCGCAAAAGCGCTGAGCCAGTTCGAAACGTCTTAACCCCGCCAGCTCTAAATGCTGGCAACGTCCACTAGCCGCCAGGGAAAGCCCAGGTGCACAGTCCCACAGGAAACGGAACGCGTCCGTGTTGGCCAGATGCGGCAGGGCCGGCAGGGGATCGATTCCTTCAATCGGCAGCGCAAGGCTGAGCAGACTGTCTTCACAGCTGCGTTGTTCCCAGCCGCTGCGTGCGGCATCGAGCAAGGTGCTGAAACGGTGGTCAGCCGTCATCCGCGGGGAAAGCCGTGCGGGTGGACTGCTCAAATGTATGGGTCCTGACCCTGCTTGAAGGGCTCTAGTCCATGTCAGAGCGTCAGGCTGTCGCAACCCGTTACGACCAGCGCCGCAAACTTTGGCGTGCAGCCATCAAGTGGCCGATGTATTCCGTGGCCGTGATGCCGGCGCTTCTGGCCAGCGGCTGGCGCATTGGTTCAGCAGAGCCGATGCGCCTGGATCAGTTGCTCGGATTCCTGCTGGCGGCTGTTTTGCTCCTGCTCTGGGAGAACCTCAGTAACGATCTCTTCGATGCTGAGACCGGGGTGGACCTGGTGGGGAAACCCCATTCGCTGGTGAATCTGACCGGTCGTCGCGATGGATTGACCCTGCTGGCGAATGCCGCGCTGCTGCTGGGTCTGTTGCTGATGGCCTGGCTGACTTGGCGCAGTCATCCGGCGGTTTTGCCGCTGGTGCTCGCTTGTTGCGGCATCGGTTACATCTATCAAGGTCCCCCTTTCCGACTCAGTTATCTCGGGCTTGGGGAGCCGCTCTGCTGGCTGGCGTTCGGCCCGCTGGCCACTGCTGCGTCCCTGCTGGTTTTGGGACCCCAAGGTGAGGCCCAGATTCCCTGGCAGACAGCCCTCCAACTTGGTGCCGGTCCCGCTTTGGCGACGAGCCTGGTGTTGTTCTGTTCGCACTTTCATCAAGTCGAAGAGGACGCTGCCCATGGCAAGCGTTCACCGGTGGTGCGTTTTGGAACGGCCCGTTCGGCGGCGCTGATTCCCGTCTGGATCACCGTGACGCTGCTGTTGGAATCGCTGCCGGTGCTTCTGGGGGAGTGGCCAGTCACAGCCCTTCTTGCTTGGCTCGGACTTCCGGCCGGTGTGGCCCTCAGTCGCCTGCTGCTGGACCATCACGATCAGCCTCTGCGGATCGGCGGCAGCAAATTTTTAGCCCTGCGTTTTCAGGCATGGAACGGACTGGGCCTCAGCATCGGACTGGCCATGGGGGCGCTGCGGTCCTAACCATGAAGGGATGGACCTCCAGCTGCAGATCCGACCGTTCCGGTTCGCGCTGATCCGGCCGCTGCGAACGGCAGCAGGGGTTCTGCAGGATCGATGTGGTTGGTTGCTGCGGTTGGAGGCGACGACGGGTGCGACCGGCTGGGGGGAGGTGGCTCCACTGGATCAGAGTCATTTGCCGCACTGTCAGCAACAGCTGGCTGCTTTGCCGTCGTGCTTGCCGCGGGAGCGCCTTGAAACGTTGCTGCCGCAGCTACCGGGTGCTCTTGGCTTCGGTCTCGGATCCGCTCTGGCGGAACTGGACGGGCTCGTGGGATCCCGCTCGCATGGCTGGCTGTCCGCCCCCAACGGCGCCCAGCTGCTCCCCGCTGGTGGACTGATGCTCTCCCAACTGGATCGTTTGCTGGAGCAGCGCGGCCGACGGCGGGCGATGACCTTCAAGTGGAAGGTGGCTGCTGAAGCCGATCGACTCGAGCGTCGCTGGCTGGAGCAATTGATGCAGCGATTGCCGTCGACGGCACGTCTCCGCCTTGACGCCAACGGCGGCTGGGACCGTTCGACGGCGAAAGCCTGGATGCAGGCTCTGGCTGGTGATCCGCGGTTCGCCTGGTTGGAGCAGCCGTTGCCCCCCGAGGATCATGAGGGGCTGGAAGCCCTGGCAGAGCAGGGTCCTGTCGCTCTCGATGAATCCCTGCATGTTGATCCCCGGTTGAGGGATCGCTGGGCCGGTTGGCAGGTCCGTCGCCCGGCCTTGGAGGGGGACCCCCGTCCGTTGTTGCGCCAGCTTCAGGAGGGTGTGCCGTGGCGCATGGTCAGCACTGCATTCGAAAGTGGGATAGGCAGGCGCTGGCTGAACCATCTGGCCGCACTTCAGATGACGGGGCCGACCCCTGCAGCTCCTGGTCTGGCGCCGGGCTGGTGTCCTTCCGGTCCGCTGTTCAGTGCCGATCCCAGCCAGGTTTGGGCGGCGGCTGAGGCCTGATGTCCCTCTCCAGGTTGGTGTGCGATCCGGCATTCCCACAGCGCAGTGCAGCCGCGTTGGAGAAGGCACTGGAGAGATCCGGATGGGTGCAGCTCGTGGGTTCGTTGGCCTCGATGGACTCGCCCGATCAGGGCGAGTTGCCCCAAGGCTCCGGCGTGCTGGTTTCGTCCGGGGGCAGCAGCGGTGAGCGCCGTCTTTGTGCTCAGCCAGCCAGTCACCTCGATCGCTCCGCCACCGCGACCGGGGACTGGCTGCGCTCGATCGGACTGGTCCCGGAGCAGACGTGTCTGTTCAACCCCCTCCCGTTTCATCACATGAGTGGCTTGATGCCCTGGTGGCGAAGCCGCTGTTGGGGAACGACCCATGTCTGGCTGCCGCCGGCACAACTCAAGGAGCCATCGACCCTGCTGGACAGCTGTCCGTCCCGGGCGAACCCTGATGAGCAGCCTTGGCTGCTCTCCCTTGTGCCCACCCAGTTGGTCCGGTTGCTGGCAGACGAAAGGGGTTTGCTTTGGTTGCAGCGCTTTGCCCTGATCTGGGTTGGTGGCGCGGCTCTGCCGATGGCTGCTGCCGATCAGGCCCGTCAAGCTGGCATTCGACTCGCACCTTGCTACGGGGCCACCGAAACCGCGGCCATGGTGTCGGCATTGCCGCCCCAGCGTTTTCTGGCTGGAGAGCACGGTTGCGGGGATGCCCTGAACGATGTGGAGCTGAGGCTGCTGCCGGATGGAGCTTTGGGGGTGCGTACGCCTCGCCTGGCGATTGGACGTTGGTCTCCGTTGCGCGAGCCCGGGTTCAGCAGCCTTTGTGACGACGACGGCTGGTGGCGATCCGGAGACGCTGCTGATCTCAGCGCGGGCCTTTGCATCCTGGGTCGCCTGGACGGTGCCGTTCACTCCGGAGGGGAGACGGTGTTTCCCGAACAGCTGGAGGCCCGTCTGCTGCAAGCGGCTGCAGAGGCGCATCTTCCAGTGCAAGCGCTGCTGCTGCTGGGGGTGGAGGATCCTGAGTGGGGGGAGCGGTTGGTGGCTCTGGTTCGTTCGTCGGATCCATCGGTGCTGCCGGCGCTTCAGCAGCTCACCCTTGGGTGGCCGGCGGCGGATCGACCGCGACGCTGGTTGCAATGTCCCGAACTGGAACTGTCTGCAGCTGGCAAATGGCAACGCCAGCGCTGGCGTGATTGGCTCAGAGCTCTCTGAGTTGTCCCAGGCCAGAGGCCTCCAGCCAGCGATCCACGCTTTCCGGGAGATGGCAGCGACGCTTGCTTGCAATATCAATCGCCAGGTGACGGATCAAACCCCGGGCCACGATCGTCTCCGGTTGTTTCAGCAAAAAGGTGCTGCGCAGCTCGAACCTGCCTGGATCAAGCCGTTCCGGTTCGAGCTTCACGATCAGCTCATCACCTCCATGCACGGGTTTAAGAAAATCCGCCTCGCAGTGAATCACCGGTAAGGCGATCGTCGGTTCGCCCTCAGAACCCCGACCACCCGGAAAAACTGCGGCTGCCGCGACGCCGTAGCGCTGGAGGCTTTCTTCCCATGCCTCATGGCACCAGCGCAAGAGCTGGTGAAAGTGCATCACGCCGGCGGCATCGGTGTCACCGAACCGGACACAACGGTTGAGTTCGAGCCAGTTCGGCTGATTGTTTGATCGGCCTTGGGGAACGCTGGACATTGTGAGTTCGTGACCAGAGGCGTGGCCTGGTGTATGGATCAGATTCCCATGGAGCTGTTCGCAATGATCTGAACAATCAATACCGCTTGCTGGTATGCCATCCCGTTGTTCGATTGAACAACAACTGGCTGATCGCCGCCCAGGTGATCAACGGGCTGAAGAGGGTGAAAAAACTGACATAGAGAACGTATGCCCATAGTCCGGGCATGCTTTGGTCATCCAGTTGAAATGTCATTGCGGTTGCGGCTAGATCAGCCGCGAAGCAGCCAATCATCAGCGTTGTAAGGGGTAAGAAGGCATCGGAAATGTCTTGGCTCAATGCCAGAACTGTGATCACTGGCGTCAAGGCTGAAATCGTATTCATCACACCCATATCGATGTAAAAGAACGTGGTTGCTGGAGAGGCCAGCAGCAAACGAGAGTGCTTGATCAGGCACTGCAATTGCCCGACGCGCCAACGCAACCGTTGGCGAAGGAGATCGATCAGGGTGTGGGGACCTTCTGTTACCCCAATGCAACTGGCTTGAAAGGTCAGGAGATGACCTTGCCTGAGAAGTTGCATCGTGGCGTCAGCATCTTCCGCCAGGGTGCTCGCAGAGAAACCTCCAATCGCTGCAAGGGCTTGATGGCGAAAGGCGCTCATCGCTCCAGGAAGAATCAGAATCGATCTCAACAGGCTTTGTGCGCGCTTGCTGCTGTTGAGCACTTTTGTGTATTCGATCCTCTGAACCATGCCAAGTGGTTCATGGGGATGACGAACATGAAGATTGGCGGTTGTGCCAGAACAATTCTTCAGATGGATCAGAGGGCGTAGAAAGGTATGTAGAGAATTTTTCTCTGAAAAGATTGTGTCGGCGTCCAGAGTCACAATCAGATCACTAGTTGCCTGGGAAAGGGCGTAATTAAGTGCTGCAGTTTTTCCTTTATTGTGCCTTAGTTTGAACACCTTGATTCTGTTTGCGGGATGGCTCGATTGAATGATTCCAGCTTCACGGCTGGTCTCATCTGTTGATCCATCATCAATGACAAGAATTTCTTTGTTGTGATAGCTGCATGCGATGCATGACAGCATGCATCGAGCAATGGTCTGTGCTTCGTTGAAGGCGGGAATCAGAATGCTGACGGATGGATCAGTCGATTCGGGCAGAAACAGAGTTGAAGTGATGAGCCGATTTTTAGTCCTTTGCTTCTGTTCGCGGGCGAGCAGTAAAATAATTATTGTCCTCAGTGGCCAGAGGATCGACCCAAAAATAAGACAATTAACAAGAATAATTTTCAATCCTTATTCTTAAACATAAGGGCTTTTTGAAGAGCAACGATGTTGATGGCTATTCAATTTTATCTTCTGTCTAATTAAGCTATTGATTAGCGGTCGACTGATCCCATGATCACATCGATTGAGCCAAGAATGGCCATAATGTCGGCAACCTTGTGGCCCTTGAGGATATGTGGAAGGATCTGAAGATTGTTGCTGTCAGCGGCTCGTATCTTGAAACGCCAAGGGGTCACATCGTTGTTGCCCTGAATGAAGATGCCGATCTCTCCTTTGCCTGATTCCAGCCGCGTATAAAGCTCTCCATCGGGAATCTTGAACGTAGGAGCCACTTTCTTGGCAACGTATTGATAGTCAAAGCCTGCAGCTTCACTGCCTTTGCCTTCGTTGAGACGTTTGGCTTCTAGATTTTCAGTGGGCCCCCCGGGAATCATGTCGCAAGCCTGGCGCAGGATTTTCACCGACTGACGCATTTCCTCGATGCGCACCCTGTAACGGGCGTAGCAATCACCTTCTGTCGCTGTAGCGACATCCCAATCGAAGTCGTCGTAGCACTCGTAATGATCAACTTTGCGTAGATCCCAGGGGACCCCAGAGGCCCGAAGCATCGGACCGGACAGACTCCAGTTGATAGCGTCCTGCTTAACAATCGTGCCAAGACCCTCAATCCTGCGACGGAAGATCGGGTTGTTGGTAATCAACTTTTCGTACTCATCAATTTTTGGGCCAAACCAATCGCAGAAGTCCCGACATTTCTCAAGCCAACCCCAGGGCAGATCTGCTGCGACCCCGCCGATTCTGAAGTAGTTGTTGTTGATCAGGCGCTGCCCCGTGGCGGCTTCCCAGAGGTCATAGATCATCTCCCGTTCCCGGAAGATGTAGAAGAAAGGGGTCTGGGCACCAACGTCCGCAAGAAACGGGCCGAGCCACAGCAGATGGTTGGCAATCCGGTTGAGCTCCAGCATCAGAACGCGGATGTAACTGGCCCGCTTCGGCACCTGGATGTCCGCCAGTCGTTCGGGCGCATTGACCACGACCGCTTCGTAAAACATGCCGGCCGCATAATCCATGCGACTCACGTAGGGCACGAACATCACGTTCGTCCGGTTCTCGGCGATCTTCTCCATGCCGCGATGGAGATACCCGATCACCGGTTCGCAATCGACAACGTCTTCTCCATCCAGAGTCACCACCAGCCTCAGCACCCCGTGCATGGAGGGGTGATGGGGGCCGAAGTTGACCACCATCGGCTCCGTACGCGTTTCCAGCTGCGTCATGGGACCGATGGGCTCAGCGATGAACCAATCTTAAGGAGTCCACCCCAGGCAGCTGTTGTCGATCTCGTCTGAGTTCTGTCACTTGCCGGTGCTGGCGAACGTCGTCTTGCAGGCTGCCGAGGCTTTGCCGAGCCAGGATGGAGTCCTCATCGACGCCACCCTCGGAGGAGGAGGCCACAGCGCCTTACTGCTGGAACGTCATCCCCAGCTGAGGTTGGTGGGGCTTGATCAGGATCCAGCCGCACGAGCTGCGGCCGTGGATCGCTTGGCGCCGTTTTCGGATCGGATTCAGATCACGGCAACGAATTTTGCTGATTTCACCCCGAATGAACCGGCTGTGATGGTTCTTGTGGATCTGGGGGTGAGCAGCCCTCAGCTGGATCAGGCTGAACGTGGCTTCAGCTTTCGGCTGGATGGTCCCCTGGACATGCGCATGAACCCAGCTGGAGGGGGCGAAACCGCTGGCGAACTGATTGAGCGGCTGGAGGAGTCAGCTCTCGCCGATTTGATTTATGGCTATGGCGAGGAGAGGCTGTCGCGCCGAATCGCTCGACGCATCAAATCTGATCTGGCCTCCCAGGGTTCCTATGCCGGAACGGCAGACCTCGCCTATGCCGTTGCCGGTTGCTATCCACCGAAGGCTCGACGTGGACGGATCCACCCGGCAACGCGGACGTTTCAAGCGCTGCGCATTGCCGTCAACAGGGAACTGGAGGTGCTGGAGCGTCTGCTGCAGCGCGCTCCGGATTGGCTGGTGCCCCATGGGCTGCTGGGGATCATCAGTTTCCACTCACTGGAGGACCGTCGGGTAAAGCAGGCCTTTGTTGAGGATCAGCGCCTGGAGCGCATCACGCGTAAGCCACTGGTCGCCTCTGAAGAGGAGCAACAGAGCAATCCTCGGAGCCGCAGTGCGAAATGGCGGCTTGCACGGCGCAGGCCAGATGACGCCTGAACTGATTTGGTGGCTGGCGCTCGGCCTGCAGCTTCTGGCTGTTCCCGGAGTCATCGTGCCCGTGTTGCCAGGGTTGCTCTGGCTCCCTTTGGGCGCTGGCCTCTGGTGCCTTCAGGTGGGGTGGAGTGCCGGATGGCCTTCCTTGTTGCTGGCGCTTCTGATCTTCGGCCTGGGATTGATGGCCGACGTTCTGGCGGTGAGTCTGGCGACGGCGAATCAGCAGGCAAGTCGCTGGGCGCTGCTGGGTGCCGGTGTAGGCGTGTTGATCGGAGTGTTCTCAGGTGGCCTGGGACTACTTCTGGCTCCCTGGCTTGGCGCAGCCCTCGTGGAAGCCTGGTCCCTGCGTTCCCGGGCTCCGGATCTGGCCTGGGCCGCCAGATTGAATCAGGCGGCCAGGGTGGGTTTGGCCGTGGTGGTGGCCTTGCTGGTGAGCCAGGTCGCTCAGGTGCTGCTGGCCTTGATCGGGGTCACAGGATTCGTGATTCTCACTTTCAGTTAAATGATCACTGTCCGTTGAGCAGTCCGGCCTGATCCTCTGTCCCGAACAGTTGGCGGTAGGCCGCGCCGCTGATGCAGAACGTCAGCGGAACGGCAGCCAGCAGACCAACCAGAACCAGGACGAAGCCGATGAACAGGATCAGCGTTTCCAGGATCAGCAGACCCAGCACCTGCCACCACTGGCCGTCCACCACAGCACGTCCACGCTGGATGGCGCCGATCGGTCCACGTCCTTCCAGCAGTGCGATGAATCCAAGGAAGGCTTGGTTGACCTGGAGGTAGAAGAGCAGCACCCCTCCGATCAGAAAAGACAGACCGGCCAACGGGCTTGTCACCAGGCGCTCACCGAGCATCGAGCTGGATGACAGAAGCTCCTGTGTCATCAGCTCCTCATCGGGGGTCAGCGCGACGAGTTTGTCGACCAGCTCCACAAGCATCGCTGGCCCACCGGACGCGACAAAAGCGAGGCTGATCATCACCATCACGATCAGGCTGATCAGCAGACCCAGCACCAGTTGGCGCGTGAACAGGCGCAGGACAGCCCGTCCGTCCCAGCCCGTCAGATCGGCGAACCGCAGTGTGCGGCCCTCAAGTGCGATCCAGGAGCCTCGGATCAGTCCCACGCCTCCCCAGAGATTGATGACGATCGACGCCACCCAGCCAATGACTGGAATCAGCGTTGCCAGCTGGGACAGAATCCCCGTCAGGACGATGAAGCCGACGAACGGCCAGGGTGCGCGACAGAACGCCTGCCACCCGTCTCGGATCGCAAGGCCAACATCCAGTGAAGGTGCTGATGTGTCGGTCATTGCAGTGGATCAATCAGCTGGAAATTAGTGAGTTCAGGGACTCAGCGCATGGATGGCCGATGTGATCAGTTGGATTGCTTCATCGATCTCGCCGGCCGTGGTCGTCCGTCCAAGGCTGAGGCGCAGAGACGCTTCTGCGTCCTTAGTGGAGCGGCCAATCGCTCTTAGGACATGGGATGGTTCTCCACGGCTGCAGGCAGAGCCGCTGCTGCATTGCAGTTGAGGTCGCAGGGCGCGATGCAGGCGGCTGCCGTTGATGCCAGGCGCCGTGATGTTGAGGTTGTGCGGCAAACGTGGCTCGAGGGGGCCGTTCAGTTGAATCTGCGGAAGGTTCTGCTTCAAACCTGCCCAGAGTCGATCACGCAGGCCGCGCAGTCGCACAGCACGGGACTCCTGATCGGCCAGAGCCAGGCGGGCGGCCGCTGCAAAGCCCACAACCAGGGGCGTCGGCACCGTTCCAGCACGCAGATCTTGCTCCTGTCCTCCCCCCCACTGCAGCGGGGTGAGGCTGATGTCGTCCTTGACGATCAGGGCGCCGATGCCTTTGGGGCCATACAGCTTGTGGGCGCTCAGGCTCACCAGGTCCAGTCCCAGGGCATCCGGTTGCAGGGGAATGTGCCCAAAGGCCTGCGCCGCATCGCAGTGAAAGGCAATGTTGTTGGCCTGGCAGATCGCCGCTAGAGCGCTGAGCGGCTGCAGAACGCCGATTTCATTGTTGGCTGCCATCACGCTCACGAGGATCGTGTCGCTGCTGACCGCGTCCTCGAGCTGTTTCGGGTCGAGGAGTCCATCGCGCCCGGGCTGTAGCAGGCTGACGCTGAACCCCTCGCGTTCCAGTTGCCGCAGCGGATCGAGCACGGCGTGATGTTCGCTGGCAACGCTGATCAGATGGCCACGGCCACAGGCACGAGCCCGGCCGAGCAATGCCAGGTTGTTGGCCTCTGTGGCTCCACTGGTGAAAACGATCCGCTCCGGAGTGATCGCCAGGCATTCCGCCAGCTGTTTGCGCGCCACGCTGACGGCGGCGGAGGCGGTCAGACCCAGCCGATGCTGCCGGCTGGAGGGGTTTCCCCAGAGATCGCTCCAGTAGGGCGCCATCGCCTCAACCACCTCCTCAGCGCAGGGGGTGGTCGCCTGGTAATCGAAAGCGAGGGGTGCGCGAGTCAGTTCACAGGAGATGTTCTTGCCACCATGGTGCGAAGGTTTCTGCACAGATGCGAATGCGCTCCCTGAGGTCCAACCTGCTGATGGCCGCGGTTGCCGTGCTTCCGGTGGTGTTGAACGCTGATCCTCTGCAGGCGATTGATCGCAAGGACGTTCTTGAGCAGATGCGGAATTCCAGGCCCAGCGATCTGCAGATCCTGATTGAGAAACCGGATGCGGGAGGGAATCTGGTCATCGGCATCTATGCCATCAAGCGAGGGAAAACGGATCCGGACTTGCGCAGTTATCAGATCTGGGAAGAGTCTCCGGCAGATCTCAACATCTACTCAGAGTCGGTGAGCTGCAGTCTTCAATCCCCTCTGCGGGTGAAACGCACGCTCAACGCTGTTTATGTGAACACCGTGAATCCCGGCGGCTCGGTGAATGCGTCCAACCGCGAGGATCACCTCGTCTGGTGGGCAGCCTGTGTACCGGAGATGGCAGGAACCGATCCAGCCACGTTGCGTGAAAAAGCCTTGTCGTTGGGCTACAGCACCCTGATTCCCGAACGCCAGGAGCTGTTACCCGCACTGGCTCCCTGAGTCTGCCCTGCATACATTGCGGCCAGAGCGACTGCAGCGATGAGCGACGCGCCGATTCCAACAACAGACGAACAGGAAGCACCGGCTCCCCGATTGCTGCTTGTCGATGACGAACCTGGGCTGCGCACAGCAGTGCAGGCTTATCTGGAAGACGAAGGCTTTGAAGTCACCACAGCGGTTGATGGTGAGGAGGGTTTTGTCAAAGCCCAGCAGATGCTGCCCGATCTCGTGATCAGCGACGTGATGATGCCGCGCCTGGATGGCTATGGCCTGCTCAAGAAGTTGAGAGCGGATGAACGGCTCGGTGGCACGCCGGTGATCTTCCTCACCGCCAAAGGCATGACGGCGGACCGCACCCAGGGCTACCTCGCTGGCGTTGACGACTACATCCCCAAGCCGTTCGATCCCGATGAGCTGGTGGCAAGAGTGCGCAATGTGGCTCAGCGCCAGCAGCGCTTACTGCAGGAAGCGGCCCGTTTCGCTGACACGGATATGGGTCAGATGGCGAAGCAGATCACTGAAATCCGCTCACTCCTGGCCCAGGCCGAAGCCCTGCCCTCCAAGGAGCCGGTGGTGCACAGCTTCACGCCGCGGGAGGCCAGTGTCCTGCAGCTGGTGGCCGAAGGGTTGATGAACAAGGAGATCGCCCGTCAGCTGGAGACGTCGATCCGCAATGTGGAGAAATACGTGAGCCGCTTGTTCAACAAAACCGGCACCTCCAGCCGCACGGAGCTGGTGCGCTACGCCCTTGAACACCGTCTGGTGACTTGAAAACGGGCTGGCGTGAGGCGGCCCTGAATCAGGGCTGGACCTATCACGACAGGGTGCCAACGGCTGAGGCTGACATCGTCTTGAGCGACTGGCTGGCCAGCCGTTATCGCCACTCCCCTGCGGAGTTGTGGCTTGAGCGGATCGTCAACGGTGAGCTGGATTGCGATGGCCAGCGCCTTGAGGCGGATCGGTTGTTGCGAGGGGGTGAATCGATTCTCTGGCGGCGTGCTCCCTGGTTGGAGCCGGCCATTCCCGATCAGTGGGAGACGATTCACGACGATGGCGACCTGCTCGTGATCAACAAGCCCTCGGGTTTGCCGGTGATGCCGGGGGGTGGCTTTCTGCGCCACACGCTCACGTCACTGTTGGAGCCGGTGGGTGCGCAGCCCGTGCACCGTCTGGGGCGCTTCACCTCAGGGCTACAGCTCTGTGCGCGGCAAGCGAAAACGCGGGCAGCACTGTCGCGGCTTTTCCGGCCGGAGGGGAATTGCTGCAAGGTCTATCAGGCCTGGACCCAGCGGGTTGTGGGGCTCGAACCGGGCAAGACGCTTGTGGTGGAAACAGATGTTGTCGAGCGGCAGCATCCACTGCTGGGCTGGATCTGGGGGCCGGAACCCATGACGGCAGAGGCGATTCGGAAGCGGCTCTCTGCCCGATCCGAATTGAGGTTGCTGGAGAGGAGCGCTGATGCTGATCGTTTGAAGGTGACGATCACCACGGGACGACCTCATCAAATTCGTATTCATCTGGCCCAGCTGGGCAGCCCTTTGCTCGGCGATCCGTTGTATTTGCTCAACCAGGGGATTTCAACAACAGCAACACCCGGTGATGGGGGGTATCGGTTGCATGCCTGGCGGTTTGAGGGGGCTGGCCTCACATTGGCTTGCCCTCCACCGGTTGGTTTCAGCCCGGTTGTTTGACCTGCTTCGTCGTTGAACGTGTGCGGGGTGGATTGAACATTGTCGAACTCAGAGACAGCTGGACCTGATTCATTCCTCCCTTGCAATATCAAACGGTCGCATTGAATGTTGATGTCAAATATGCGGATTGCATTCAGAGACTTTCGGGGACACAAAATGGCATATCTTCAGAAACAGCATCAAGGTCATCTTCATGTGCCATCAACATTGCTTTATAGAGGTGCAAGCTGTTCCCACCTTTCACAAAGGGCTTCAGGGTGTCCAGTTTATCTGCAGATTTGAGCAGGATGTGTTTCACGTCATTAGCCCCCAATGATGGTTTTGCACTCCAGATCAGTGCCGCAGATCCAGACACCATGGGGGCGGCCAAAAACGGGCGGTCTACTTGTCGAATTGGACGCGGATTTGCTTTTGCATGATGCGAATATTTTCCTTGTTTGATCCATGGCTGTCATGTCGCGCCAAGATATAACTGCAAAGACAATTTTTGTCTTTTGATATCAATTGTGTGCTCTGGATCGTTCGAACGTGTTGATTGAGCTTGTGCTTCAGGCTTTCTTGAATTCGATCAAGCGGGAGAAGTAGAAGGGGGCCTTGTTGAGGCTGCGGCGCACCAGTTGGAAGCCGCAGGCTTCGGCGGCGCTCACAATGCCTTCTTCCTTGAGGGTGTAGGCCCGGGTGGTCTTGCTGGGGCCTGGAAAGAGCTGGCCGATGCCCTTCAGCAGCGCCAGCAGCGGCGTGTAGGGCGCAAAGCTCACGATCAGACGCTCCTCGGTGAGGCTGCAGAGGTGCTTCACCATCTCCTCAGCCGGTTGCTGGGGGTAATGAATGAACACATCCAGGCAGCAGACGGTGTGGAACGAGCCGCTCAGGCTTTCCAGGTCGCTTGCGAAGAAGTTGAGCTTGGCCATGTCGAGGCCGGCCTCGCGGGCCCGGCGCTCCGCCTCCTGGGCCATCGCTTCGGAAATATCGCTGGCACTGACCGATCCAGCGCCCATGGCAGCCAGCGGCAGGCTGAGGCTGCCAACACCGCAGCCGGCATCGCAGAAGCTCACCTCGTTGAGTTCATCGCTCTCTTTGATCCAGGCCAGCACTTCATCCACGGTCTTCTGATGACCGATGCGAATGTTGCGCTGAACCTTGTTCACATCGTCGCTTTCGCTGTAGATGCGGTTCCAGCGATCAAAGCCGGTGGTTTCGAAGTAGCCCTTCACCTCCTGTTTCTCAGCCTGTTTCTGCTCAAGCAGCTGATCAGAGGCCATGAGGGGTGGACTTGGGTCGGCGGGATCCTAAGCAGCGCTCTGCCAGGTCAAGTTGCCTGAGCTGCTCTGTGACCAGCGCAGCAGCGAGTTCAGCGGCTGGCCGATCAGGCTGTCACGCAAGTCGTTCGCCAGGCCGATCGTCTGTCTTGGGGCGACCGTGGCACTCCAGATGGCTGCGCCGGGGCGATCACTCCAGCTGGCCAGCCGCTTCACGCCTTCGAGCAGCGGCAGCGTCACCCCCGCAAGGGTTCCATCCTCCAGGCGGCAGGTGCCGTTTTGCACCAGCAGCACCCGTTCGTCCCAGCGGTGTTCGCCATCCGCCAGGCCGTAGGGGGCCAGGGCATCGCTCACCAGCACGATCTGCTCCGGTGCAAGGCGCTGCAGCAGCACAGCCATCGTGGGTGCCACATGCACGCCATCGGCGATCAGCCCGAGGGCAATCCCACCTCGGCGGCAGGCTTCTCCCAAAGGCCCCGGCGCTCTGTGGTGAAGACCGGGCATCGCGTTGAAGGCATGGGTGATCATTCCCACTCCTTGCGAGAAGGCTCTATTGGCCTCATCTGCCTTGGCAGCGCTGTGTCCCAGCGCCACCAGCACACCGTGGTCCTGCAGCTCAGCGATCACCGCATCGGCGCCCTCCAGCTCTGGAGCCAGGGTCATCAGGGCGATCTCCTCTTCAAAGCCTCCGATGCGTTTCCTCAGTGCCGGGAGGCTCGGTTCGGCCAGATGCGCCAGCGGATGTGCGCCGCGACGGGCTTCTGCCAGAAATGGACCTTCCAGATGGGCTCCCAGCAAGCGACAGCGACCGGCCTGATGCTGAGTTCTGGCCAGATGCAGGACGCTGAGTGCTTCCCGAAGTGGCTCGAGCGCACAGGTCACCAACGTTGGTGCGATGGCTTCAACACCATCCGCCCACAGCCGATCGAGCAGCTCGATCAGGCGCGGCAGATCGTTGCTCTTCAGTTCCGGAAA
>MDTB01113792.1_pt1 | contig 20460 bp, 21 predicted proteins | sample 811161 | NCBI WGS metagenome assembly MDTB01 (sample SAMN05326650, study PRJNA326480) | marine metagenome | isolation source: seawater | place: Mediterranean Sea | collected 2009
CGACTCCAGCGCCAACACCGGCTCCGACTCCAGCGCCGACACCGGCTCCGACTCCAGCGCCAACACCGGCTCCTGTTACTACTACCTCTACTACTGTACCGTTAACTACTACTACAACTACTGTACCGTTAACTACTACTACAACTACTAGTTCTTCTGTACCTGAAACTTCAACTACAACTACAAGTTCAACAACCACTAGTAGTACAACAACTTCAAGTACATCAAGCAGTGGCGGTAGCTAATAAAATTTTTGCTATAAAAAAGCAGCTATAAGCTGCTTTTTTTTATTTATAATAAGTTGTGATTGGAGGAGATAATGGGTTTATCACCTGTTTAGTTTTAATTACATTACCATCAGTATTAAGCCAATAGTAATTAATATATTTTTTATTTAGTTTATCTATATAAATAGTTTCTTTGTAAACAAATGCTTTTAATCTGTATCCGTCTTTCATTTGAATAAATTCTTCTTTTATAAAAGAAAATATCGATTTTGCATGAAGTGTTCCTGAGTTAGGATTATAAAACTCTATATAACTATCATATTCATAGCCATCTTTATAAAAGTTTCTATAATGTTTTTTATTTATACTCGTTTTGAAATCTCTATATTCATTATATTTCTCAATAACTTTACCATTCACTGTGACCAAAACTTCGTCATAACTAATGGATTTCCAAATATACTCATCATCATTTTGATGAATCAATTTAAACTCATTTGCTTTATCATCCTCAGTTGCTATCAATACTGAACTAGGAGTTTCTGAGAAGTTAAATTTACTATTTTTTAAAATTTTGTTCTTGGCCAAATCTAAAACTTGACAAGATGATAGACAAAAAATTATTAATAACTTAATCAAGAAATCCATTTGCACCCTCTAAGATTTTTGATTTGGTATCATTTTTATATAATGAGATTAAATCATTGCTATTGTTAAGTTTTTGGCCACCATCTCTTGTAAGAGGTTTATAGGAGAATGGAAATGTTTCTTTAGAAAATATGTTACTAAATAAATCATAAGGTATTTCAAAATAAAAGCCTTTATCAAAACTGCCTTCTCCAAAAATTTCAGCTGGAACATCAGTTAATGAAAAATAAAAGCCAGCTTCAAAACCATTACTAGATCTTCTTGATAAATCAAAAGTGAAACCTTTATCTTTGGCTAAATATTTTCCATAACTGGTTTTTAGTGTTATACCAGAATTTTCAAAATAGTAAGTAAAGTTCATATGACCTGTTTGAACTCTATAATCTAGTAAATCAAAGTTTTGATCGAAAGTTCTTCTTTTGACATCATATAGTTCAAATCCAACCAAAAAATTAGATTTGAATGGTTTATATAAATACTCCATTCCGTAGCCTGCATACATCATTTCAAATATGCCAATACTAGTCTTAAAAAACATTTGAGGCTTTGGTGACCAAAAATAATCAAACTTTGCAGTCGTTAAATAATTATCGGTTTCTTGAAGATAAGATATTATTTCAGTCCTAACATGAGGAAGATCAGAGGCAGGCCTTGGATTCTTTTCATCAAAATCATCATCGAATGAGTGCCCAATATCTAAATTAAATAATAAGTTTCTTGATAATTGAACTTCTGACTGAAATGACAAGCCTAAGCCCTCATAAATAAACCTTTCAGGTGACCCAACATGTGTTCTTAAGTCTGGCTTTATATTATTGAAAAATATTGGAAATTTTACACTAGGTTGAAATTCGTGTTTTTTATATTCTTTAACTGAAGATGGGCTACTTACGATAATCCTTTTTTGAATTACTGGTGCAGGCAGGACATTTGAAATTTTTAAGTCAGCTACATCGTAATTTATTATATGCATTTCATTTCCAAGCATAATTGTAGAAACGTTTATTGTTTCAAGAGAAAGATCAGATAATTCTGCAGTTTTAGATGCAAAGTATGCTGCCCTTGACGTAGACTGAATTGAATTAGTAAATTTTGCATTATCTATGGTTAAGTCAAGTTTTTTATTATCAATGTGAGCTGTTTGCAAATATAAGCTATTTTTACTTAAGTTATATAAAAGATTATTATAAAATTCTCTCTCTTTATCTTCATCAGCATACCTTTTTTCAATAATAGGATTAAAGTTCTTTTTTCTTGGTGACTTGTTAAAGGTTTTGCCAATTACAAATGAAAGATTAACTGAATTTCCTTTAATGAAGGATATCTCGCTTGTAATAAAATCATTTATTGGAAAACTAATTCCAATATTTAATTCTGAGTCTTTTTCTCTAAGAAGGGGTGAAGAATCACTTCTAAAATTTGCAGAAAAATCAAAATAGTTAAATGGGTCATTTTCTACTTTCAACTTTAGTCCTTTTGAGAAAGGTAAAAATATTTCAAATCCACCAAATAATCCGATGTCACCACGAAACCACTGATTAAATGAAGGTCTCCCAACTTCCCATATATCTAGATTTGGATTTGGTCTTGTATCTAATTGCGTAATTATTTTTGAAAATGGATTTGAGAAAGCATTTTCTGTGGCATATTTGCCCCACCCCAAGCCAAGAGTAAACTTAAAACTATTTAAATCATATGTTCCAACAATATACTCTCTCGAAAAAAATCCAGTGCCTGCAAAATCGTCTAATCCTAATGCTACATTTGTTGGTAAGAGCTTATTATTTGGCTTGTAATTTACCTTTACGTTAAAACCTTTATCAAGATATTTACCTTTTAAGCCGCCCCATATAAAATCTTCAGGTTGATAATAAAAGTAGGAAGCCTCCATCCAATCGAAAGGTGAAACTGTAAGAGTTGCAAATTTATAAATGTCATTCTTATTAAGTGTTAAGAAAATACTGTTTTCACCCTTAATTTCAGCAGATGGCGTTTGTATTAAACCGGTTTGACCAAAGGAATTAGAGGTAGGAGCTCTATTTTGATAAACGTAATCAAGATAATCAGCATTACAAAAAAGTGAAAAAGAAAATAATCCAATAAGGATATTTTTCATTATTTTAATTATTAGTAATTGTATTCAATGAAGCTAGTGATACTGCAATACTACTTATTACAGGAGCTATAACTGATGCGTAGCTTATACCTTGTGGTTCAAAATCCCTTTCAACAAAAATTATTGATCCAGGATAAATTTCATAAGAGTTCTGTTTTAGACTAATTCCAAAATCAATTTTTTGAGAAATTCCGTTTGGCTGAACGAGAACTGCATATTGATCATCCCCAAGTTGATCAATACCACCTGCTTGATTGATGTAATCACTTACTGAATGTTTGTCATTAAAAGGATATGATCCACTGGATTCAACCTCACCTATAACTAAAACGTTATTCGACATTTCTGGTATAAATATTTGATCATCTTCTCTTAATAGGGTTGAATCTTTAGGAGAAGATTTTATTTTATTCAAGTTAAATTCGGTTATAACTCTGCCGTCTGGTTTAAACTGTTTTAATTGTTCAAGCATAAATACTATTGATTCCATCCCACCGCTGCCAGATGATGTTTGACCAAGATTTTGTGCTGTAATAATGGATGTAACTAATTTTTTAAGAAGGGCGTTATATTCCAGTTCTATTTGTCTTTTTTGGATATCTTTAACAGTTTGTCTTGAAAGTATTCCTCCAAATGGATATGCATTCTGTTTATAACCACCAGCCCTATTAATGATACTAGTCAAAGTTTCTGTATCACTAATTTTGTATATACCAGGCCTTTCTACAGCACCATCAATTGAAACTGTTCTAATGACACTTTGGTTAACATGGATGCTATCGAACATTTCTAAGTCAATATCAACAAATTCAGAGTGATTAAGCTCTTTTTTGTAACCAGCAGGTTTTACTATTGATTCATAATATATTTTTTCTTTTTTTGAGTTATATGAAAATCCATTTGCAAATCTTATTAAATCATCAAAATTTTCATCGGAAGTTAATTCATATAGACCAGGACGGTTAACACCACCAGATATTCGAACTAGTTTTGATGCTTGATTTACATACAAAACATCTCCAGAATTTAAACGATAATTATAATCCTGATCACCAAAAATAAATGCTTTATATACGTCAATAGTTTTAATAATAATTCCATCTCTTTTAATATCTATTTTTCTATATGAGCCATTTTCAGATATCCCTCCAGACATAACTAATGCATGCAAAGCATTAGATCCACCGGATAAAGTATATATTCCTGGTGAATAAGATTCTCCAGTTACAAGAATTTGAATATCTCTGACATCAGATAGAGAAATGAAAGCTTCAGCACCTATAAATTTTTCGTTTACCTTCGATGATACTACTTTTTTAACTTCTGAAAGTCTTAGACCTCCTATATAAATTTTACCTATTGATGGTAAAAATATTGAACCATCACGCATGACCTCAACATCTTCCTGACTCTCTGATGAACCAATAATGTTCACACTTATGACATCGCCGAAATCTAAAATATAATTTGGATCAAAATTTGGCTCATTAACTGGACTGAAAGTTGATTGAAGTGTCTTAAAAAATTTTGAACCAAATCTTTCATCCATATTTTTATTTTCGTCTGCTTTTTCGTCTAAAAAATTTTGAAAATCTCTGATGGTCTTTGATTTTCTGAGCTTGGTGGAGGGTCTATAATTTTCTTCTAATTTTTCTTCTTTTGCAGCACTTATTTCTGATATAACATCATTTTTTATAGAATCTGGAAGGCTATTGAGAAAATCTTTATCTAATTCGTCTTGCGAAAATTCTTGAGCTAAAGCAAATGAAGATAAAAAGAACAGAACTGAATATATACATATATTTTTAATCAATTTATCTCTCCCTTAGTTGGCGCATGTGCTCTAAATCTTACCTTTTTGTGTTTGTTTATTATATATGATTTAAGTGTTTTTGGGTTTCTACCAATTCTTTTTGGGGATACATATAGTTCAAATGAACCAAACTTTGATAATTTAACTTGTTTTTCTTTGAGATTAGTCTTAATTAAATCTAAAAAAGAATCTAAAAAGAAATTAGCATTTTTATTTGTAATATCAATATCTTTTGTAATGTTATCTACTATGTTTTTTTTTGTTTTGTTCAAGATTTTTACTAATTTTATAGACCAGGTAGAGTAACTCCATTAAAACCTAATCCCTTTTTTATGATTTCTTGTATTACATTTTCAATATCATTAATTGTAAGTGTTTTAGAATTTGATTGAAATATAAATCTGAACCCTAGCTTTGTGTCTCCAGTTTTATGATTATAAAAGTAGTCAAAAACAAAAGCTTCTTTAAGATACTTTGATTCTAAACTAAGAATAGTATTTTCCATATCCTGCAATACAGAACTATCAGTTAGCATGAATGACAGATCTCTCTTAATAACTGGGAATTCAGAAACATCCTTATACTTCGGGCAAGATTCAAATTCCAATGGTTGAAGTTTTTCTAGTTCTCGGAAATCAATACCATCAAACTTATCTAGATCCAACTCTAAAGCATAAATTTTTGATTTATTTTTGGATTGTAACAATGATCTATCTATTTCCATTATTTGTAATGAATCTATCTCGAGTGAATATTGTTTAAAAATATTTAATACGAAATCTTTATCTAGCATTTTTGAAAAGTTAAGGTAGTCTTTACCAACTCTGCCGCTAACAATGAGAGATAATTTTTTTTTAGAAGTATAATCTTCACTCTTATCATATGTATCTGAAATTTCAAATAACTTAATAGAGTCTTTTTGACGACGTTCGTTATAAATTAAGTTATCTATTAAAGAGTCTTTTATACTATCTCTTAGATAGCTTTTGTTTGAATCTATGGGATTATCGACTTTTATATTAGTTTTTGAACTCACAAAAGACTGGTTTATAACCTCATTAAAACCATTACCTACCAGCAAAGCTTTAATTTTGTCCTCAGCAAAAGTAAGGTAATTAGTTTTTTTTGGAAGATTAAAAGGCTTAGATTTAATATTATTATATCCAATAATTCTAGCAATCTCTTCTGCGATATCATTCTGACTTTGGATATCGTTTCTATAACTTGGCACTTCAACAGACTCTTTTGTAATTTTAAAACCAAGTCCTTCTAAGTATTCCTGATATTGTTTACATGATATTTCGTGACCCAAAATTGAGCATATTTTTCTATGACTACTTTTAATTATTTTAGGCTTATAGTCTTCTTTTCTATAACTTTTCATAGCCATACTTTTTATACTTGCATGTTGGCAAACAATTGAAATAAATCTTCTCAAAATATTTTCTTGATGCGTGGAATCTACCCCCCTTTCAAATTTAAAAGCAGCCTCAGATTGAAGATCATAAATTAATGATTTTCCTATAATCGATTCTGGTAAAAAGTAGGCGCATTCTATTAAGACTCTTTTGGTTTCATTAGTGCAGCTAACACTTCTTCCTCCCATAACTCCAGCTAAATTTATAATTTTATTGTCGTTAGTGAAAACTAAATTATTACCTATTAATTTTATCTTCTGATCTGTTACTGTTTGAAAAATGTTTTCTTTAGCGTTTAATGCATTTTCTAAGGCAATAGAACCATTAATTTTATCTAAATCATAGCAATGTGTTGGCTGTCCAGTTTCATATGCCAAATAATTTGAAACATCTGTAAAAAAATTATTCTTTTTAATATCAAGAGCTTTAAAATACGAATCAATATAATTTTTATAGGTTTTAATTTCACCCTCTATCTCAATCATCAAAAATGATATGTTAGGACACTCATTTTTAGCATTATTGATAAAATTTAGATTTAGATGATCTAAATCATCTTTATAAATATCTACTTCTAAATTTGATTTGTAGAATATGTTTAAGTCTCGTGCTATACCTTTTAATGATAGGCAATCACCTCTATTTGGAGTAAAGTCTATATCAAGTATTCTGTCTTCAATAACTTCGTTTTCGTGTCCAAGTTGAAAAAGTTTTTCGGAAACTTCATGTATTGAGGGATTATCATGAAAAAAAAATTCAAGATTTGGATAATATATCTTCATTAGAATTGATTTAAAAAATCTAAATTAGATTTATAAAATTCTCTTATATCTTTGACTCCATATTTAAGCATTGCAATTCTTTCAACGCCCAAGCCGAAAGCTAAACCACTATATTTCTGAGAATCAATTTTGCAATTTTCTAATACAATCGGGTTAACAATTCCACATCCAAGTATTTCAAGCCACTTACCATCATTCGACAAAATATCTACCTCTGCAGATGGTTCGGTGAAAGGAAAGTAAGAGGGTCTGAATCTTACCTTTGTTTCACTACCAAATATTTCTTCAATAATCTTATTAATTAGATATTTAAGATTACTAAAAGTTACTTCCTTGTCGATATAAATTCCTTCAATTTGATGAAACATTGGAAGATGTGTTGCATCATCATCTTTCCTATATACCTTTCCACCAGACACATATGCAAATGGCGGTGTGGAATTCAACATTGCTCTTACTTGAACAGGAGAAGTATGAGTCCTAAGAAGCATATCTTTATCATTAATATAAAAAGTATCGTGCATTTGTCTTGCAGGATGCGTCTCTCTAATATTTAACATATCAAAATTGTACAATTCCGATTCAATTTCAGGACCATTTAACGTCATAAAACCCTCAGATTCTAAGAAATTAATAATACTGTTTTTGATTTGATTTATAGGATGAAGCTTGCCAATATTCTTTTCTATTTTTGGTAACTTAGAATTCAAATTTCTGTCTGATGACATTAGAAAGTATTTAATTTGTGGCAGTTTTTACAACTTTTTCAAACGTTGATTTGTCTGAAATTGCTATTTCAGATAATACTTTACGATTAATTTTAATATCGTTTTTTTTAAGTCCGCTGATTAAGTCTGAATATGATATACCTAACTCACGCGAACCTGCACCTATTCTAGCTATCCACAATGATCTAAAAGTTCTTTTTTTATTTTTTCTATCCCTAAAGGCATATTGAAGTGATTTAATGTTGGATTGTTTAGCTGTTTTATAGAGCCTACTTCTCGCACCATAGTGTCCCTTTGTAGCCTTTAAGATTTTTTTATGCCTTGATTTAGCTGATAATGATTTTGTAACTCTTGGCATATTATTTATTGATAAGTTTAGAGGCCATTTTTAAAACGGTTCCTCTAAGCTTATTCAACCCTCTGTTATGTCTCTTTCTTTTTGTAGACTGTTTTGTAAGTATATGATTCCTATTTGCACTTCTACTTTTAAAAGATTTACCTGTTTTTTTAAAGCGTTTTGAAGCTCCAGAATGTGTTTTTAATTTATATCCCATTATCTATTCTCAAAAATGCTACTTGTTCTTTTTTAGTGGTGAAAGTACCATCAATAGTTGCCTACCTTCAAGTGATGGTTCTTGATCAACTTGCGCTACATCAATTAATTCATTCTTTAGCTTCATTAATAATTCAAGTCCAAGATTACTATTTAAAATCTCTCTGCCTCTAAATCGGACGCTTATTTTAGTCTTATCTCCGTCAAGAATAAAGCTTTTTATTTTTTTTAATTTTATATTGTAATCACTAACATCGGTTGAGGGTCTAAACTTAATCTCTTTCAAGGAAGTTCTTTTTGTTTTTGATTTAGAATTTGAAATACTTTTTTTCTTGGCAAAAACATACTTACCATAATCCATAAGCTTGCAAACCACAGGATCGGAACCTAATGGAGACACTTGAACAAGGTCAATATTATCTAATTGAGCTTTTTTTAAAGCCTCATCTTTTGATACAAGTCCTAGTTTATCTCCACTATCTGAAATAAGCATAATCTCATCTGCTAATATTTTATTATTGATGGGAATATTTTTTTTTGAATTTTTTATGCTGATACCTTAACTGAATTCTTATCTTCAGAGTTCCGCAGATAAGAGTTATTAGGAAGTTTTTTTAATATATTTTTCATAAAAAAAAAGATTTTAAACTAAAATTTAATTTTAACAAGTTTAGGTTATTAATGTCCTCCACCTTTAAATATTACTATGGCCCCTCTCCAAATAATTTTTAAGTCAAGCATTAACAATTTAAAAGAAGATCTTTGTAAATATTCCTCAACATACTTATATTCATAAATAGGATTACCCATCTCTGGTGTACCTTTGTTTATATGTCCTAGTCCTAGCAAACCTCCTTTTAAGAGTTTTCTTGTTACATTTCCCTGCTGTATGTCACGTTCGTAGTGAATTACTGATAGCGGTCTTGGGCCAACAATACTCATATCACCAATTAAAACACTGAAGAACTGGGGCAACTCATCTAAATAAAATTTTTTTACAAACGAGCCCATTACTGTTCTACTATCTTCATTCCATTCTGCAGAAAAAGCAATCCAGTCATGCTTTTTGGCTCCTTCGACATCAATATATTTTTCTTTGATTAATCTTATTTTATATTTGGGGATTTTCTTTCCAGCACTAATTGCATAGTAATAGAAAATCATTGGTCCTTTATTTTCAGGGATAATTAAACCTTCAATTAAATACGCTATTTTTAATAAAATTAAGATTGGAATTGCAACAAAAATCATGATGATTGCAACAATCTTATCAAAAAGTAATTTAAAAAATCTTGCTGGAAGAGGTTCTGATATTTCAAAAATATATCCGAATTGTCTTATGATTTCTGCAGTAGGAGGTTTGTATGGGAAAGCTTCTTTTGGTTCATTTACATTTTCCATATTACCATTCCTGTGGATAATCACTCTTCCAGTCAGCAAGTGAAGTTTCTAAAGTATATTTAAATTTATAACCATCATTTTTGAGTTCATTCGGTAATATATTATTAGACCTTACCAATTTTTTTATTCGTACTGAGCTAAAAGGATGAGATATGCCTAACGGTTTTGCAATAAAGTCAATAATTTTGCTAACAATTAATAAAAGTATAAATGGTACTTGAGGTACATATTTATTTGTATTTGATATTTTTTTAATTGCATTAACATATTCCTCAATAGAAGGACCTGGATTCATTGATAAATTATGTAAACTATATTTTTTGTTTGTCTTAAGATTATTATTGAAAATCCAACAAATCGCATTACACAATTCTTTAACATAGATACCAGCTTTTCTTGTATTTCTGTTACCCATGTAAAAAAAATACCCTTTTGTAACTGCCTTTATCATGCGAGATACATTGCCACCCTCTTCCGGACCAAAAACAACACCAGGTCTTACAATTAGTAAACTATTTACAGAATTCTTTTTTTGCCATATTTCGTGAATTTTTTCTGCAACTAACTTAGATCCTCCATAGGGTGAATTTGGATTAGTGAGAGATGATTCATCACGCTCTTTTTCGCTTAGGCCATATGGTGCAATTGAGCTAGTGAAAATTATGTTATTACAGTTTTCTGTTTCAGCATATTCACACACATTTTGAGCTCCCATAATATTAGTTTCGTAGTATTCATGCCCCTCGTGGCCAGGCTCCCTATGGATAGCTGCGAAATTGCATATCAAAGATGGATTTGACAAAACATCAATATTTTTTATATTTTCTCTCACATCATGTATCAAATAATCAACTTTATCAGAAAAAATCTTAAGCCCTGGTCTTGGTTTACAAATGTCTACAAGTACAATATTTTCATATAAATTGTGTTCAAGTATATGTTTACAAAAATGGTAACCAATAAACCCTGATCCTCCAAAAATGACTATTTTTTTACTCATATAACTCCTTAAATCTAACTATCATATGAAAATATTTGTTTTAAGGTTGCAATGTCTCACATTCCCAATTTTTACCAATTTTTTCATAAAAATACCTTTCATTTAGTCTAGAATCATTTCCTTTCCATAATTCAAAATTTTTATAATTAAATTCGAAGCCACCCCAATATTTTGGTCTTTTAATGGGCTTATCTGCATAATATTTTTTTGCAGTATTATAGGATTCCACAATTTGATCATAACTTTCGGCTGTTTTTGATTGCTCAGAGATTATAGCCGCAACATTTTTATCAAACGATCGTTGTTGAAAATGACGGTCTGAAAATTCCTCAGAAGTCATAGATATCTCTCCTTGCATTCTTATTTGCACATTAATTTCCTTCCAAAAAAAAACAAGGCTTGCGCTTTTGTTAAGAGCTATTTGTATTGATTTTTTACTATTATAATTAGTAAAAAAAATTAACTGGTTATCTTTTATATATTTTATATTTACAAATCTAGAATCAGGATTCCTGTTATTAGAGATTGTGGAAATACAACAAGCATCAGCATATTGTTCATTTTTTTCTAGAGCAGCATTATAGTAATGCTTTATCAAATCTGATGTTTGATTAGTTTCACCTAAAAACTTAATCATAAAGCTTTAATTTATCTCCAGTTGGTTTAAAGGGCCCTTGTTTGATTTCTAGGAATCTGCAATTCTCACCTATTTCAAATCCATGAATTCCACCGGAAAGTAAAATAAGATCTCCTGCTTCTAACTTGTATGACTTATCTATAATTTCATAATCAGGATTTGAATAAAAGTTAACAATTAAGATACCTTCTTGAACATAAAGTACTTCAGCGGTTGTATCTAAGCGTCTTTCGTTTTGTAGATGCATATGAGGTTGAATTTTTTCATTTTTTTTCATGTTAAAAGCAGCTATTTGAAGTTGATCTTCATTCTTTGTGAAAAAATTTATTCTTTCCTCAGTTCTAATATTTTTAATCAACGTTGCAACTTGTTTCTGATTAACTTCTATATTGATTATCATATTTTTTTATCTAAAAATATTTTTATTGATTTAGAGATATCCATAATTTGTTTTTTTGTTATTCCGATATATGTAGGCAAATAAATACCTGATGAGCAAATTTTGCTGGAACATTCTAAATTACCAATAATTCTGTATTCCGTATTTTTTAGGAATGGTTGAATATGCATAGGTGCAAAAAATCTCCTACTTTGAATATCGTTATTATTAAGATATTCTTCTAGTCCGTTTCTTAGATCGGCATTTTTGAAAGGAAGTTGGAAGGTTGTTACCCAGTTAACAGTAGACACATTATCTTTGTTCATTTGAAAAAATGATTTATATTCGTCTAAACATTCTCGATATAAATCTAAAATTTTTTGTCTTTCATAGATTATTTTATCAATTTCTTCAAGATGAGAAAAAGCTATTGCACAATGAAGATCTGACATTCTATAGTTGAAGCCCGGGTGTTCATGTATGAAAGTTTTTATAGGTCCTTTATTAAAAGTTTGATTCTTAAAGTACTCTATCTTTTCATATAGTGCTGAATTTGATGTTGTCAGAATACCTCCTTCTCCAGAAGCTATAATTTTATTAGCATAAAAACTAAAGCTACCAATATCTCCGATGCTACCAACAACGTCTGATCCATCTTTTGCTCCATGTGCTTCAGCACAATCCTCAATTATGAATATGTTGTTTTCTTTGCATATCTCTTTAATTCTATTTGCATTAGAGGGAACTCCATATAAGTGGGGAATTATAATTGCTTTAGTCTTTTTAGATATAGCAGTTTTTAATTCATCAATATTTATGTCCCAATTTTCGTCTACGTCGATAAAGACAGGTGATGCTTGAACATAAGACACTGCAAACAACGCATATGGGCCATTAAAATTTGGAACAATAATTTCATCAGCTGGTTTAACTTCACACGCTAATAGTGCTAAGTGCAAGGCTACAGTTCCGTTAGAACATGTTGAAGAGAACTTTGTTCCTATGAAACTTGAAAAATCTTTACTTAATTTCTTATCATATTTTCCAAAGGCAGATATCCAGTTTCTATCAATACAATCATCAACATATTTTTTTTGATTCTTGGCAACATATGGAATGGAAACAGGTATCATGATAATTTTTAAATACTAGGGTGTTGAGCTAATTTATTTTTCCAATCGAGCTCTTTGTTATTTTTAAACAAATTTGAGGACATTTCTTTTAGTTTTGTTTGATTTGATAGAATCTTTTCCATTAGATCTGCTAATTCCTTTGGAGAGACAGTTTCTGTTATGTATCCATTAATTGATTCATTAATATATGATAAATCAATTCCCTCATCAGAGCCAATGGCTAGAACAGGTAATCCTGCTGCGAACAATTCGTTTATTGTTACATTTCCAGAACCACCTGCAACAGTAGTCAAAACTCCAACTTTGCTTTGAAGAAGAATATTGGCAATATTTTCATATTTTTCAACAAAGCCATGCATAACAATGTTCTCAGATAAATTAAGCTTATTTATTTGATCAATTAAGGTATCTTTTTCAGGGCCATCACCAACAATAGAAACTCGCACATCGTTATGTTTTGTCTTTTTAATATATATATCAATAGCATCTATCAATAAATCAACTCTTTTATGATCTTTTAATCTGCCTAATGAAATAAAATCATATTTTTTAATATCCTGTTTTTTTTTAAAAAATTTAGTATCCACTCCATTTTCTATTACAGTTACATTAGCATTAGGATTTACGTCTAAAAGTAGACGCTTTTCAGCTTCACAATCAACAACAAAATTTACATAACGGCCAGACCACAAAATTGTCCTTTCAACTAAAGCTCCCAACCTTCCTAGAAAGCCTCTTTTCAACCATTGTTTTTGCAAAGTCTCCCACCACTCAATGTAGATGTTCTTCCTCAAAATTAAACCAATAATTACCAACGGAATAATATGCAAAAGAGGCCATTGGCCTATTACCCAAGTTTTTGCATAATAATATTTTGGTAGCGTTAGAATGCAATTAAGCAAATAAAGAATAGGTTCGGATGCATTCCTTTTGCCGTCTTTATCATAAAAATTTGGTTTTTTTAGAGCTCCAACAAACTTTATGCCATCATATACAGAAGCAGTTTCTTTCCAAAATCTGAAGGAAACCCATAAAACTTCATTATATTTTTCTTTACCAAGCAGTCCTAATTCAAATAACCTTTTTTGAGCGCCGCCAGGTTGTGTAGGAAAATCTGCATCATAAAAAATACATAATGAATTTAATTTATTCACTTTTCGGACCGTCAAAGGATGATATTAAATAACCAAAAATGCTAAATGTGACATAAGCCGGAATTAAACCTAAGAAATTGTTACCAAACATAGAGGCGCATAATAACAGAATGAATGAATAATATGTGTATTTTATAATTATATAGTCATTGCTACTTTTGCAAATTGAGAGATACAAATTTAACTTACTAAATATATTTTTAATCATAATTAGCAAGATTATTAATCCCAACAAACCTGTTTCAGCAATCACATTTAAAAATAAATTATGCGCATGCTGATCTGTATGTTTCTGAAAATCACCAACATTAACTTTTATTAAGAATGATTCTAAAAACTCAGGTGATTCGAAGTTTAATCTTTCTTCATCACTTATTTCAGGAAAAGTTAGAAGAACAAGAGGATCATCATCATATCTTGTAGCACCAACACCGATTAGAGGGCTTTGTATAAAATCATTTATAGCAATAGCCCATAATACATATCTTATTGCTACATTTGTCTCAGCGGTAGATCCAGTTAAATCCAAATTTATATCTTCTACATCAATACTTTGAATTTGTTTTCCAACAGAATAACCTCCAAATAAAACAGCTCCAAGAATCATCATTATGATTGCGTTTTTAAAAATTAATTTTTTAAAAAAGTCTCTGTAAAAAAATATTCCAAACACAAACAATATACTTAATGAGTATGCTCTTGATTTTGAAAGAAAAAGAAGGGCTAGTAAAAATAGAATCATTGAAATCAAAAAAAAAGTATTCTTAGTTGTAATATTTTTATCAAAAACAATTAAGGATAGAAGAAGAAGAACGGTGGTTCCAATCCACCCTCCAAAAGCTGTGTGTGATGAGAAGAGTCCAGTATACAAAACAGACCAGCTTCCGTCATAACTTTCCCACATATTTATACTGTAGGGATAAAGTACATCTAAAGGTATTTTCAGATTGTAGTAAACCAAAGCAACAATTAAAAAAATTACATTCATAAAAATTAATATGTAAAAACAATTTAATATAACTTTTGAAGTTTGTTTGTCATATCTTAGTTGTGATAGAAAAAAACAATTTGATAAAGGAATAAAAAACTTTAATTCTCGCCTATATATTTCTGGATCAAATATTTCAACGCCAATCAAGAAAGAATAAATGAGATAAAAGCTGCAAAATCCAAAAAAAATTATTAAAGAAGAGTTAACATTAAGAGTTTTTTTGTTTGTAAAAGTTAATACGAAAAGTAAGAAATTAAAGATCCAAGATAACAAAAGTATTGGAAAAATATTTATCGAAGCTGCAATTACAGAGAAAATTAAAGCAGAGTTTGATAGACGATTACTCATTTGGTCTTGATTTTATAACATATCTGTAAACCAAAAATAAATGTATTAAAGGCATTAACAACGAAATAGTTTGTAATTCATATAAAAGTGATAGGAGGCCAAGAATTAGTATCGAAAAAATGATGTATGCATTTTCATAAATATTTTGGAATAGATTCAGACATAAAGAAATCACATTTATATAAATAAGCATAAACATTAGAGAAAGAATCTCAGAAATGACTAAAAAATTTATCAAAGTTATTATTGAATCAACTTCATATGAAAATGTTAAAATTGTAAAAACAATAAAAAATATTACAAGAGAAATAGAGGCAGTAGATGTCTTTCCTAATGGAAGCAACAACTCTCTTAATATATTTGCAAAAGCAATAAAACCTAATATGCTGACCGCATATACAATATCATTCACATCTAGTATTTTGGGAATATATATCCTAAGAAAATTAATAGATAAAACATCTTCAAAATAGAAGCTTAAAGGTATAACTAGTATCAAAATTAAAAGTAATGCCTTCGAAAGTGAATTATTTTTATCTCTATTTTTATGAGATGCAATTTTATTGAAGAAACCAAAAGCTAGTGAAGTTGATAAGGTGACAGCAAGCATTATTATTAATGAGATCAGTCTAAATTCACCAGCCAATATTGGGTTAGTAACATAAAAGGTAAGTATTATTGGTAAGGAAAGATAGATTCTTTGAATCAAATCATACCCAAAATATACTTTTGAGTGCGCTATTAAAATTTTTTGAAATTTGAGTAAATAAGTAAATTTAAAACCTTTAAAATTTAAAATATCATTTTTAATTAAATACATACCTGGTAAGAAGAATGATAAAGAAAATATAAATGGTAAAAACAAAATATTATTATTAAATAAAAAGTATATATATAAAAATGTTAAGTAAAACATGCCAGCAGTAATGTTATAAATAACAACTTTAGATGTTTCGCCTTTTGAAAGAAAAATCCAATCAAAAGTACTCTGATTAAATAAAATTATTATAAGAAAATAAACTAAAAATTTTGATTCATCAAAGTTAACTAATGACAAAAATAGATAAGATAAAACTAAGCAGGTAAATGCAATAATGAATCGTGTAATAAAATAAAAGATAATCTTGTTATCATCATGTAAAGATTTTTTTGCAATATGTTTCCAAAGAGACATTCTTGAACCTAAGTTCCCAAAAGCTTCCCATATTAATATAATTGAAAACAGTGTTGAATATAGTCCAAATGAGCCGATACCAATAGAATTTGCAATGTGAATTTGAGCTAAAAAGAAACAAGCCTGTCTAAAAAAATTCCCAAACGCAATGTAGATTGCATTATAACTGGTCATATTATCTTCTTATAAACGCTGAAGTTTATATTTTGCAACTGCGTCGTCTAAATCAGATTTAATCATTTCAGATGCAAGTTCTTCAATATCAATTTTTGGCTCCCACCCAAGTATTTCTTTTGCAAGACTTGCATCTCCTAGCAAGGTATTTACTTCTGATGGTCTAAAATATTCCTCACTTACTCTAATAAGAACATCCCCCTTCTTAATAGCTGGATTAATATCTTTCAAAATATGGTTGTAATCTTCAACAACTCCAATTTCATTTAATCCCTCTCCATCCCAATTGATTGTAATACCAAGTTCTTTGCAGCAAAGTTCAACAAACTCTCTTATGGAGTATTGTTTATTTGTAGCTGCAACAAAATCTCTAGGTTCGTGATGTTGCAAGATTAACCACATCAATTCTGTATACTCTTTTGCATGACCCCAATCCCTTTTAGCATCCAGATTTCCTAGAGTTAACTCTTCTTGAATTCCACAAACAATTTTTGATAAAGCTTGTGTTATTTTTCTAGTAACAAATGTTTCTCCTCTCAGGGGTGACTCATGATTGAATAAGATTCCATTACATGCAAACATGTCAAAAGATTCCCTATAATTTACCGTTATCCAGTAGGCCATAAGCTTTCCAACAGCATAAGGCGATTTTGGATAAAATGGGGTTTTTTCAGTTTGTGCTTCATCATATATTCCGCCGTAAAGTTCAGAAGTTGATGCTTGATAAAATTTAGTTTTTGGGTTTTTTGAAGATTTTATTATTTCCAATAATCTTAATGCACCAAGACCATCAACATTACATGTATATTCAGGTTGATTGAATGATACTCCTACATGACTTTGAGCTGCTAAATTATATACCTCGTCGAAGTTATGCTCTTGAAAAAGCCTTGAGATCGATAAAGAGTCTGTTAGATCAGCATAGTATAGAAATAAAGATTTATTATTTATTTTGGGATTATTAATTAAATGATCGATTCTGGAGGTGTTGAATGTTGATGATCTTCTTCTTAAGCCATGTACTTCATATCCTTTTTTTATTAAAAATTCAGTAAGATAAGCTCCGTCTTGACCATTCACACCAGTAATTAGCGCCTTCTTCATTGATTATTCTCCTCATCATATCTAATTGAAATTACTAAGGTTGATATCACCAACCATATAACCAGTGACACAAAAATAACCAAGTAAATGTTAGGAGAAACGGGTTTACCATCAATAGTTGGCTTTTGAACAATTTGAGATGCAAAAGGGGCGTCTGAAGATGATAGTGCAAATTTTTGGTATTCAATGTTTGCCATTTTTGTAAATGCACTTGAATTTATTGAACTTAAATTTCCTGTAGCAAGGCTAGTTTCAAAATATTTAATTTTTTTTAATGATGCATCACGTGTGTCTTTCTTAACTATGTCTTCAGATATTTTATATATATTTTCTAATAACTCTTTTGCCATTTTTGGATTTTCATTGTCTATAGAAAGAACAGTAAACTTACTCTTACTTTCTTTTGAAATTTTTAAAATTTTCTTAATTCTGTCTGAAACAATAAGCTCTGCTTCATTATTGATATACTTCATACCAAAAATAGATTTGAGCACGTCAATAAAAAAATTATCATCTTTAAACTTTTTTGTTTTAATATTGAAAGTCTTTTTTGGAAAAAGTTCCTGTATAAGTTCTGGATTTGAATCAATAAGTATCCTAGAAACTTCGATGGAGTTTATTAAATATAGAACCTTCTTAAATTGAGGATCCTCTGAACCCCCACTAAGATCGCCAAGATCAAGTCCTCCACCTAAGGAACCAAAAGATGAAATTGCACTTGAGACAACACTTTCTGCTGATGATACCCCATTAGTTTCTGGGATGATTACCATATACGATTGATATTTTTTTTCTGCAAATGAAAGATAAGTTAGACAACCTAAAAGAATAGCTAATGCCAAGTAAAATAATGTTGAACGTGATAACTTTAGTGAATTAATAATATTTGATGATATTTGATCAGTCATTAGAAGTATCTTTTATTTCTAAAATTGAATTATACTCTGAAAGCATCTCTAACCCATACAAATTAGAAAAATACTCTTTCCAATATGAATCAAAGCTATTATCAAAATCTTTAAATAGAAATTCTTGAGCGTAAAATTTATTTTTAAGAGACTGATAAATTTTTGTTGGGAATATATATCTTACATACTTAGAGATACTTCTTAATAGGTTTGTTAGGATTGGAAAACGGGAATTTTTAGCACTAAATGTTTTATAACTAACATTGTTTATTTCTTGAGCTACTCCAAATTTTGACATACATAGATTCAATTGTTTTATAAGTGAGATTTGAGAGTCTATATTAACTATAAAAAAATTCTTATCATCGAATTTTCCAGATTTAATTAAAAAATCTTTCAATTTTTTATAATATGAGTTACTTATAATATCTGGAAAATTTTTTATTATTTCATGATCGCTACCTTTGGTACCTATTTTCTTGTAATGCTTTAATGCTGATATTGAACGAAGAATTGGATCTCTTACAGAGCATATGACAAATGCCTCTTTGAATTCATCTTTTATAATCTTAGCAACTCTAGAGGATAGCCAATAATCATGTGAATATTCTATAAAAATTGAATTGTTACCACAATTTTTAAGTTTAGTTATGTTTGAATGTATATTTTTATTATCTATTAAAAGGTTTGTATCTTTGCCTCCTAAATCTGAAATCCAATTTTGTTTTCTAAGAATATTATAGATTGCTGTAGAACCACATTTATCAACACCAATATAAAAAATAATCATTTGAAACTTTTCTCATCGAAATATCTAAGTCTTTCAATATCTTCTTCAATTGTTTTTTCACCATATTGGATTTCAATAATGTGGCATGGCTCATCAAAAGGATTGATTATTTGATGCCAGGCTTTTTTATTGATATGTAACCTATCCTCTAACCCAAAAGAAATCTCTTTAGCGTCTTCTGGCTTGCCTTCGCTGTAATTTACAATACATTTTCCTTTGCTCACAAACCAAATCTCACTTCTGTAGAAATGCCTCTGGAAGCTGAGTCCTTTTTTTGGAAATACTACAAGTTCTTTTACTTTAACGCCAGTATCACCGTAATCACTAAAGAGATTATAAAATTTTCCCCAAAGTCTTTCTTCTCCATCGTACTTCCATTCTTTTAATATCCAACTTGAAGAATTTTTTTTGTCATCTCCACCAACACTAAATTCAAATTCGATTCCCTCAACATCCATTTCCGGAATATTATTCTTACCTCTATCTCCACCATTACAAAATATTACTAAATCATTTGGATAATTTTTCTTAATCTTATTTAAAGCATCCTTGCAACTACCTTCATCATCATTTTCAAAATCTATTACCTCATCAACCATATTGAGACTTTCAATAATGATTTTTCTTTCGTTGAAAGGCATGAATTCTTTACCTTTTTTTTCAACTAACCAGCTATCATCATTTAATGCAACTATTAGTTTGTCTCCAAGCTTTTTGGCATCATTTAAAAGCTGAATATGTCCAGAATGAATAGGATCGAAACCGCCACTAACAACAATTATTTTTTTCATATCTTATGCTTAATAGCCTCCCCTGATTACAATTTTCTAATTATATAATTTATAAGAAAATTTTGTTTACATGAAGTATTACTGTAAAAATACATCTATATCTTAATCCTGAATGGTACCCGGAGCCGGACTTGAACCGGCACGAAGTTGCCTTCGAGGGATTTTAAGTCCCTTGTGTCTACCAATTCCAC
>MDTB01078769.1_pt1 | contig 20458 bp, 33 predicted proteins | sample 811161 | NCBI WGS metagenome assembly MDTB01 (sample SAMN05326650, study PRJNA326480) | marine metagenome | isolation source: seawater | place: Mediterranean Sea | collected 2009
AATTTTAAAACCCATTCATATCTTTCTTTTGGTTGGCCAATGTATCTACCTTGAGCTTCATTTATCATATTATGGATTATATGAAAAATGGTAGCGCGTTGTCAAACAATCCAGCAAACAGGATAAACACACCAATAAGGATTAGCAAACCCTAATAACCATAGTATAAGAATCCATAATGGAATTTGTATCCAAGTTTTACCTTTTGACCACTCTCTAAATTTTATGGCGTAAGGTGCTAACTTTTGAAATATCCAGTTAGACATTTAGTTTGCTAAAGGATTTTTATTTTGGTCTTTTAGTTCCTCTATATCGTTTTCTAAATCTTCAATAGAATCTACATTTTTTTCAACTTGCTTTTCTAGGTCATTTACCTTTTCTTCATCACCTACATTTTCAAGTTTAATTAATAGATTCTGTACTTGAGATTCTAATTCAACTATTCTCATAGATTGAGATTTAAAACTTTCAGAAACTCCTTCTTGAGATTCATCATAAAGTTTTTCATAACTATTTACTTTTTGTTCTAGTCCAGCGAATCTTTGTTCGATTACATTCTGGCTATCTTCTGCGTCGTCAACACCACCAATTTTATTCTCTAGATTTTCTAGTCTATTGATATATGTTGCTCCTGTATATCCGAACCCTGCTAAGGTACCGATTATTGAAACTAATGCTATTATTTGAGCTGCTTTTGATTGAAACCAATCCATTATAATTCTCCTCCGTCTAATTCAGGTTGTAAATTTATCATACCTGATAAGCTATTTATACTCTGATTTGCGTATGTATAAAATGCTGTTATATTATCTGTCATGACATTGTTAGCGTAAATCTGTTCAGGTTGATACCAAGTAGGATTATCTTGCATTCCAATGTCATAGTATTTAGTGAAATTAGGATTAAAACCTATGAAGGCAACTAACTGAGTTTGGTCTCCATATTCACCTGTGTTTGAACTATTCGCTGAAGCTTGTAATTCTTCTTGAGCGTCTTGTAAATTTTGTGCTACTATTTGACTCACTAAAGCTTCTGTTTCTGTAGCTGACATATCACTTGATACACTACTATCAAGCTGTGACTGAACCGAAGATTGTGCGTCTGAACCTGATGAAGCCACAACCACAGAACTAATGTTAGCTCCTGGCATTGGAGATGAGGTAGTTGTAATACTTGAGACTTCCCCACCTGCTGCTCCTGAATCACTCATTGTTAAAATCTGTTGAGTCTGAACTGCAGAAGCTTGTACTTGGTCTGAGATAGAACCAGAAGAAAATGTACTTGAACCTGCTATTGAACTAGCTATAGCTGAATTACCACCTGAGACAACGCTACCTGTTGAATTACTATTCGCTGCTGAATAACCACCAGAAGCTGCTGTTGTACCAGCAGTGGTTCCTGAAACTGAATTATTTGCCGCAGCTACGGTAGAAGCTACTACAGCCATTCTATCTTCTCTAGAGAATGAACTACCTCCGTCTTCTCTCTCAATAGAAGCTACAACTTGAATATCTTCTTCAAAGATTTCTTCCTCTAGTTCTTCTTCTCTAGCTATTAATTCTTCTTCGAATATTTCTTCTAATGCTTCTATTGTTTCTTCGACAGCCTCTTCTTCAAAAACTTCTTCTACGAATCTTTCTTCTATCTCTTCAAATCTTTCATCTTCAAAAAGTTCTTCTAAAGCTTCAGCGAATTCTTCTTCAGCCTCTCGTTCTTCTCGTTCTTCTCGTCTTTCTTCAATAGCTGCTATTTGTGTTTCTATGATTTCTTCCACATTAACAGTTACAGGGTCATCTAATTCAAAACCTGGAATAGGAAATGCTTCGATAGTTTCAAGTAAAACTAATTCTTCTATCTGTTGAAAACTTGGGTCTATAAATGGTAAAGGGTCAAAAAATGGCTCATCTTGACCTGGACCACCAAATGGGTCATTGAATCCATCAATAAAATCATCATCAAAGTTTATAACAAAAACTTCTTCTTCTCGTAATTGTGTCTCTTCTAAAAAATCATCATATGAAAATTCTTCTGTAAATAAATCATCATCTAGAACTATAAAAATTTCATCTGGTTCTTGACCTGTTTCTGGTCTAAATCCGTCTGTGTTTGGGTCAAATACTATTGCGCCTGTACTGTAATCATCTTCAATATATCCATCTGAATCAAAACCAAACATATCTTCATCACGCGTTCCGTAATCAACATTATCATCATCAAAGAATGCTACAGAATCTTCTTGTCTATATCCACGACAAAAAGGTGCATATTGTGGGTCTAGATTACATTGTAAATCATCAAAGGCTTCCCAATATCCTAAACAATTTTCTGAGTAAAGTGGATTTAAACCACATTGTTGTAGTTCATAAGCTGCTGCATATCCTGTACAACTAGGGTCATTTATAGGGTTACTACAGTCAATACCATTTCCAGAACCTGAGCCGTAAAGTGAACCACCATTTTCTAGTAAAGTATTAAACGAAGAATTATTCCAATCTACACTTACACAGGTTCCAGATACATTTGTTGTTCCTGTATTACATTCATCATAGAAAAGATATTGATAATAGTTATTTGAGTCTCCTTGTTCACCGATTAAAACATCATGCTGAATAATATCTAATGCACCATATCTAAAATCAAAACTAGAGTTGGTCCAAAGTATTACTTCAAAACTGTTATCAGAGCCACTACGATTATACTCACGCATATCATACCAGCCAAAGACTGTCTTATCATTAAAGTTTTTTGCTAACATCTTAGAGTTGCTATCTCTAATTAAATCAGTCCAGAATGGAAATAATGTGTAGTTATATTGAGGTAAAGGGTCTGGTGTATAATCACCACAATAGTTATTATAGTTTTGATTAGCTGTTCCTAAATTGAAATGGAGACATCCATTGGTCGCCATACGAGCTGATGTAAAACTCTGGTCATATAAATTAAAAGTGAAGTTTAAATTAAAGGCATTAGATAACTGGTCGTCACCTGAGTTTAAACTAGTTGTACCTGATTCTTGAGTTAAATCAATTAGTGGTTGATTGGATTCATAGACATATTGAGCACTTAAAGGATTAGCTATAGATATTAAACAAAGAAGAAAAAATGTACCTAAAATACCTACTTCTAGTTTATCTTTAAATTTTTCCCAATTCATCATTCATCACTCTAGCCTTCGATATCATTTCGAATTTTATAGAATGAATCTTCGAATTCTAATCTACAAGTTCTAGTAGATTTTTTAGCTCCTTTTTTCTTACCACTTTGAATTCTTTCTTTTTTACATTTTTTAATAAAGTGTTCTTTATCTTTTTCATAAGTTGGCATATCAGCTGGATTTTTAGCCCATTGATATGAAGCTTTCTCTCCAATTTCACCTTTATAAGGACATGGAGTTCCTGCCATTCTCATAGCTGAGAATACTCTTTCGTCTTGACAAAGTAAAGCTACAGAAGCCACTTTCATACCCATATCATAAAGATACTTAGAAAGTTTTAATCTTTCACAATTCTCGTCTTTAATTGTTTTACCAGCTGAGAAACCAAAGACTTGTCCTTGGAATGCTCCTGAAACACCAGTAGTACATAAATCTTGCGAATAACTCATAATACTTGGTGCTATAGCTGAAGCTGGTGGAGCTTTTGTATTAATGTTTTGAGTAATAACTTGCTCTGATTTCGATTCATTTATGTTTCTATTTGTATTGTTCGAAGTTGAGTTGTTATTATTTGTGTTATTTGTATTTACATTCGAATTAGAATTACTTTCACTATAATTATTATTGTTATTTGTATTATTTGAAGTTGTATTATTGTTATTATTATTCGTGTTGGTATTATTCGAAGTTACATTACTAGTATTATTACTTGTACTATTTACCGTACTATTTGAGTTGTTATTGTTTGTGTTAACACTCGTATTAGTATTTACATTGTTGTTATTATTAGTGTTAGTGCTAGTAGAAGTATTATTATTGGTATTAACATTAGTATTATTATTTGTACTGTTATTAGTATTCACATTGGTGTTCGTACTAGTATTCGTATTGGTGTTATTATTCGTGTTGGTATTCGTATTGGTATTGGTATTCGTATTGGTATTTGTATTGGTGTTGGTATTGGTATTATTTGTGGTTGTATTATTTGTAGTATTTAACGCCTCACAATACTGAGTCCCTGCGTCACAAGTTCCAGTCGCACCCTCCTGGGCCGATACTATACCTGCTAGTGATAAAAATATAACTGATAAAAAAAGTTTTTTCATATAATGTCCTTATAATGCTGGGAATCATAATAAAACTTTTTTCAATTTCTCCCTTTTTATATACCTGTATTTATAATTAAGACGCAGTGGAGACTGCTCGAGACTCATACCTCCACTGCGAATATTTTTTGCTCGTCAGCTTCAACAGCTTCCAAATCAAAGTTGATACTGACACCACATCCACATGATGATTGTTCTTTTGGATTTATGAATTTAAAGAACTCATTTAGACCTTCTTTAACATAGTCTAAAGTCATACCGTTAAGGTAAGGAACAGATATTTTATTGATGATAAAACTCCACTTTCCATAGTCTAAAACTATATCATCATCTTGTATATCATCAACAGCAAAAATATACTCAAAACCGGCACAACCACCACCTGTGATTCCAAGCCGTATATGACTAAATCGTTCTTCTTCTTGTTTTTGCAGAAGATGTTTAATTGCTTCATCTGTTACTTCTATCATTAATATATTTCTTCTTTAACTAGTGTGTAAATACCATAGGCTAATGCTAGCCAAGCGATTAATTTAATTAAACCACCGAAAAGAATAATTGAACCTGATACAATAATTATTACTATACCGTCCCATGAGGTTCTTTCTTTTAGAGCATGGCCCTTTAGATATTCAATTTTATTTATGCACCATTTTTTAATAAAGTCTATATTTAACATAGATTCTCCTATTTTTTATTGGTATGATTATTTAGTATTCCAAGAGTCTCGGTCACCGAGTTCTTGCAAGATTTTTTTGGTAGGACTTCCTTGAAGTCTTTTCTCAATGCCCATAAGTCCTAAGTTTGCGTTAACTTCTAGACAATAAGGTGGTATGTTTTCTCTATCTTCTGATGGTATAAAATCTACACCTGATAGATATAAACCTAGTTTTTCAGAAATATCTATAGCTGTTTGTTTTTCTAATTCTGTAAGTTCTATCTCTTCTGCTACTGCACCTAGAGATACATTACTTCTAATATCATCTGACATGACCTCTCTTTTGATACCACCTATAACTTTACCATTACAAACAACTACTCTCAGGTCGTAATCTGTTTCTATATATTCTTGTAATATAAGTGGTAAATATTTTTCATAAAGTAATAACATTTGAACAACTGCTCTAAGAGTTCTCATACTTTCAATAATTACAACACCTATTCCTGTTTGAGTTCCTGTAGATGATTTTAAAATAATTGGAAAGTCTGTCTTGAGCCTCTTAAATGCTGCCTCTGCTGCTTCTGAATGTTCTATAGCTACAGTTTTAGGGCTTTTGAATCCAAATCTTTTTAAATTTACATAAGTTAAATATTTACTTGTACAAATATTCCAGGCTTGTAAATCATTAACTACAAAAAAATTATCATATTCAAACTCTTTTACTAGGTCATACCAACCTCTTGAAGTAGTAAAACCTAAAGTTCCTAATCCTCTTGGCATTATAATTGTATTCTTAGGGTCACAAACTATAGGCTTTTGATATTTCAAAACTTTTTCATCCGAAGATGGTAATTGAACTTCTCCGTTTTCATCAAACTCAAAAGAATATAAAAGTCTTTTATCACCTTCTTTTTTTGTATAAGCTCCAACAAAGTCTGCAGTTTCAACTTGTATACCTAGTTGTTTGGCTGTCTTTTTAAGAAGTTCGGTTCCTGATTCTGAAGGCTCACTTTTGGTATCTCTAACACCTGCAGCAGAATGAGTTAGAATAACTAACTTATACGGTTCAAAGTCCTCTCTTAAAAAGGATTTAAAAGTTTTTGCTTTCATTTATTTTGTGACGCCAATATTATATTTAGCGACTAAGTTCCACTCGTTTTTTTCTTTATGAGGTAAAACCTTAATTTGACTCATAGGTGCACATGGACTCATGGCCTTACTTTCATCTACAACTTTTATCAGACCCCATTCTTCAAGAAGTCTAGCTATCGCGTTTCTTCTACTAATGTCATTCTCATTCATAGAATGCTCTTTACCATCTAAAGCAAAAAGTTCTTTGAAGTGTACTAGATAATACTTACCTCGTTTGTGTAATATGTGACAAGATTGATAAAGGGTTCTATCTTTCCTTGAAGCCACACCGATGCGTGTTAAAGTCTCTCTTATTTTTAAAAAATCATCACTCTCTTTGAATGATATTTCCAACATATCCTCTATGTCATAACTCATTTCATGCCACCTTTTTTCATTTTTTCTCTTAATATCCCTATTTGTTTTTTTGAAAGAATATCTAAATACTCTTCTCCTTTTTGGCGAGATACTTGATAATAATCCATGACAACTTGCAAATCGTCAATTTTCTCTGGTTTACTCCATTGAGCAAACCTTTTTCTTTTTCTAATGCTATTTAGTAAATAGTGGTATTGAAGCTTGTGTGGCATCTCAAATCTTCTATTCACTTCATTAGCAAATAATATACAATCCTGATGATAAGATAGACTCCGATTGACTAGGAAAGGGGCATATTCTTTCTCCAAGAGTTCATCTTGTTCAAGTATATCATTCTTATTAAATGTTATTGAATTTACGAATTCAAAAGGGTTCATTTGCCTTCTCTTAATATATCTATATCAAAAGTTTCAGACCAGATTTCAAGACTAGTTTTGAGTCTACCATCTTTTTTAAGTTGTTCATATCTTCTAGCCGCCTTTGGACGCCACCAATCTAGAATACCCTGTTGAGTATATCTATCAAAGTTAGGGGCTTTTCTTAATTCTGTCTCTTCACCTCTGATTATCTGTGGAACATTTTCATAACCATATGTAGATATGAAGAATCTTTTTTGTTCATTTAGATTAGTTGATTCTTTATGAAACTCTACAAACTTTTTATATTCTTGTTCATCATGTTCTTTTAGTGATTGTTTAATAATAGAAATCATTCTCATTTGAGTCTTCATCTTTCTACCTGATACTGTTGGGTCCACAATTCTTACACCATCATTCTTTTCTGTAAACCAATTATTAAAATCAAGGAACACACCATCATGCATATTGGGAGAGAAACTGCTGTCGGTGAGTCCCTTGAATCGTATAAATGGTTTCATACCATCATACTGTGAAAGTTGCTTGCTCGAACCATAGAGTGAAGTTGTTTCGAACAAGCATGTATTCATATCATACTTAGAGTCTAAATGTTCTTTGACTTCTGCAGTACAACAAAGCCCAGCCAATAATTTACCACCTAGATAATTAAAACCAAATGGTTGGGCTGGTACTATTATGAATCCGTTAATACTATGTTTATTAAAAGTTGATAGAGATATATTACCATTCATACCAACAACACCTTCTAGATACTGATTTCTAGGTCTTATCGACATAACAGGAGAACCTAGTCTAATAAAACCAGCGATTGTGTTTGTGTTCTTTTCATATAGCATATATCTAATATGTCTACCAGGTATTGAAGCTTCATTCGGGTGAGAAGCTACTAGCTCAAGATAATGGTGAAAATGTTCACTTGTAGCATCTCTTAATTCAAAGTCCATATCTTCTGGATGCATATCCCAATTCTGAAAGAAATCATCGCCCCATGACATACCAAACATTGGTTGTGGCATCTTTTCTATTCGTTCTTTTTTTACTTCTTTGAAATAATCAATTATATGTTCAAAGTTTTTAAAGTAATCTCTAAATCTATTCGCTGCATATATCGCATCTTTCTTATCAAGTATTAGTCCTTTTGACCAATTACTTCCACTTATTTCGCTCATCTTCCGACCTCACCTAGATATTTAGCCTTTGTTTCTTCCCATGATTGAAAACACACATCATCATAAAATAATGTTTCGTCTAAATTTATCCTATCATTATTAATTAAATTTGTAATTCTTTTTCTTGCGTACTTTTCTTTCCATAATTCAGTTAGTGCTTCTGTAGATGTATCAAAAGACTTAACTAAACTATCTTCTTCTATCTCACCTCTTAGAAACTCACAGGTATTATTATATAATGGTGAATAATAAATACCTCTTTGATGGTCCGACTTTTGAATATCTTTTGGTATATCAAGTTTCGAATACATCATTTGTCTCATTCTATTTCTATGGTCTCTTTTTAGAGTTTGACCATTCTCTCTTTTTGCAACATAAAGTAAAAAATACTTTTCATTGAAATGATGTTCAGCATAATTCAACATTTCTTTTTCTGTTTCTTTTGTAAGTTCATATGATAAAGAACCTTTACTATAACCCATTTTCTTCCAATGTTTAAGTCTATCATACTGAGATAAACCACCTGTCTTTGATTTGCCATATAAAGATGTAGTTGTAACACTTACAAGTTTATTACCATAGTTTTCTTCCCATTGTCTTTGAATATCATCTGATAAACAAAGTAAGGCTAATAATTTACCACCTGTATAATTAAAACCAAGAGGTTGTAAAGGAACTATTGTAGAACCGATACATGAATGATTTAGTTTACCACTATTTGTTTTGTATTCTCTTTCCCAACCAATGTAATTATCTCTAGGTGTTAAATCAATAAAATCACCTGTGATACAGATAACACCAAGATATTTACCTGACACTTTATCTCTTACTATGTAATGCATATTACGGCCTATATTTGAACTATTTTTCATTGTAGAGGTGAATGTTCGAATACAATTCCATTTCTCAGTAAGTGTACCAGCTGACCTCTTATCTTTGAGACTATCTGTATAAATTAATTCTGGTTCTAACTTCTCAAAATCCATAGGGTCTTCTGGAAACCATATATTGTTTTTTGTTTCGTTAATTAATTTTAAATGAGATTCATTTACTAACTGTTTTTCTTCACCAAACAAAGTACCAATATCTTGAGTTGGATATCTCATGTGTATTTCTAAATATTTTTGATATAAAGTATATTCTCCAACACCCATTTTCGAAACTTGAGATAAATCTTTTATAATCCTATCTCTTAATTCATCTTTGGATAATATGGTCTTATCAGTTCTATTCGCCTGATATTCATCATATTGTTTTTGAACAAAAGGTTCCATTATTTAAACTCAGCCTCCATCATCAATTCAGTTAGACAAGCCACCATATTTACTTCTTGGTCGGCCACGAAGGCAGACTTATAAGAATAATCACTTAATACAATTATCGATTGTGGTACTGACCTGTTTTCTAATTTATCAAAAAAACTATCATATATTTTTCTATATATCGCTTGTGGGTCATTATGAATATTCATAGCTACCCATTTTCTCATTTTAGAAAATTCTTTATTCTTTAAATATCCAATCAGTTCATCCAAAGATTGGTCGTCTAAATTAGCTAAAACACCAGAATCAATATTACCACTCGCTGCATATTTTTGTAGTTCATTTAGAACTCTTCTAAAATCAGGAAAGAACTTATTAATTAACTGTGCTACAACTTTGTCATTTGACTTAATACCTTCTTGATTAAGAATCAAAAGTATTCTTTGAAATATCATATTAGCTATCATAGGCTTCTGGTCATTCTGAATAGTAAAGTCTATGACACTACATCTTGAATGTAGAGGTGGTATAATTCTATTTTTGTAATTACAAGTAAATATGAATCTACAGTTTTTAGAAAACTCTTCTATGAAGCCTCTCAATGCTGGTTGAGTTGATTGTGCATTTAGATAATCAGCTTCATCAAGTATTACTATTTTTGGACCACCCGATAATGATACAGTAGAAGCAAAGTTCTTTATCTTAACTCTTAGTGTATCAATATTTCTTTCTTCTGAACCATTAATTAAAATGTAGTCAGCTTTAAAGTCATTACATAAAGCCCTAGCTACTGTAGTTTTACCGACACCAGCAGTGCCACATAATAATAAATTAGGTATTTCTTTATTCTTTACAAAGTCAATAAAGGTATTTTTGATAGTATCAGGTAAGATACATTCTGAAATAGTTTTAGGTCTATATTTCTCCACCCATAAAAATTCTTCACTCATAATTAGATCTTATCCTCAAGTCATAAATTCGTCAAGTTTACCACCTGACATTTTTTTATTATATTTCATATTGTCAAAAGTAAATACAGGCCAATCTTTCATCCTTTCGTATTTACCTAGTTCTATTTGTTTCCAAAACTCAATGTCTTTGTGTTTTGGATAGTTTAAAGTCCAATCAACTGTGGACTTTTTAAAATGTTTTTTAGCTTTCTTACTCATTGGTAACATATATCTAAACATTAATCCATCTATTCTCTCTAAGTTTTTAGTTTTCATATAATCAGGAGTTAACCAATGAACTTTTTCTTTTTGTAGAAAGATTGCGTTTTCCTCACATAACTTTCTTGCTGTTCGTGGGTGTATTTTTTCTCCTGTTATTGTATCTCTATAAACTGCTGTTCTAAATTTTCCACCATAAAAAAAGTTAAAAGCCTGATACACATACCCAGCTTTACCCATGATACCATCAGCCATAGTGTAGAGTAAATCTATTTCTGTATTTTCTTTTATCCATGCTTTCACCTGTGATAAAAATTGTGTCTCACTATTTCTAGGCATTTCGTCTGTTAAGCACATCTTACCAATCTCGTAATAATCTTTTGTATCTAAATGTGGAAATAATTTCTTAATTGTTTGTTTGGGTTGAGTACCCCAACCAAGAGTAAGAACAGCGACTAGTTCATTTTCTACAAAACCACCTAACCAATGTTTAGTAAGTTTTGGGAGCATCGGTGTGTAGTGATGCTCCTCAATGAAACTTATCGCTATATCTTTATTAATCTCTTTGACATCAAACAGCTTCATAAGTTGAATCTGGCTCTAAAGCTATGAAGTATTCAACTGCAGTGTTTCTGTTTGTAAAATGACCGATACCTTTTGATGATACAAAGGCTGTATAATCACCAGGAATCATTTTCATGTTTTCCATTCTCAAAAACATTTCAAAAGTTGACCCATTACCTTGAGCTACTGTTTTACTAAAGACATTTGAAGTTGAGTTCTTTTTGTCTTTAACTGTCAATACAACTGTTTGACCATCACTTGATAATACCATATCAGGTAAAGATAAAACAGAAGAAGCTTTTAATAAAGAGTCAAGAACATCTTTGTCTAAATCAAAAGTTATTTCAGGTTCAGGCATTGTTATCTCTTTTGTAGGAGAGATTACCATTTGTGGGTCTGCGTAATAATAGATTACACTATTATCACCCTCTGATACTGTTACCTTCTCGGCGTTGAATTCAAAGTTTGGTTTATCAAACAAGGATACAGCACCTAGATATTCTGATAAGTCATAGATTGAATGGTCTTTTTCGAAGTTTTCATCAACGACTGCTTTAGCAAAAATATTTTTCATTGCCGAAACAGTTACCAATTCATTACCAGACTTAACGGTAATACCAGAGTTTATACTTGAAAAATTTCTAAGTATATCTAGAGTTTCATTACTAATATTCATTTATTCACCTTTTCTAGTTGTGCTCTTTATCATGAACATAAAGAGCGATTATGGCATAATGTAAAACTTTCATTAAGTCAGCTTTATTATGCCCTGCTTTTTTACCATAACGCTGTGCATATTTGAGAATGTTTCCGATACAGAAGCCTTCTCCATGTCCACCGTCAATAATAAATTCTGTTGCTTGAAACTTACTCTTAGAATAATGCTGAGAATAAGTTTTATCAATATATTTCTTTAATTCTTTTACAGACTTGTCTTCATTAAATTTATACATCTTGTCCATCCTAACCCCTAACTTCATTTTTGTCAAGAGGCGAATCCTGCATCTGCTTTAAAACCATACCAATCTGGAGTAGTTCTATTTGTCCATTTAGCAAAGTATGATTTATATTTGTTGTAATAGTTGTGGTATGCCTGAATAGAAGTAGTATCTTTTACATCTTCTGGCATACATTGTGGTGGTTCAAAAAAGTTTCCTTCTGGAATATTTTCTGGTATTCTAAATAGTAAATCTGTTAATAAATTATCTGTTGAATGTTTTTTACCACCATATCTCCATGTATATTCTGCACATAAAGAAACATATAAATTATAGAGAAAGATATAATTTTCAGAATTTTTTCTAGCCCAAACTGCAGATGGATGATTTATCATCGCAGCTTTATAAAGAGTATTTTCTAAATTTGGATTTTTCATTTTATATCTAAGAATTCTTCTACCATTTTTTGTCTTATCATAATAAGGGTCACCATCTATAACACGGTGTGCAGTGGACAAGAGTTGGGCATACTCTATAATCATCTTGACCACATGCTTATCACAGTGCATCTGAGCACAAATCTCAGGAGACTCATTTAAATAAAAAATATTCATAGTATATCATCCATATGTTTTTTCTTACTTCGTTCTTCACCAGAAGAAGCTCCGTGAACTTTATTATCTACTGAATGAAACCATTCATGTAATTTTAAATAAAAGAAAAATACAGATGTTGTTCCTACTGTAATTATAAAAAGTTCTAATACTGTCATGTATTATCTCCATCCCTATAAGGAACTCTTTGTTTATCAAATTTACCAACACCCATAGAAGGACTTATTGAAGAACCAGGTCGGTCTTCTCTTCTTTTTGGTAAACTGTCCATATGTTTACTAATTTTTGCAGTTCTCCATTCTTGAACCCATACATGGCCGTTTTGTTCTGCTTCTTTAAAAATAAATCTTGTTACCATTAAAGGTATAAAAACAGCTAAGTGAATTACAATAGAAGTCACTACACTATAACCTAACCATTCCATGTAATATGCTGCCAGAGCCCCAAAGTATCCTGACCACATAGTAAACAATGCTAATGTAAAATAAACTTGTAAACTTGGGTCATGTATGTGTCTTAATGGATTATATCTATTATCCATAACCACATTCCAACTATCTACTACAAAAACAATTAATCTTTTTACTATATTCATAAGTCTTTAATCCTCCATAAATTTTCTTCAACTTTATCCCATGTTAAATGTCCTAAAACATCTTGCGTAATAGGTGTATCATAAATTATATTATCACCAATCATTATTGCTATTTCGAATAAATTATTATTACCACCATAAGAACCTTCGTGACAAACAACACTAGCTTCATAGCCATTAGGAAATTTATATCTCGCATTGAGTCCATTGCGAACTCTTTTCATATATTGTAAATGCTGGTGGAGCTGATAGGAATCGAACCTACGACCTTCTGGATGCAAACCAGACGCTCTCCCAACTGAGCTACAGCCCCTTTTATTTATTGAAGTTTTCATAGCACTTTTGGCAAAATTGTGGATCATAATTAAATTTTTGTTGTTTGGTAACTGATGGTCGACCAGAAAGGTTTTCTGCTGTCCACATTCTTTCATCTCCGTGAATGTATATACCACATCTGGTACATTTTCCTGGTCCGATTGCTTCTTTGAATTTCACTCTACTCATAAAAAACTGGAGCGGGTGGATAGAATCAAACTACCTTTTGTATTCTGGAAGAATACCGTAATATCAATATACTACACCCGCACTATCCATGATCACACAAAATCTGTTTTTGTCAACCATGTTTCTGCTAAATAATTAAAATAATTTGGTGGGGTGGGTAAATGTCTAAACAACAAATCATAGTTTAGTAATTGTGGATTTTGTTTAAGGTTATTACCCTGCCCCATACCCGAGTCTCGGCCGAATCGGACTGGACTCCTATTATTCATAATATATCTTTTCAAATTCATTTTAAACCTAAGTCTTTTCCCCATGGACCCTCGTATCTTGGTCCATCATCTTTGTATTTTTCTTTTCTTGGAATTGTTTTTGTTCTATCTTTATGTATCTGAGTTTGGCCATGCTTAGGTGTTTTTTTGTGTTCTTTAATTTCAGGTTTAGATTTACCAAAAACTTTTTCCCAATTATCTCCATATTTTTTCATATTTGTTGGTCTTTGTTTACTGCCTTTGCTCATGTTCTGTTTCAAATATTATTCTATAATCTTCTAGAGATATAAAACTGTCTTTATTGTCTTTCAAATATTTTATGTAAGCTTCTTCTAATTGTTTTTCAGTATATAATATCATTCTTCATTTTCTGGTGAACATCTTAGCACTGCTTTATTAGTTTTTAAAACTTCCCCACAATGAGGACAAGTTAAAGGTATTTCTAAAAGTTTACTTATCTTTTGATGTTTATCAAAGTCTTCTATAATTTTAACTTCTATTTTCTTATTCATATCATCATTAAACATTTCTGATGGTAGTGGATATCCTATATGTTTATCCAAATTTAGCCCCACTATTCACATCACTTTTTCTTTTCTTTCTAAATGTAAAGAAACTTTTAAATCCACCACTTAATCCCCAAATAGTAAACAAATATACTAAAGTCATAATACCTATTATTTGTAAGATTGCTTCTATAAATTCTACCATTTATCTTGGTTAACTCCTCTAGTGTTGAAATTACCTTTAGTTCTTGATTCTCTATAATCGAAAGGTACTGATACTGCAAATGGGTCTGATAATCCAGTACCTACCCATTCACCTATGTTATAAAGTGTGGAAGGATTTACATGGTCCATATACTTATCAACCCACATATCATTTTTTTCACACCAAGCCTCTATCTCTTCGTATGTACCATATACTAATGTTCCCATTTTGTATTCACTACCATCTGCATGTAATACTCTTGCAATTTCCTGATGTGTTATACAATTACTAGTATTCGATAAATCTGGTTCGTATCTGTTTGTTTCAGGATTATAAATCGATTTCATTATTTCTTCACTTCTTTTAACCACTTTATATAGGTCAATGGTTCTACTGTTTTTTCTACATATTTTTTGTATTCTTTTTTGTTCTCTTTTGACTCTATCATACTTTTAACCCATCCATCCGATGAATCTTGCCATCTTTTTGAATTATACATATAATCATGCCAAAGTTGTTTCATTTAAAAACCTTTCTATCTTTTTTTCTCTTTCTTCAAACCATTTTTTAAGTTCTGATTTACACCATGAAAATGTCGAATCATTCATTGATTCAAATCCATGTTGACCAGTTTGTTTTACTATTTCTTCAGCTTTGTTTCTAACTTCCCAATAGTAATTATAATATCCATTAGGATTGAATATTTTTGAATCTTCAACAATCCATTTGTCCATTTCATTGAAGTCTTTAACATTAGGTGCTAATGAATGACATTCATTACAAAGTAATCTGTAATACTTTGGTGAATCATACTTAGGGTCATAATCGTATTTCGACCAAGGTACGATATGTGCCCTTTCAGTAGGTCTTTCATGTCCACAATGAGAACAATGTGACCCCATTTCAGAAGCATCTACAGGCCATTCACACTCGTCAATATTTCTTTGACACCAATCCACAATTTGTTTCTTTGTAGTTTTCATGTTGGGTCTATTTCTCATTAGAACTTTCCATTTCCTTTATTGTTTCCAGAATCATATTCTTTTAATGCCTTCCAATAATCTCTTAATAATATTTTAACTTTATACCAAAAGATATTCATACCTCTTGGATTTGAATTCTCACCTATCATCGCAAGAATACATAAAAATAAAGTTGTATATAGAATAAATTCTGCCATTGTTTATCATAACTATGGACCTTGATTGTGTTTACGGTCCATCTGCTGTTTAATTTTTTCCTTTTTAAATTTGTTTAATTTTTTTAATCTTTCTTCATCTGCCCAGCCACTTTCTATATGTAAACCAGCTGGTAATCTTTGTTGTTGCTGTTTTTGACTCATAAATTTCCCCAATTTTATTTTCCGCCTGACATATACCTGGATATTAAATCATCGCCTGTAACTTGTTCATTTAGCCAAGTATGAAGTAATTTACCACCTTTTTCTCTGGTAATTCTACCGTCATTAAATTCTGTATCTGTAACATTGCCAGTATCAGTATCTTGAGGTCTATCGTCATACCACATACTTTTTAAAGAATGAATATGAATTGAATTAATACCATTAGCCCATTCTTCGGCCTCTAGTAGTAATTTTTGCCTTTCTACTCTATCATCATACTGACTCATAATCTCTCCTTATTTATACTGCCATTTGTTGAACAAATTTGTTCAAGATAATTCTTTGTTTAACTTTACTTTGACCTGTTTTGACCAAAGCTCTTTTAAGTTGACCTTTTGTTGCCTCTTCGCCAACTTGTAATACATCTTCGTTATAATTAAGTTTTAATTTTCTTGAGTTGATTACAATACCTAAATCGTAATTACAGTTCTCAATTAGAACTGAACCTTCTTTATTAAAAGATTTTCTTTGTTGTTCTTGTTTTTCATAATCATATTCATAGTGGCCTGTGAAGTTAGAAACTTCACCTTCTAATCTTCTACCTTTAGCACCTGTTAAGTAATAACCGATAGTTCTACAGTTGGTAGTAGCTTTTAACCACTTTAAAAGACCTTTAGTACAACTATAACCACCGTTTGTATTTAATTGGAAAGTCTGATTGATTCTTCTATCAACTAAAGATACACCAGAACCAAAATTACTATGTGATTGGCCGTCTGTTAAACAAACATAACTAACAATGTCTAAATTGTTTTGATATTCAAAGTCATTAATTAAATCTCTCACTACAAATAAAGTAGCGTCTAAAGGTGTACCACTCAAATATAATTTACCTGGTAAATCTGCATCGTGGTCATAACCTTGGTCAGCATCTGCCTGCCAATTGTATCTATAAGTCATAGATTTAACAATTTGAAACCAGTTTTCCATAGCTCTTTGATATTCAGAAGTTTTCATTTTATCGTTAACTATCTCAAGAAGAGCTAAAGAACTTACAACAGCAGTATCATTTATATCTAATTCTTTTCCGTATGTTTTGTAAGCTGGTGAATTAGTTCCCTCTCTGTAATAACCATCTGAAAATGCGTATAGTTGAAAAGGTATATTAATTTTTTTACAGTACATAGAAAGTACGAGAGCTTGTTCTAAAGTGGATTCTATATCTTCACACATTGAACCTGACCAATCGATAGTCATAATCATACCGTGATTTTTACCATCAGGTGTAATCTCAACTCTATTAAAAATATCATCTTTAATTTGATAAAGATGAAGTTTGTCCATATTTAATTCACCTGTTTTAGCTTGTTGACTTTTGTTGTAAGCTGATGCTGCCTTTTTCATTTCAAATTCTTTAGCCATATAATTGACAACACTTCTATTTTTGCTCATGAAGTTTTTAGTAAATTTTGAAACAGGTTCTCTGTTGAAATTACCTAAAGTTTTTTCTATTTCTTTAAAGTCAACTATAAAATTTTCATATTTAACCCTTTCAGGAATCTCTAGGTATCTTGGTTCTCTACCATACTTATTTGTATCAAAACATTTTTCTTCGTTTTCTCTGAAAGCTTCATCTGTACTTGATTTATTTAATTCTTTTTTTACTTTATCTTCTAAAGAAGATTGACCTTTACTAGGACTTGCCTCTGTGCCTTCTGAGTTTTCACCTTCTTGATTTTCTTTAGAATTCTGATTAGTTTCAGTATCTTCTCCAGAATCATTTGAATCTTTTTCTTTAGCTATACTATAACTATCTTGTTGTTCTTCTTGTCCTTCTTCTTCGGACTCTTCACCATCATCTGAACCACCTGTGCCGTTTTCTTTAGCCTCAGTCTCTACCATGTTATCTAAGTCATTTAACTCTGTACCACCATCTTCTGGTTGTTCGATACCCATTTCATCTGCTAGTTCTTGTAATTGTTCTAGAGTAAGTCCGTCTATAAAAGATTCAGCCTCTTCTTGTTTTTGATTGAACAACTCTGTAGCAAGTTTTAGAACATCTTCAAAAGTCTCTAATTTTTCACATCTATCTATAATAATTTTTTCATCATTTGAAAAAGGAACTCTGATACCATGACCGACTTTGTAATGAAGATTAATTCTATCAATTAAATTAAGTTCAGAAATTGACTTATCTAATTCTTGTAAACCGAAGAAATCATCTTCTAATAATTCTTTGTAAGCTGTGTAGAAGGATTTTCTAAGGCCTGGATATTTTGTTTTGATTTTTTTCTCAATTCTAATGTCTTCGATAACATTAAGGTAACCTTTAAAAATAGGACCTTTAGCTGAAACTTTGTCATGCCAACCTTCTAGAGGAGTAAACAATGCGTGACCAACTTCGTGACCCATAAACAAGTCATAAAGTTCGGAAGACATATCATCTTTTAACAAAGGACAAACCAATGTCCTATTCTTAACATCAAAATATGCTGTTGGGACTCTTTTATGAAGAACTGTAATGTTCTCTGTGGCCATCAACTTGGCCAGTGTGTCTTTATTTGAATTTACTAAACTATTTATCATGATCAGATCTTATTATTTTTAGGAGCCCATTGTCAACCTTCAAAATAGGGGCCGACATGATGCCGACCCCAGCGAGGTAATCGTTAAAAACTTTCTTCAACATTATCTGGTTGTGAATAATCGGAAGATACATCTACTGTATCTACTGTTTCTGTCTCAACTTCTTGAGCTTCTTGAGCGTCAACTTTAGTGTAAAGGTCTAAGAAAGTAGCCTTTGTTTCTGAGTCAAATCTAGAAACACACATTTGAATAGCTTTAAGTCTTTGACCAAACATTTTGTAAGCCTGTACTATGTGAACAAGTCTTCTGGTTGAAATCAATTCATCAATCGCTCCTTCATAAAAGGACTTTCTAATAACATCAGCCCAAGTGATTAACTTGTCTGCGAAATCTTTTTCATCTTCACCTTCAAGGCCAAGACTTTTCAATTCACCAATCAAGATTTTTTTCTCAACTGAGATTGAAGGATATTCTTGTTCCATTGTGACTGAGAATCTCTCTAAGAAAGCTTCGTTAAGAACATTAGTACCGATAAATCTTCCATCATCACTACCTTTACCTTTGGTATTAGCTGTCGCTATAATAGTGAAACCATCTACTGGTTTTACGAACTCACCAGTTTTTTTGATTAAGTAACCACCACCTTCTAAGATAGATTGTAAACACATAATCTTATTAGATGCCAAATCAATTTCATCTATAAGTAAAACAGCCCCTTTTCTCATAGCTTTAAGAACAGGACCTTCTTTGTAAACAATGTTACCGTCAACAAGTGTATTTGAACCAATCAAATCATCTTCATCTGTTTCAATGGTAATATTAACTCTGTAACATTCTCTTTTGAGTCTAGCACATATTTGTTCGACCATCATAGTTTTACCATTACCAGATAAACCTGTCACAAAAACAGGAAAGAATAATCTAGATTGAACTATTGATTTAAGGTCTGAAAAGTGACCAAAAGGAACATAGTTTGAAACTTTTTCAGGAACTACTGAAATATCATCTTCAAGAAGATTAACACCTACTACAGGTTCTACTTTTGATGTTGGTAGTTGAACTACATTAGCTGCCTGAATACCAGCTAACTCTAAAGAATAAGTACCATGACCTACTCTATATTTTGGTTTGATTAACCAACCAGGCCTTGGACAACCTGATTCCGAAACAACCCTTTTAATCTGACTTACTGAAAACTCAGATTGACCAGGGAATAATTTTGAAGCTGCATCAATAAATTTCTCATGATGAGCTGTAACTTTAATAGTCATATATTTTTACCTCACTTAATTTCATAATATACAAGCATCCTATCAAAAGTGGTAGCGCGTTGTCAAGCTTGATAGGAATAAGATTGGGGGACTTTTTCATTTCCCCCTCGAATGTTCGGCCATCACCCTCGGAGTCTGTAACCCGATACACCGACTCAGTTATGAATTTCTTCAACATAGTGGTATGATCTCATAATTGTAGCCCTAAAGTCAACCCCTCTATCTCTTATAAATAAGCTATATGATTGAAGTTATATTATTGTTAGGTTTACCTTTTGGGGTAATTGGACTTTATCTATTATTTGATGACCCTACTGACCATAGAAGTTTATGGGCCAAGTTTAATTCATTGATGAAATCTAGTAGAATAACTAGAGTTACTAAAAATTTTACAAGAACTCGTACCAAGTAGTCAAAATATATTTGTCTTCGCTTGATTTCAAGCCCTTATGATAAAAAGGTAGGCCTGACGGCCAAACAACTAAAGTCCCAGCTTTGGGTGTCTCCCAATGCCCAGCTAAAGGAAAAACTGTAGCGCCATCTTCATTTTTCAATGTATTTAAATATAAGATACAAGCTAGATATCTTTTACAATGATTTTTACCTGACTCTACATGAACGGCTGAATAGCCTTTTGACTCAGGATTATAGTGTTGA
>MDTB01151491.1_pt1 | contig 20458 bp, 16 predicted proteins | sample 811161 | NCBI WGS metagenome assembly MDTB01 (sample SAMN05326650, study PRJNA326480) | marine metagenome | isolation source: seawater | place: Mediterranean Sea | collected 2009
CAACGCCTGTGGATTTGCCGTACGTGAAACCCTTGAAGATGCCTACCGAGATGCTCTAGCAGGAGATCCTGTTTCCGCTTTTGGCGGGGTACTGATTTGTAATAAACCCATTGACCTAAGCACCGCTACTGAAATTCACACTCTTTTTTGTGAGGTGGTGATTGCTCCGGGATACGATGCCGAAGCCTTACAGCTTTTAAAAGAAAAAAAGAATCGAATCCTCTTGATTCAAAAAGAGGGTAAACTTCCTGAACAAAGTTTACGAACCTGTCTAAACGGAATCTTAGTTCAAGACAAAGACCTCAAAACAGATTTGGAAAGTGATTTGACCCTAGTCACTAAAAAAACCCCTTCCCCATCTGAAATTCAAGATTTACTGTTTGCTTCGAAACTTTGTAAACACACCAAATCCAATACCATCGTTTTGGCAAAAAACCAACAACTTCTTGCCTCGGGAACAGGACAAACCTCTCGAGTAGATGCCCTTCACCAGGCCATCCATAAAGCCCAGAATTTTAAATTTGAGCTTCAGGGCTCTGTTATGGCCAGTGATGCCTTCTTTCCCTTCCCAGATTGTGTTGAAATTGCAAATAAGCAGGGGATCAATGCAGTCATTCAACCTGGTGGATCTATCAAAGATAATTTATCCATTGCCTATTGCGATTCAAAAGAAATGGGAATGGTCTTTACGGGAATACGCCACTTTAAACATTAATTCTTAATTTTGCATACATTTATAAACTAGGATGGGACTTTTTACAGAAGATATTGCAATAGACTTAGGGACCGCAAACACCCTGATAATTCACAACGATAAGGTTGTAGTCAACAGCCCATCTATTGTTGCAATAGATCGCACAACAAATAAGGTCATCGCTATCGGTCAAGAAGCCAGCATGATGCAAGGGAAAACCCACGAGAACATCAGGACGGTGCGACCTTTGAAAGATGGAGTGATTGCAGATTTTAATGCCTCAGAACAAATGATCAGTCGTTTGATCAAAAGTATCCCTACACTTCACCGACGTTTTTTTTCTCCCCCTTTGCGTATGGCCATATGCATTCCATCAGGAATTACAGAGGTTGAAATGCGTGCAGTAAGGGAATCTGCTGAACGGGTTAATGGAAAAGAAGTTTATCTTATCCACGAGCCCATGGCTGCAGCTATTGGAATTGGCGTTGATATCATGCAACCCAAAGGAAATATGATTGTAGATATTGGAGGAGGTACCACGGAAATTGCTGTGATTGCGCTTTCGGGAATTGTATGTGACAAATCTATCAAGATTGCAGGAGACGTATTTACTGGTGACATCATCAATTTCATGCGCAGCAAGCACAATTTATACATTGGAGACCGCACTGCAGAAAAAATTAAGATTCTTGTTGGGAGCGTAATAGAAGATTTAAAAAATCCTCCAGAGGAGATGTCTGTTCAAGGAAGAGATTTATTAACTGGCAAACCCAAACAAGTAGTTATCAATCATATCGAAGTGTCCAAGGCATTGGACAAATCGGTAGTACGAATTGAAGATGCCATTATGGAAGCCCTTTCGCAAACACCCCCTGAACTTTCTGCAGATATTTACAATACGGGGATCTACCTCGCAGGTGGCGGTGCCTTACTAAGAGGTTTGGATCAGCGCTTGTCACAAAAAACAGACCTGCCCATTTATGTCGCAGAAGACCCCTTACAAGCTGTGGTCCGTGGAACAGGTATTGCCCTTAAAAACGTAGAACGATTTAAGACCGTTTTGATTAAATAATTTGGTATGCAGCGAATCCTCAATGCGCTCGTACAGTTTAGAAATCCCATTCTCTACCTTTTACTCTTAGGGCTTTCCTTGATTTTTTTAAACAATAAGAGTAGCTTTCACCAAAGTCAATTAGGAAAATACAGCTTGTATGTTTCGCAAAACCTTTACAAGGTAAGCCACCAAATAAGTAGTTATTTTCAGCTCAAAAAAATCAATGAAAAGCTCCTTGAAGAGAATCAAGCGCTCAAAGAATTAGAATTAAAATTTAAAGGCATCCCCCTTTACCCAAGTGCACTGCAAGTCACTAGACGCTTTCCCTTTCAGGTCAAAACTGCCCACATCATAAAAAATAGTTTTTTAAATCAACAAAATTTTCTCATCATTGACAAAGGGGCTAAGGATGGAATTAATGAAGAAATGGCTGTAATCACAGATCGCGGAATTATTGGTATTGTAAAGTCTGTCTCTGACCACTACGCCAGTGTCATTTCCATTTTGAATCAAGATTTAAAAATAAATGTACGTCTAAAAAAAAGTGCGGCATTTGGAACCCTTTCTTGGGAAGGTAAAAATCCAATTGCTTTTCAAGTAGAAGACGTTGTTATGAACGCTAAGCTAGAAAAAGGTGATACAGTGATCACTGGAGGAATGTCCTCCTACTTTCCTTTAGGTATCCCTCTTGGGAAAATTTCTGAATTTAAACGCGACGTTCAAAGTGGTTATTACTCCATTAAAACTGAACTTTTTGAAGACCCTTCACAAATATATTATGTGTATGTAATCGAAAATTTAGATCAAAAAGAGATCAAGGAATTAAAAAAAGAGCAGCCCTAATGAACAGTAATAACATAACCCTAATAAGTGCATTTATCCTTGTGGTTTTACTCCAAGTAATGCTGTTTAATAACCTACACCTCTTTGGATTTATCAATCCAATGGTTTATCTTTTTTTTATTATAAATTATCGTTTTGAGAGTGATCAAACCCTGTTTATTCTCCTGAGCTTTATTCTTGGATTTTCAATCGATTTTTTATCCCAATCTGGGGGGGCACATACTATCGCCACACTCACAATAGGTTTTATTAGACCACTACTCATTCGAAACGCCTTTGGAGTAACCGCTGAAATTCCCGCTGGGTTTCAGAATGATTCAAGGACACTAAACAAAACTATTTTCCTTATTCTAGTGATCGGTATTCATCATCTACTGTACTTCACTTTTATATTTTTTAATTGGGATGGAATTTATCTTATTTTAAAGAATTCCCTTTTTACTTCCTTATTTTCATTAATTTTAGTTGCTCTATTATCAAGCCTTTACACAAAATTAAATGATTCGTAAATTTCTCTTGTTGAGTTTTACACTTGGAAGTTCCCTGCTTTTCATCTTCCAACTCACGGTTTTGCAGTTATTCAATTCGGACTATACCGAGCGTTCTTTAAATAATGCCATTCAAGAACGCCCTATTTATCCTACTCGTGGTTTGATTTATGACCGAAACCGAACCCTTTGGGTAGCCAACAAACCAGTCTATGATTTGATGATCGTCCCCGAAAACATGACCCCCTTCGACACCTTGGAATTAACTAAGAGTTTAAAAATTTCAAAAAATCAACTTAGTAAACAAATTCAAGATGCAAAAAAGTTTTCAAGAAAACTTCCCTCGGTAGTTATGCGTCAATTATCCATGTCAGAAGTAGGCATACTTCAAGAAAAAATGTGGAAGTATCCCGGTTTTTATTTTCAAAAGAAATCCACTCGTGACTATGTGCTCCCAATCGGAGCAAATGTATTAGGGTATACCAGTGAAACCAATCAAAAAGAAATCAAAACTAAATCTGATTACGAACTAGGAGAAATGATTGGCCGCCAAGGAATAGAAAAAACCTATGAAAAACTTTTGCGAGGAACAAAAGGAGTGCAACTCTTTCAAAAAGATCGTTTTAATCGAATCCTAGGCCCTTATGAAAGGGGTAAGTTTGACGTAAGTCCTGAAACTGCTGAAGATATAACCCTAACCTTAGATGCAGCTTTACAAGCCTATGGGGAATCACTCATGAACAACAAAAGAGGAGGCATAGTTGCCCTAGAGCCAGAGAGTGGAGAAGTGCTAGCTCTAATCACTGCGCCAAATTATGACCCAAATTTATTAGTCGGTAGAGACCGTTCTAAATTTTTCAAACAACTGGTCCAAGATACGCTTGCCAAACCGCTCTTCGATCGAACCTTGCAAGCAGAATACTCCCCAGGATCTCCCTTTAAAACGCTCAATGCACTAATCGGTCTTCAAGAAAAGGTTATCACCCCAGAAACTGTTTTTAGTTGTAATGCTGGACATTTTTATGCTAAAGGAGCCTTTATGGGATGCCATTGTAGTAGGGGTACGCGAAGTAATTTGATAAAGGGAATTTACAACTCATGTAATACTTATTTCGCCAAAACCTTTGTGGGAATCATTGAGAGTAAACCTACACCAGAAGAAGGGGTGGATTTGTGGAAAACGCATCTTGAAAAGTTTGGATTAGGAAATTATTTAGGGTATGACTTACCAATAGGTAAGCCTGGTTTTATTCCCGACAGTGGTTATTACAACAGCTGGTATCCCAAAGGGGGTTGGGGTGCTACGACATTAGTATCCAATGCAATCGGTCAAGGTGAAATTCTCGCAACCCCTATTCAAATGGTAAATTTTACAGCTACTATCGCCAATAGGGGGTATTATAGAAAGCCCCACTTCAAAAAAACCAGCTCTGAGGAAGAACACAATTCTTTGTACCCCATTAACCAAACTTTAATAGACACCCAACACTTTGAAACGGTGATTGAAGGAATGCATCAGGTGGTGGAAAAGGGAACAGCCCGTATTGCGAGAATTAAAGGAATTGAAGTGTGTGGTAAAACGGGAACCGTAGAGAATTTTATTCGCTTAAATGGTGAAAAAACACAACTTACAGACCACTCCATTTTTGTGGCTTTTGCTCCCAAAGACGACCCGAAAATTGCCATCGCTGTTTTTATCGAAAATGGTTATTGGGGGGCAAGATGGGCAGCACCCATTGCGAGTTTGATGATTGAAAAATACTTGAATGGAGAAATAAAACGAAAGTGGCTAGAAAACAGAATGTTAGAAGGAACCCTAGAATCAGAATACGAAAAACCACTTTTGGGCAGAGCCTTTACAATTAATGAATAATCACTTTCTTTTACGCATCGATTGGCTGAGTTTTCTGCTCTACTTAGCGTTGGTCTCTTTTGGCGTTGCCAATATTTATTCTACAGGTTTTGTAGATGACACCATTTCTTTGTTTGATTGGACCACTCCCTCAGGGAAACAATTTTGGATTTTTATTTTTTCACTTACCCTATTTCCATTTGTGATATTCATCAATTCCAACTTTTTTGAACATTTATCTTATATTTTCTATGGGATTTCTATTCTGAGTTTGTTGGGCTTGTTCCTTTTTGGTCAAAAAATCTCTGGAGCTACCTCCTGGTATCTGATCGGTGGTTTTAGCCTTCAACCTTCTGAATTTGTAAAAATTACAACGGCTTTATTAGTAACCACAAGATTGAGCTCCATTCAAATGGACTTTAAAAAAGGTCTGGAGGTATTAAAGTTATTTTTAGTAATTGTCATTCCCATAATCCTTATCCTCCTCCAGCCAGACGCTGGGTCTGCACTAGTATTTATTGCATTATTTTTTGTTTTATTTCGAGAAGGACTAGACTTGCGTATTTTTTTTCTCGGTCTCGCTCTTGTTACTGTTTTTATATTAACCTTACTTTTAGAGCCCGTGAATTTGAGCATTGCCCTAGCCATTCTTTTTTTACTTGCTTTTCGTTTAGTGAGGAAAAACAACTCCAGGATCAAAAAAACACCTTTTCTACTCATTTTTACCGCACTCGTCTTTTTTTCGTTTTCAGTAAACTTCATTTTCAACAATGTTTTTGAACAACGGCATCGGGATCGTTTTAATATCGTTTTAGGTCTTGAAACTGACACACGAGGGATTGGATACAACATCAATCAATCTAAAATTGCGATCGGTTCAGGAGGCTTTTCAGGGAAAGGTTTTCTCAATGGAACACAAACTAAGGGAGGTTTTGTTCCCGCACAACATACAGATTATATTTTTACGACCATCGGAGAAGAATGGGGATTTATAGGAAGTAGTGGTCTCATTATTCTCTTTACAGTCCTAATTTTACGTATACTTTATCGAGCGGAAAAACACACGCAGCCTTTCCCGAGAATTTTTTCATACTGCTTCGCCAGTATTCTTTTTATTCATTTTTTTGTCAATATAGGGATGACCCTAGGGCTACTTCCCACTGTTGGGATTCCACTCCCTTATGTTAGCTATGGGGGGACAAATCTTCTTGCGTTTAGTTTGATGCTCTTTATTTACTTAAACTTGGATGCAAACCGACTCAGCTAAATTAACGTCTTACGTCCAACGCATCTCTTAAGCTGTTTCCTAAAATCATAAAGGCCAAAACTAAACTCATGATTGCAAGTCCTGGTAAAATGGCTAAATAGGGTTTTCCGAGAAGTAAATATCTAAAATGATCTTTTACCATTCCTCCCCAACTAGGCATGGGGGGTTGCGCTCCAATTCCTAAAAAACTCAATCCGCTTTCCATCAATATAGCACTGGCAAAGTTTGCTGCTGAAATTACAATTAAAGGAGCTAATGTCATAGGGAGAATATGGTTTACTAAAATTCGAGTTTTAGAAAATCCTAAAACAGTTCCCGCCTGTATATAAACTTCTTCTTTTGTGGACTTAACTAACCCCCGAACCAAACGTGCTACCTCCACCCACATAGTCAATCCCACGGCTATGAAAACTTGCCAAAATCCACGTCCTAAAGCCAGTGTGATTGCAATCACCATAAGAAGAGTAGGAATGGACCACATAACATTGATAAACCATAAAATCAATTTATCCAGCCAGCCACCATAAAAGCCAGCCAAAGCACCTAAAAAAATACCCAATAGTAAAGAGATCAACACTGCCACAAACCCTATAGAAATCGAGATTCTCGACCCAATAAGCAATCGACTTAATAAATCCCTTCCATATTTGTCGGTTCCAAAAAGAAAGTACTTTTCTTTAATGTACAAGCGTTCTAAATCAGCTTGTTGGATTCCCTCGGGAAATTGAGTAAAGGAGACCGTTTCAAAATAATCAGTTGCATTTCCATAGCGTTTGAAAGCAATTCCTTGATCGGACCATTGAATTTCTTCAACAGGGATTTCTTCATAGGTATTTAACGATCCCTCAAAAAAACTTTGGTCTACCGTCACCTCATTTCTTGGAATTGTCAAAACTTGACAGGAAAAACCGGGAGGTTTGGAGTGAATGGAAAGTCGCATTTGATTAGCAAACCTTGTCGAGTCGGGAGCCAATTGATAAGCAAAAACTGCAATCCCACAAACTCCGAGAATATATAGAGCACTGACCAGTGCCCAAACGTCCTTTTTTAACCGATTCAAAGCACGTTTAAATTCCAAATGAGCTTATTCTTTTTTATTTTGAGCAATCGTCCGTTCTACCTTTATGGATGTTGCAAGATCTTTGAGAATCTCGACCGCTTCTGAGATATAGATGTCTTTCTTTAACGATTCCGCTCCTCGTTTCCTTTTTTCAATAGTATCTTCATTGGGTGCCTCAAGGGCCCCAGCTTCGGGAAGCCATTGAAATTCATAGGCAGCCTGGTATTCAGAAAGTTTTTTAAATCGCTTTGCGTATTCTTTTTTAGTCTCCCGTTCGGTCTTAAATGATTCGTAGTCTAAGAAATAGCTAAAATCATTTTGTTGCTTTTCTACCCATAGTGCTTGTTCATCAATCAAACTGACCATTGGATTTTGCTCCAATCTTTTTTTACTTCGTTCAAGGGAATAGTCATAATTGGTCATAGAAGAATAAGGCTTGTAATTTGCAGGCGTAATTCGATCCCAAGCCAGCGGATTGTCTTGATCTTTTTCGCCCATCTCTACATAGGCGTAACGATCTGGGAATACAATGTCACTTTTTACTCCTTCTAGTTGAGTAGACTGTCCGTTGACCCGATAAAATTTATCTGTAGTAATTTTAAGGGCTCCAAGATCCCCGTAGGTTCCACCACTTATCATGCGATTGAGGTCCACAATGTTTTGTACAGTACCTTTCCCAAAGGTTTGTTTACTTCCTAAAATGATGGCTCTTTTATAGTCTTGGAGTGCCGCTGCAATAATTTCTGAGGCAGAAGCAGAAAACTCGTTAACTAGCACCACAAGCGGGCCATCCCATACAACCGAAGGGTCTTCATCCTTTAACACTTCTTTCCTTCCTCCAGTACTTTTTACTTGAACTACGGGGCCTTCCTCTATAAAATAGCCAGTCATGTCTACCACCGTTTTTAAAGAACCTCCTCCATTGTTTCTCAAATCAAGAATAATCCCCCTTACATTTTTTTGTTTAAGTTGTTCCAATTCTTTTTTAACATCAGTAGCTGCATTACGTTCATTGTAATCGTCAAAATTGATATAAAATTTAGGCAGTTCAATCAGTCCATAATCTCCTGATTTGTCTTTGATTAAGGTTGACTTTGCATAGGTTTCCTCAAGTTCTACAACATCACGTGTAATCCCGACTTCCTCAATATTTCCCTCCACTCTTTTTATGGTTAGGAACACCTGCGTCCCCTTGGGTCCTTTGATGAGTTTTACAGCATCATCAATGACCATACCTGAAATATCTATAGCCTCCACTTCATCGGCTTGTCGTACTTTTAAAATCGCATCACCCACTTCAAGAAGGTTATCTCTCCATACGGGGCCTCCTGAAATAATTTCAACTACATTGATTTGCTGGTTTCTCTTGCTGAGTCGTGCTCCGATTCCTTCAAACTTTCCTGACATGGACATATCAAAACGATCTTTGTCTCTAGGAGCAAAATAAAAGGTGTGAGGGTCAAATTGGAGAACGATCGAATTGACATAAATGGAAAACCAATCTTTGCGTTTCTGATCGTTGTAAATCTCAAAAAAAATCTCCATGTTTTCAGCTACATCCTCTCGAGCAGCTTTCTCTAGGGCTTCATCAGAAATCATTTCATAGGTTTCCTCTTGTTCTTTTTTCTGGAGTTCTTCCTCTTTTTTTGCAGTAAAAGTTTGCAATGCGCTTAATTTGAAACGCTTTCTCCAAATCGATTTTAATTCTGAAACACTTTTGGCATAGGGCAGGTTTTCGTAATCCAAATTGATTTCTTCTTTTTTGGAAAAGTCAAAGGGTTTTTGGAGTAATTCTTTGTAAAAGTCTTCTACCTGAACCATTCGATCCATAAGTTTTGAAAAGGTGAGGTCAAAAAAATTGATTTGGGCCTCTTTCAATTCATCGTCAATTTTAAATCGATACGATTCAAAACTCCGAATGTCTGCAGTGAGAAAAAAACGATGTTGTCCGTCCAGACTTTCCAAATAGTTCATATAAACATTTTCAGAAAAAGTATCATTAATTTCCTTTGGGTCGTAGTGCCCCCGATCTAGAACATAGGAAATGATTTCTATTAGTAGTTTGTCTTTGTTAGGATCTTCTTTTTCGAGTGAAAATCCAAAAACAAATCCACTGATCAAAATAAATGATAAGATCCAAATATATTTACGCATAGAGGTGGTTTTTATCTTGGCATTCATAGCGTTTAAAGATAAGCATATTCTAATAACAGTTTATGTTAATAATCTTTTAAAAGAAAGCGGGTAAAGATTTCTTACATTAGCTGGGAAACAAGTACTATGAAAACAAGACCGTTAATCTTAGTAACCAATGACGATGGTATCACGGCTCCTGGTCTTCGAACCTTGATTGAAATCATGAATGAAATCGGAGAGGTTTTTGTTGTCGCTCCGGACTCTCCACAGTCGGCTATGGGTCACGCTATAACGATAAATTCCACCTTACACTGCCATAAAATCAAAGTCACCGAAGGTCCTCAAGAAGAGTACAGTTGTTCGGGCACTCCGGCTGATTGCGTAAAACTAGCAGTCAATGAGCTCTTGGACCGCAAACCCGATCTGTGTGTTTCTGGGATCAATCACGGTTCAAATTCCTCTATAAATGTGATCTATTCCGGTACGATGAGTGCGGCCATGGAAGCAGGAATTGAAGGTATTCCTGCCATTGGATTTTCACTTTTAGACTTCCAGTGGAATGCTAATTTTGATCCATTGAGGAATTTTATCCGTCAAATTACATTGGAGGCCTTAACCAACGGTATCCCCAAAGATGTAGTACTCAATGTCAATTTCCCCAAGCTTGAAGAAAAAGAAATCAAGGGGATCAAAATTTGTAGACAAGCGCGTGCTAACTGGGTAGAGGAATTTGACAAAAGAACCAATCCGATGGGTAGAGAATATTATTGGCTCACTGGAACTTTTGTCAACGAAGACAAAGGTGAGGATACCGACGAATGGGCCTTGAGCCAGGGTTATATCTCCATCGTTCCAACACAATTTGATCTGACTGCGCACCACAGCATCCAACAACTCAACACATGGAATTTATAAAAGACAAATACTTTTTATGGGGAATACTGGCTGGTATACTTTGGACCAGTTTTGGAGTTCTCATGCTTATTTTTGTTCTCTCTGAAACTTCAATGGAAGTAAGCTTTTCTTCACTTTACCAACAAAAAAAATTAGGAGGTTTGATTTCTTTAGGAGCTTTAATCAATCTTCCTATTTTCTTTATCGCACTTCGCAAAAATAAATTTGCTTTTGCTGCGGGTCTGGTAGCCATTTCTTTAGTTTTTGTATTTGTAATTGCGGCTTTAAAATTGAATTTATAAATTTTACTCTGTGAAGTATTATCTCATTTCTGGCGAAGCTTCGGGTGATCTTCACGGCGCAAATCTCATTCACGCTTTGAAAAAACGAGATTCCAAAGCCGATTTTAGAGCCTGGGGAGGAGATTTAATCCAGCAAGAAGGAGCTGTGCTAGTAAAACATTATAAAGATCTGGCATTTATGGGCTTTTGGGAAGTCATTTCAAATCTGCCCACCCTGATCCAAAATATCGCTTTTTGTAAAAAAGATATTCTTCAATTTAACCCAGATGTCATCATTTATGTAGATTATCCTGGCTTTAATCTCAGGATAGCTAAATGGGCCAGAAAAAAAGGCTTTAAAAATCATTATTACATCAGTCCCCAAGTTTGGGCGTGGAAGGAAAATCGGGTTCAGCAAATGAAACGCTGCTTAGATGCATTGTACGTTATTCTCCCTTTTGAAAAACCTTTTTTTGAAAAAAAACATCATTTCCCAGTTCATTTTGTGGGACATCCCCTTCAGGACCAGTTGTCTCACTTTCAGCTAGAAGAGGACTTTTTCAAAACACATGTTCTGGATCCAAAAACACCTATTATTGCTTTACTACCTGGAAGCCGAAAACAGGAAATCCATAAGATGTTACCTCTTTTTGTTCAAGTTGCCGCTCATTTTAACTCCTATCAGTTTGTGATTGCTGGTGCTCCTGGAATTCCTCCCGAATACTATGACTCATTCGTTAAAAATACTCCAGCAAAAATAATTTACTCCAACACTTATGGACTCTTAAAGAAAAGTACGGCTGCACTTGTCACCAGTGGAACAGCAACCTTAGAAACAGCGCTTTTTGCTGTTCCCCAATTGGTATGTTATAAAAGCAATCCTATAAACTATTGGATTGGGAAGAAAATTGTGAAACTCAAACACATTTCTTTGGTTAATTTAATTCTTGATCGAACCGCAGTTACCGAACTAATTCAAGAAGACTGTAGAGTTGAAAATCTCGTTGAACATCTTGAAAACCTTATGAAAAAGAATCGTCTAAATAAAATCCAAAAGGACTACCAAGAATTAAAAAAACAATTGGGAGGCCCTGGAGCAAGCGAAAAAACTGCTGCTTTTATTTTTAAATCCCTTGCCTAATAGAGTTTGTTAAGGTAAAAACCTTTTACTTTGGCGTATGCATTTGCCACGATCCATACTCTACCCCTTGGTTGTTTTATTTTGTTTAGGAGGTATTGGTTTTCATCTTTTTAAGACCCTCCCTTCTTGGCTCATGCTTGTTCTTTTTGTATTTTTTTTTTCAGGTTTCATCTTCCTTAAAAGTTCACAAAGAAAACTCAAAAGTGTATTGCTGTACGCTTGTTATTTCATTATTGGTTACCTTAATTTTCAAGCTTTTTATCATCAAGACAAAACTCACTATCTTCAAAATTCATCGTCAACAACAACAGAATTCAAAGAAATTGAAATCTTAAAAAAACTTCATGAAACCTCTTTTTCCAATGCCTACAGAGCTCTACTAAAATCCTCTGGAACGAAACCAGCCTCAGGCAAAATAATAGTCTATCAAAAAAAGGACAGTCTAACGGAGGCCTATCCGTTGGGTCGGAAACTTCTTACAACAGCAGCGCTAGTTCCAATTGACGAACCCAGAAATCCAGGTGCTTTTTCATATAAAAAATATTTGGAAAATTTAGGCGTCTATGCAAAGTTGGAGCTCAATACAAAAAATGTATTGGCTTTGAAGTCTACAGAAGTTCCATTTGAAAACCGAATAATGCATTTTAGAAAACGATTCCTTTCTAAAATCGAGCGCAGTTCCCTACAGCCAGAATCCAAGGGAATACTTAAGGCGTTGCTGTTGGCGGAACGAAAAGCCATTGGAGAAGATCGGATTGAAGACTATGCTCGAGCTGGTGTTTTACATCTTTTGGCACTTTCTGGTTTACATATTGGTCTTATTGTAGAATTATTACTCTTAATTTTGAGTCCCTTTTTGCGGTTTCGTCATGGAAATTTCTTTCGACTGGCTAGCATTGTAGGCTTCCTTTGGCTTTTCGCTTTTTTTGTGGGATTCCCAGCATCCGTAGTCCGTGCAGTGACCCTCTTTTCCTTTTTAACAGTTGGACGTTTTATTCAACAAGGAAAAAATACATTTCATCTCACGGTAGTTTCTTTTTTGGTATTACTAGTTGTGTACCCTCCTTTTTTAAGACAAATTGGATTTCAATTTAGTTTTTTAGCCGTATTTGGTATTCTTTGGATTCATCCTATCCTTCAAAAAATTTGGACTCCTAGGAGCGTTTGGATAAAAAAATATTGGCAGTGGACTACAGTGAGTTTAGCAGCACAGTTAGCTGTGGGGCCACTGAGTGTTTATTATTTTCATCAATTTCCTAGTCTATTTTTGATCAGCAACCTTTTAATTATTCCTTTTTTTGGGGTTTTTCTGTGTTTGGTCATTATGGTTTTTGTTATGCTTGTACTGAACTTACTCCCCCATTTTATGGTTGTGTTTTTCGATGGAGCAGTTCGACTACTAAATGGTTCCGTTTCATGGATTGCTGTGAATGACCCTATTCGTTTGGATCAGCTTTACCTCTCTATTCCCATACTACTTGGGCTATATTTATTTCTTTTTCTATTCGTTCTTGGCCTGGAAAAAAAGCGGTTTTCACATTGGGTGAGTACTGTGCTGTCTTTTTTAATTTTACTTTCAATGTATTATCGAGAATTGGAACAAACAGCCAATAAGTTTAGCTTTTGGATATTTCATTTACATAAACAAAGTAGTTTTGGGTATTTTAAGTCAGGAGTTTTTTATCATTATTCTTCTGATCCAGAAAAATCCCAACGTATCCTTTCCGATTTTGTAAATTCAAGACCCCTTTATGACCTAAAAAACGTCTCTTTAGAAAATTTTTTTAGTGCAGATCAATTTCATTTATTGATCTTGGACAACGAGAAAAGTTATAAGCTCCCCAATTATAGTCCGACACATATCTTGCTTCGAAATGATTTAAAAATCAATTTGGATCGATTGCTTCAAATCCATCAACCGCAGTTAATTATTGCAGATGGTTCAAACAGTCCTTGGACAGTGAGGAAATGGAAAAAAAGCTGTGGAAAATACAAGATCCCTTTCTACGATACACGGAAAAGTGGCGCTTTAAAAATCAGCCTCGAAAACGGGGGGTAAAATTCTTCTTATAGTTTTCGAAGTCCTCAGGTTTAGAAAATACCTGGTAGTCGCCTTGCTTGATCATTTTTAAATAAAGTTCAATTTGTTTGGGCTTGAAATATCCTACTAAAGGCATAATGGGGTCGCCCGATTCACTAAAGAAAACCATTGTGGGATATCCTTTAACGCCTAAAAATTGTGTGAACTGATGGGTCGCGTTACGTCCTTTTCGGCTTGGGTCATGATTGGGATTGGTAAAAGTTTGATCGTAAAATTGAATTTCTTCAGTTCCTTCCGCATTAAACTTTACTGCGTAATAATGTTCGGATATGTAGCGTGAAACATCTGGATTTTGAAAGGTGTTCTTTTCTAATAATTTGCAAGGTCCACACCAGTCCGTGTAGACATCCATAAAGATTTTCTTGGGTTCTTCTTTTTGAGCTGCTCGGGCTTCAGCTAAAGTCATCCATTGGATTTTTTGTGCAAAAACCACACTGTATCCAAATAGGAAAAAAAAGATCAGTAAAACGGATTTTTTCATAGGTACACTTCTTTGGTAAAACTAGTACAAAAGTATAAAATATAATGCTACTGGGTGTGCTTTAGCTCCTCTGCGCCGTGCGTTAATCTTTTCAAAGGCTTTAATAGCAAAATAACGGATATTGCAATCAGGGTACAAAAAATAAATATTCCTGTGAAAATTTGTTTTTCTCCTGCAGTTTCAGCATAACCCCCTATACTTGCGGCAAGCTTATTTCCCAAGCCAGTAGCAGCCCAATACAATCCCATAATAGAGGCCGCATATTTCACAGGAGCCAATTTGGTAATGAATGATAAAGAAACAGGAGAGGCACATAACTCACCAATGGTATGAAATAGATAAGCCAATACAAGCCAATACATCGCTGATTTTCCAGCTACCTCATAATCAACAGCGGCAAAGCGCATAAACAAAAAACCCATTCCCATGATTAAAATTCCAATTGCAATTTTATACAAAGAGGAAGCTTCTTTCCCTTTTAACTTCCAACGCATCCAAAACCCACCAACTCCGACAGCCAAGGTGATAATAAAAAAGGAATTTAATGATTGAAACCAAGAAGCTGGGATTTCGATCCCCATGAGCATGCGATCCGTTTTTTGCTTTGCATACAAATTCATCAACCCTCCCGCTTGCTCAAAAGCTCCCCAAAAAAAGATGATTAATAAAAAGGAAATTAAAAGCACTTTTACTCGGTCTTTTTCTACAGAGGTTAACTTTCTTTTTCTCTGCTCACGGTCGGGATGTGATTCTTTCCCAATAAAATCTCCAACTCCTACCAAGTATTTTTGACCGTAGAAATAGGTGATTTGACCGAAAAACATCCCGATCGCTGCCAACCCAAAACCGTAATGCCAATTGTAAGTTTCACCCACCCATCCACACAAAATGGGTGCTGCAAATCCACCGATGTTGATTCCCATATAAAAAATATAAAATCCAAGGTCTCTTCTTTCATCTCCTTTGGGGTAGAGTCCCCCTACCATACTTGAAATATTGGGCTTTAATCCACCCACTCCTAAAATCACAAAAAAACATCCTAGATAAAAACTAAATTCGGTATCAAAGGCTAAAATCGTATGTCCAACACACAATAAAATCCCACCTAACATCACGGTTTTCTTTTGACCCAAAAGGTTGTCCGCTATCCATCCCCCGGGTACAGAAGCTAAATAAACAAGCATGGTGTACCAACCGTAGAGTGCGATGGCTTCCGAATTGGTCCATCCGAAACCAGGGTTGTCTGTATTAGCTTTAGCTACTAGAAAAAGGGTGAACAAGGCACGCATTCCATAGTATGAAAATCGCTCCCACAATTCTGTGAAAAAGAGAACATAAAGCCCTGGCGGATGACCAAAGATTGTTTTTGTTTCAGAAAGAGATTTTGTGCTTGCCATGAAATTGGTTATTAAAGGTTGTCAAGGATAAAGTTAGTCATTTTGGTGTAGAGGTGTTTACGAGTATTACCACCGTATATTCCGTGGTTTTTATCAGGATACACCATCCATTCAAATTGTTTGTCGGCTTGGATGAGTTCTTCCACCATACGCATGGTGTTTTGAACATGCACATTGTCGTCACCTGATCCGTGAATGATTAAAAATTTACCTTTTAATTGATCGGCATAATTTAGAGGAGAATTTAAATCATACCCTTCCGGATTTTCTTGTGGAGTTCTCATAAATCGCTCTGTATAAATGGTATCGTAAAAGCGCCAATTGGTAACCGGTGCTACAGCAATGGCTAAGGAAAAGACTTCATTCCCTGTCAACAAACAATGGGTGGCCATGTGCCCACCAAAGCTCCACCCCCAAATCCCGATTCGATCCGCATCAACATAAGGAAGTGCACCTAAGCTTTTAGCAGCTGCAATTTGGTCCAAGGTTTCGTATTTAACGAGGTTTAAATAAGTAGCTTTTTTAAAGGCAGCTCCTTTAAATCCAGTTCCTCGACCATCCACACAAGCGATAAGATACCCTTGGTTTGCTAATGCTTTGTGCCAAAGAGTTCTGGAATCTCCCCAACGGTTTTCCACCTCTTGAGAACCCGGTCCAGAATATTGGAACATCAATAAGGGATATTTTTTGTCTGGATCAAAATCTTTAGGTTTAATCATCCATAGATTTAACGCATTCCCGTTAATTTCAATCGTTGAAAATTCTTTATCTGATAAATCGAAAGAACCTAGCTTTTCAACCAAAGCCTTATTTTCCAAAAGCTCTCGTACGGGTTGATTTTTTTTTGTTTCAAAAAGCGTGTAGATAGGAGGAGTGTGTTCATCGGAATAGGAATGGATATAATAAATTCCATTGCTGCTAAAGGTCGCCCCATTTGTTCCTTGGGTGGGCTGTAGCGTCCGTTTTCCCCTTCCTGAAAGTCTAATAGCATAAATTCCTCTTTCGGTACTACTCCCTTCTACAGACTGATAGTAAATTTCTTTTCGTTTGGAATTGTAGGCGAATAGGGATGTGACTTCCCAGTTACCTCGAGTTACTTGATTGATGAGTTTTCCGTTTTTATCATAATGATAAATATGCTTATAGCCGTCGCGTTCACTAGTCCATAAAAAACTATCGTCTTCTAGGAATTTTAAATCGTCATGAATACTCACGTAAGCTTTGTCCTGCTCTCGTAATAAAAGCTGAAAGGATTTTTTTTGAGTATCCCACCTCCACAATTTTAAAACGTTTTGATATCGATTTAAGGTTTGAATAATCAGACTGTGCTCTCCGCCGGCAAACTGTATTCTAGGAATGTAGTAGGCTTCCTCATCGAAAAGAATCTTTTCTTTTAAACGAAGTTCCAAATCGTAAACAAACAACTCGATGGTAGCATTTTCTTCTCCTGCCTTGGGATAGCGAAACATATAGGGGAAAGGGTAGGTCGCATTGCCGTACACATCCATAGAAAACAGCGGAACTTTAGATTCGTCAAAACGCATGTAAACAAGTTGTTTGGAATCGGGACTCCAGTCATAGGCGCGAACAAAACCAAATTCTTCTTCATAAACCCAGTCGGTAATCCCATTAATGGTTTGATAGTCGCCATCATAACTTAACTGAAACACCTTTTTGTTTATCAAATTTTTAAAAAAAAGGTTTCTTCTAAAAACATAAGCAACTTTTGTTCCATCAGGAGAGAAAAGAGGCTCTTGTATTTTGTCTTCGCTCAGCTTATCCAGAGCTTTGTTTTTCATGTCATAAACCCAATAAATGGCTTGTTTTGATCTTCTGTAAATGGGATCTGTACGTGTTTCGAGTAAGATTTTTTCTTCCTGACTAGAAAAGGTATACCCTGATATTTTTAGGAACTCAGGAAACTGGCTGGAATCGAAAAGGATTTTCCGTTCCCCAGCATTTGCATAGGCATAAGAAACAATAGCGCTGGAGTTGGAAGCCTGATCTTGTTCCAAAACGGTGTAGTGACTCCCGTCGTTCATAGACCGAATAGCTTCTAGGCGTTCCGGTTCGTATTTGCCTTTCCATAGATCTCCTAAATCAAAAGAAAGACGTTGTTCTTGGGCCATCCCGCTGAGTAAAGTAAAAAAAATGGGGAAGAGCAAACAGTAGTTTCGGGTATTATTAAATTTTTGTTTAATTTTTTCTTTGTAGGAATTCATAATTTAATTTTTAGCACTTTGTTTTCTAGGCTTGACAATTTAGGAAAAATGCGCTAACCTTAATTTTGGAAGGGGTTCAAATTCTGTATCTTTATAAAAAATTTAATATGGGTAAAAAGATCGACGGCTTTTCGAAATTGACTAAATCGGAAAAAATAGATTGGATCACCAAAACTCATTTTAATAATCCTGAAAAAGCGAAAAAACAACTTGAATCGTACTGGAACTCTGATTCTAATACTCAAAAGCGTCACGATGAATTTATAGAAAACACACTTTCCAATTTTTACCTTCCTTTAGGAGTTGCTCCCAACTTTTTAATAAATGGCAAAAACTATACCTTACCTCTAGTTGTGGAAGAAAGTTCTGTAGTGGCTGCTGCGAGTAATGCGGCTAAATTTTGGGGAAATCGCGGAGGCTTTTCAACCCAAGTAATCGATACTTTAAAAGTAGGTCATGTGCATTTTTATTTTGGAGGTGCTCCTCAAGAGATACAAAAATTTTTTGATCGTAGAAAAAAGGACCTACTTCGATCCACTCGGTATCTAACCAAAAACATGGAAGCCCGTGGGGGTGGAATTACCAAACTTGAATTAGTCAACAAGAGTGAAGTTCTCCCACGCTATTTCCAATTGCATATGGAGTTTAAAACAAAAGATGCAATGGGAGCAAATTTTATTAACTCCTGCTTGGAACTTATCGCAAAAAAATTTTTAGAATTTGCTGAAGAAGATCAACTAACACAGGGAAAAGAGAACAGCTTAGAAATAGTAATGAGTATTCTTTCAAACTATGTCCCCGAATGTTTAGTGCATGCAGAAGTTCGTTGTCCAGTAGCGGATTTTACACTACAAAATAATGGTGTAAATGGAGCTACATTTGCAAAAAAAATGGTAGACGCTGTTGCCATCGCAAGCTGTGAACCCTATCGTGCAGTAACCCATAACAAAGGAATCATGAACGGTGTGGATGCATTAGTCATTGCAACAGGAAATGACTTTAGAGCTGTAGAAGCAGGTGTTCACGCTTTTGCGGGAAGGTCTGGTCAATACCGATCCTTGAGTAATGCCTATATCCAGGATGAACAGTTTGTAATGGAGCTTACCCTACCTCTTGCGCTAGGAACTGTGGGTGGGCTTACCAAACTACACCCAATGGTGGAATGGTGTATGGAACTTTTGGGAAACCCCTCTTCCGAAGAATTGATGGAAATTGTGGCTGTAGCAGGATTGGCTCAGAACTTTGCAGCCTTACGCTCTTTGGTAACCACAGGAATTCAAAAAGGACATATGAAAATGCATTTACTTAATATTCTCAACCAATTTGAAGCAAACGATACACTAAAGTCAGACGCTGTATCCTATTTCAAGACAGAACCTGTTTCAGTTCAAGCTGTAGCTGCTTTTTTAAAAAAAAACAGTCAATAGTATGACTTCCTTCTACAGTCATGGAAAATTATTGATTACGGCAGAATATGCTGTTTTGGGAGGTGCAAAAGCTCTGGCTGTGCCCTGTAAAAAAGGGCAAACATTACGTTTTAAAGAAAGTCTAGATTCCGTACTGCATTGGAATAGTTATGATGAAAAAGGAAGTTGCTGGTTTGAAGCACGATTTGAATTACCCGAGCTGAAGATTATTCATACTTCGAATTCTGATATTTCAAATCGTTTACAAGACATTTTAATTTTTTCAAAAAAAGAAAATCCCTCTTTTTTAAACCAAGGAGGGACCGTAGAAACCGAATTGGAGTTTAACCGACAATGGGGCCTTGGCAGTTCCGCTACACTAATTGTAAATATCGCTTCATGGGCAAAAATAAACTCTTATACATTACTTGAAAATAGTTTTGGAGGTAGCGGTTATGATGTAGCTTGCGGATTAGCCGAAGGCCCTATTTTCTTTACCAAAAAAAAAAATACACCATGGGTTACACCTGTAGCCTTTTCTCCTTCATTTAGAAGTGAATTATTTTTCGTCTATCTCAATCAAAAAAGAGATAGCCAAGAAGCCGTTCAAAATTTTGATGTGAGTCGAGTAACTCCTCAACTTATTTTATCACTGAATCAGCTTACCGAGGCTATTTCAGAAAGTTCAACTTTGGAAGAGTTTAATGTTTTGATTCAAAAACACGAAAACTTAATCGGAGGGTTACTCCAACAAAAAACAATAAAAGAACAGTTATTCAGTGACTATTCGGGCAGCATTAAAAGTCTTGGAGCGTGGGGTGGAGATTTTATTATGGCAACAGGCGGAAAAGAAACCCAGGATTATTTTAGCAAAAAAGGTTATCAAACGATTATCCCTTTCAACCAAATGTGTAAACTCTATTGAAAGGTGATCATACCTGAGTCTTATTAAAACTTATTTTTTGACCATCTACAACGGCTGTAATTTGATTTTTATCATAAACCGCCATAAAGACATCGTCTTCTTTTTTTACGTGAAGAATATTTTTATTTTTTTTATAGTCAGCTGAAAACTTTACCTTGATCGAAAATGTATTTGCAGCTCTAGAATCCGTTGCGGAAATAGAAGACAACAGAGCCC
>MDTB01075764.1_pt1 | contig 20453 bp, 20 predicted proteins | sample 811161 | NCBI WGS metagenome assembly MDTB01 (sample SAMN05326650, study PRJNA326480) | marine metagenome | isolation source: seawater | place: Mediterranean Sea | collected 2009
AAAGCAAATTTTGTAAAAATAACTAAAGCAGGATTTTACGAAAGCATGGTTCACAGTGTTGAAATGACACAAAAAACAATAAATTATAAGTTATGATAAAAATATTTTTATATGTATGCATTCTATTTTTTTCATCAAGCCATTTATTTGCTCAGCCAGAATATATTAAAGAAGGAATTGACCTATATAATAAAAAAAAATTTGAAGATGCAAAATTTAAATTTGAACAAGATATTGTCTTCAATCCCAAAAGTGAATTGTCATATCTTTATTTATCCAAGATATTCAATAAACAAGATAAAAAAATTTTAGAGGAAAAAAATTTAAATACAGTAATGTTGCTTAATCCAAAAAATGAGGAGGCAATTTATAATCTTGCAAGATTGAAATTAGCGTCGTCTGATTATAAAAAAAGCAAAGAACTTAATAAAAAATTGAAATCTATATGCAGTAAATTTTGCGACAAAAGTAATCAATTGAATATTGAAATTGAAAATTTATCCAAAAAATAAATGCAATTTCACAACTATAAAGATAAAGTTATAATTATTGATTTTGGCTCGCAGGTTACAAAATTAATAGCAAGAAGAATAAGAGAATTAGGAGTTTATTCTGAAATTATAACTCCGAAAGACCTGATTAAATTAAAAAAATTTCACAATGTAAAAGGATTAATACTTTCTGGTGGACCATCTACTGTTACAGCTACCAATTTTCAAAGCATACCTAAAGATATATTTGAAAAAAAAATACCAATATTAGGAATATGCTATGGTTTGCAATTAATAGCTAAAATATTTGGCGGTAAAATTAAATCATCAAAAAAAAAAAGAGAATTTGGAAGAGCTTTCTTATATAAAAAAAATACCTCACTTTTAATCAAGAATTTTTTAAATAATAAAAAATCTGTATGGATGAGTCATGAGGACGCGGTGGTTAAATTGCCAAAAAATTTTAAATTAGTTGCATCTACCAAAGAGTCAAAATTTACTATCATTGAAAATGCTAAAAATAAAATTTATGGTGTACAATTTCATCCAGAAGTAACTCACACAGATAAAGGAAAACAATTATTTAAAAATTTTTTATTTTCAATTTGTAAAATAAAAAAAAATTGGAGCGCAAAATCTCAAAAGAAGCGATTAATAAATGAAATAAAAAATACTGTAAAAAAAGATAAAGTAATATGTGCATTGTCTGGCGGTGTGGATAGTAGTGTAGTTGCTTTATTAATAAATAAAGCAATTCAAAAAAACCTTATTTGTATTATGGTAGATACTGGGTTGATGAGGAAAAATGAATTTAAATATACTTATAAAATTTTTAAAAAAAAATATAAACTAAATATCAAGTTGATCAATGCTTCAAAGTTATTCTTATCAAAATTGAAAAACATAAGTAATCCAGAAAAAAAAAGAAAAATTATTGGGAATTTATTTATTAAAATATTCGAAGAGGAGTCTAAAAATTATAAAAATTTAAAATTTTTAGCTCAAGGCACTCTTTATCCGGATATAATTGAAAGCAGATCATCGACTGGCAGTAAAACTTCAAAAATAAAATCCCACCATAATGTCGGGGGGTTGCCAAAAAAAATGAATTTAAAACTTGTTGAACCCTTAAAAGATTTTTTTAAGGATGAAGTCAGAATATTAGGCAAGTCTTTAGGGTTAATTAAAAATATTAATTTTAAACATCCATTTCCCGGTCCAGGTTTAGGCATTAGAATTATAGGAAATATAACACCTGAAAGGGTGAAAATACTTCAAGAAGCTGATTATATTTTTATTAATGAATTAATTAAAGCTGGCCTTTATAATAAGATATGGCAAGCATATGCAGCTCTACTTCCAATAAAAACAGTTGGCGTGATGGGTGATACAAGAACATATGAGAATATTTGTTTGTTAAGAGCGGTTACCTCAGAAGATGGCATGACAGCCGATTATTTCAACTTTCCAAAGAATTTTATAAATAATATATCTAATAAGATTATTAATAATATTAAAGGGATTAACAGAGTTGTATATGATATTACATCTAAGCCCCCTAGCACTATTGAACTAGAATAATGAATAAAAAAATCAAAAAAATTTTATTAAAAAAAAACAAATCAAAGATTGTTAGTCTTACTGCATATTCAAAAAATATAACTAAAATTTTAGATAAATACGTAGATATAGTCTTAGTAGGCGACTCTATGGCTAATGTATTATACGGACATAAAAATACTTATAAAATTAGTTTAGAAAACATTATTCAACATACATTAAGTGTAAAAATGGGAATAAAAAAATCTTTGCTTACAGTTGATATGCCTAAAGGTAGTTATAGTAGTATTAAAAATGCTCTAAAAAATGTGAAATTAGTGATTAAAAAAACTGGATGTGATGCTGTTAAACTAGAAAATTATAAAGATAATCATAAAATTATTGAAGCGCTCGTCAAAAAAAAAATTCCTGTTATGGGTCACATCGGTTACACACCACAATTTAAAAAAAAATTTAAAATTGAAGGTCAAACAAAATCAGAAGCAAAAAAACTTTTAAATGAGGCAAAATTAATAGAAAAAGGAGGTGCATTTTCTGTAGTACTAGAGTGTATCTCTCCCTCTACTGCAAAATTAATCACTAGAGAATTAAATATTCCTACTATAGGCATTGGTTCTTCATTAAATTGTGATGGGCAAATATTGGTTACTGATGACATGCTTGGCATTAGTGGATTTTATCCTAAATTTGTAAAAAAATATGCAAAATTGGATAGAACAATTGAAAAAGCTGTAAAAAATATACTAGAGATGTTAAATTGAGAAAATTTCCTTCGAAAAAACAATTTTTAAATGGAACAAAACGTTAATAACAAAATTGAAATAAAAGATAAACTAAAAAATTTTTATAATAAGAATAAATTTAAAATTTATACTATAGTTTTTGTTTTAATCTCAGTATTTTTTGTATTTATTATTTATAAAGTAAACCTTCAAAAAAAAAATGAACTAATTTCGGAAAACTATATTAAAGCAGGACTTTATTTAAATTCAGGTAAAAAAAAAGAGTCTTTAGATATATATGAAAAAATAATTTTAAGTGGAAATAAATTTTACTCTATTTTAGCTCTAAGTATTATTTTAGAGAAAAATTTGATAACAGATCAAAAAATAATTTTGGATTATTTTCTAATTGTAAAAGAAAAAGTTAAATCAAATGATCAGAAAGACTTATTAGCTTTTAAGAAAGCTTTATATTTAATAAAAAACCAAAATAATAATGAGGCAGAAAAATTGTTAAAAAATTTGATAAATAATAATTCTAAATTTAAATCTTTAGCGGAAGAAATAATTACAAAATAATAATTTCTAAAATGAAACTACTTAAAGTTTTTATAATTATAATTTTAATTAATAGCTGTTCATTTGATAATAAGACTGGAATTTGGAACTCCAATGATAACTTATCTAAAAAAGAATCCGGTGTATTTACTGAATTCAAAACACTAGCTATTAATAAAGATAATTTTAACGAAGTAATTAATTTGAAGCAAGAATTTACTTTTGAAATTCCAGCAAAAATAAACAATTACAAGTGGGAAGACATAAATTATAATCAGTTCAATAATTACGACAACTTTAGTTATAATAAATCAAAAAATCTTATTTATAAAAGTAAAAAAATTTCTCGACATCGATTGCAAAATTCTTTTCTGTACGAAAATAAAAATTTAATACTTACTGACAATAAAGGGAACATAATCATTTATTCTATAGAAATAGATGAAGTGATTACAAAATATAATTTTTATAAAAAAAAACACAAAAAAGTTGATAAAATTTTAAATATTGTTTTAAATAATAGCATTGTTTATATATCAGATAATCTTGGGTATGTTTTTGCTTTTGATTACAGAAATGAAAAAATTTTGTGGGCTAAGAATAATAAAATTCCATTTAGGTCAAATTTAAAAGTCAAAGATAATAAACTTATAGCGGCTGATCAAAATAATAATATTTATTTCTTTGATATTCAAAATGGAAATATTTTAAAAATGATACCTACGGAAGATACAAAAATTAAGAATGAATTTAAAAATAGTTTTTCTTCTAATAGCAATTATATATTTATGTTAAATACTTATGGTTCGTTATATGCAATAGAAAAAAATAACAATAATATAAGATGGGTTCAAAATTTAAACCAATCTTTAGATATTAATCCAAGAAATTTATTTAATGCTAATCAGCTTATTAATAACGAAAATTTAATTATTGTAACCTCACACGAATCTACCTTTGTAATTGATACTTTAAGTGGGACAATTCTTTATAAATTTGGAATTATTTCAGAAGTAAAACCCTTAATAACAAAACAATACCTTTTTTTAATTTCTTCTAATAGTCTTTTAATTTGTATAAATCTGAAGAATGGTGAAAAAATTTTTTCATACAGATTAAATAAGAGGATTGCTGAATATTTAGAAATTAAAGAAAAAACAGCAATGTTTAGAAATATTTTAATAGGTAATAGCAAAATTTTAATTTTGTTGAAAAATTCATATCTACTGGAACTAGATCTAGATGGAACTTTAAAAAATGTATCTAAATTACCTACAAAATCAATTTCTGATTTAATTTTTATAGATAATTCAATTTTTTACTTAAACAATAAGAACAAACTTATTATTTTAGGTTAATTATTTGATTTCCCGCTTAATAAAGAAAGTTGTTTAACTTTTAATCCTTTTAAATTATCAGATGGTTCTATTGGATATTCACCCGTGAAATAATGGTCACTAAATTGAGGATAGCTCATATTTCTTTTTTCACCGATCAATGCTTTGTACAATCCCTCTAAACTTAAAAATTTAAGACTCTTTGCTTTAATATAATTACACATTTCTTGATTATTTTTTTTGTAAGCTAACAATTCCTCTTTTGTGGGCATATCTACTCCATAAAAATCTGGAAACTTAATTTCAGGGCAAGCAATTCTTACATGAACGTCTTTAGCACCATTTTCATAAAGCATCTTTACAATTTTATTGCATGTTGTGCCTCTTACCAGTGAGTCGTCTATTAAAACAATTGATTTATTTTTGACTATTGTTTTTGTTGAGCTTAATTTTAATTTTACACCTAAACTTCTTATGCTTTGTGTCGGTTCTATAAATGTTCTACCAACATAATGATTTCTTATTAATCCCAATTCGAATTTTTTTTTTGATTGTGCTGCAAATCCTAATGCAGATGGTACACCTGAGTCTGGAACAGGCACAACAAAATCAGCATCGATATCTGTTTCTTTTGCTAATTCTGCCCCTAAATTTTTTCTATATTCATATGCACATTTATTATTAATTACACTATCTGGCCTAGCAAAATAGATATATTCAAACACGCAAGGTCTAGGTTTTTGTTTAGGGAAAGGTTTTACAGAAATTAATTTTTGATCTTCTATAATTACAATTTCTCCATTTTCTACTTCTCTTACATAAGAAGCTCCTATAATATCAAGAGCACATGTTTCAGAAGTCAAAATATAAGAATTTTTAAATTTACCTATTACTAATGGTCTAATACCAAAAGGATCTCTAACACCCACTAATTTTTTGTTAGTCATCAAAACTAACGAGTAACCTCCCTGAATTTGAAAAAGCGCATCTATTAATTTATCTACAAATTTTTTCCTATTTGATTTAGCTATAAGCTGGACAATTGTTTCGGTATCACTAGTAGTCCTAAAAATAGCACCCTCTTTTACCAATGCCTCTCTAAGTAATAAAGCATTAGTTAAATTACCGTTATGAGCAACGCTTAAGCCACCCATATGTAAGTCGGCAAAAAAAGGCTGTATATTTCTTAGAGATGTTTCTCCAGTGGTTGAATATCTATTGTGTCCAATAGCAAAATTGCCACCAAGTTTTTCCAATGTTTTTGGGTCTGTAAAATGATCCCCGACTAATCCTTGTCTTTTTTCTGAATGATAGTTTTTACCATCATACGATACTATTCCACAACCTTCTTGCCCTCTATGCTGTAATGCATGCAAACCTAAAGCAACCATTGCGGAAGCATCTTCATGGTTAGATATTCCAAAAATACCACACTCTTCTCTTAATTTGTCAGAATTAAATTTTTTCAATTTTCTCTTTTGTGTTAATAAAATCTTCATTAGATGGAAATTCCTCAATTAAGATTTTACTTCCCTTACTTATTAAATTAAACGAAATTGCATCCTCTGCTGATATACCCCAATTTTGGTAAGGATAAAACCAATTTAAAATAGAAAATAAACACACACTTACTATATAACCCTTAAAATAACCAAATAGAAAACCAAATCCCTTATCAATTGTCCCAACACCAGTCCAAGTTATCGTTTTGCTTAAGGTTTTTCCAATTAAGATTATTATAAAAAGAGTTAAAATAAAAATTGCAATACTCAATCCAATACTATTTATAAATTCAGATTGAATATACTCACTAACCAAGGGTTGAAATTTTGGAACTAAAATAATTGTTACTATTAAAGATAAAACCCATTTCATGAAATTGATAAGGCTCAGAGAGAAACCTTTTATAGAGCACTGGAATACACAATAAATCAAAATTGTTAAGAAAAAAATATCAAATAAATTTATACTATCTATTATATTTTCAAAAAAATTTGATATCATTTTGGATTATCGACTTCTTGTCCAAACGGTTTGAATGTAACAATTAGTTTTGGCAGTAAAGTTAATACAGAAATCATTGCCAATAACATTGCTATACCTGTAAAGATACCAAAATATATGGTGGGAATAAAATTAGATAAAACTAAAATTGAAAAACCAAACACTATAGTGATCGAAGTATTTAAAATTGCTACTCCAACTGTGCTATGGCATCTATCTAAGGTTTTATTATAATTATTAATTTTTTTAAATTCCTCTTTAAATCTATAAATATAATGAATACTATTATCTACTGCTATACCAATGGTAATTGCGGCAATTGTAATTGTCATCATATCTAAAGGAATTTCAAGTAAACCAATAATACCTAAAATAAAAAAAGCAGCGATAAAATTTGGAACAATTCCTATTAAGGAGAGAACTGTATTTCTAAATAGAATAAAAAACATTAAAAAAATACCCAATATTACAATGCCTAATGTGAGTATTTGTGATTTAAACAAACTTTGTAATAAGTTATTAAACAAAATAAGAACTCCAGCTAATCTATATTCATTTTTTTCTAAATTAAGTTTAGTATTTAATTCAGCATTTATTTTATTGATTAGATCATTCCTTCTTAAATCTTTTAATGAGTCTTTTATTCTTACGCTTATTCTTGCTTCGTCTTTTACAACGGATATATAAGGTGAAACTATCTCTTCTTTAATTTTATCAGGTATTTTACTATACAAAACAGCTATCTCTAAACTTTGTAATTCTTTATTGTTTAAATCTTCAGCTACTTTTAAAATAGAACCAAATGACAAAACTTTACCTATTTCAGGAAGTGAGTCTAAATATTCATGAACTTTGATAATTTTATCCATTTTATCTCTTGTAAACCAATACTTAGCTTTATCCTCGTTAGTTTCATTTTCTTCCCATTCATCAAATTCATCCTCTTCTACTTTAACATCTTCGGATTTAGTCGGAAATTTAAGAATTATATTTAAGGGTGTAGTGCCACCAAGATCATCATCAATTTTTTTCATTCCTTTGTAAATTTCTGTCTCTTTATCAAAATAATTTATGAAACTATTTTCAACTTCAAGCTTAAATATTCCGAATAAGCTTAATATAATTATCAAAACAGTTGATCCAAAAATTAAAACTCTATTCTTTTTTGTAAAAGTACCTAAGGCAGATGTAATCAAAGATCTTTCTGTATCTTTAATACCAATTTCATCTTCAGACGAAAGAAGATTTATCAATGAAGGTAATAATAAAAAAGTGATTAAAAAAGAAACGATTAATCCTAAAGTCATCATCCAACCAAAATCGATTATTGGCTTTATTCCACTGAAAACTAAAGATAAAAATGCACAAATTGTCGTGAGAACTGTATAAAGAATTGGGAGCATCATCTTCTTGCTTGCATCTAATACGGCTTCACCTCTTGAAAGAAGTGGAAATTCTTTCTTTAATTGCAAATATCTCACAGTTAAATGAATATTCATCGCCATATTTAAAATAAGCATTAGGGCAATAAAGTTTGATGATATTACCGTTACTTTCCAACCTATCAAACCTAGTAAACCAATCATAACAATTACTGAGGTTGCACATCCTAATAAAGGCATAACTACCCATTTTAGATTTCTGAAAATAAACCATAGTGTTATTACTATGAAAATGAATACTCCAATTCCAAAAACTACAATATCACTTTTAATATAACTCATCATATCATCAGCAATCATTGGTATCCCACCTAAATGAATTTTAGCATTTTCTCCATATTTACTTATTACCTCTCTTATTTCAGTTATATTTTGATGATTTCTAATGTTATATAAATTTTTATATTGCTCATATTCCTTAAGAAATATTTTATAATTGATTTTTTCTTCTTTTGACAATCCTGCTTCGTTAGATTGAGAAAAGTATTTATTCTTTACTTTTGTGTATTCTGAAAATCTCTCATCTTTTTTCAGGTAAACAACAATACCTGATGTTTTTCCATCTTCACTTATAACGTAATTTTTATAAATAGGACTGTTAATAATTTCATCAAATCCTCTCTTTCTATCAATTTCTGGATAAGCTAAAGTTTTATAATTTTTTAACCTTTCCATTAAACCTTCATCTGTACTTTTTAAAAGAGGAACATCAATTAAAGTAATTACGCTATCGACCCACGTTAATTTTTCGATTTTTGATTTAAGTAGTTGAAGATTAAGAATAGTCTCTTTTTCGATAAAACTTGAAATTGGCGTGTATGTTAAAACAAGAAAGTCTTTTGATCCGTATGTTTCGTTTACTTCTCGTAAATATTTAAGATCTGGGTCTCCTTCAAGTAATAGGGCATCAGATGATGCATCCAAATTAAAATTTTTTGATTGATAAAGTGAGAAAACGACTAGAATTGACAAAAAAAGAAGTGTTATTTTTGAAAAGTCTATAACTATCTTTTTATAAATAGTGGTAAACATGAGAATATTTCAGATATATCTTAATTTTTTTATAACAAAAGAAAAAACTGACGCTAATTTTTACTTAAATCTTTAAATTTGGTATAAATTCCCTCAAATTCTACTTTCACAGTGCCCGTGGGACCGTGCCTTTGTTTACCTAAAATAATATCAGCCAATCCATTTACATCATTCATTTTTGATTGCCACTCTGCATGCTCTATAGAACCTAATTTTGGTTGTTTTCTCTCTAGATAATAAGCTTCTCTGTAGACAAACATAACAACATCAGCATCTTGCTCTATTGAACCAGACTCTCTTAGATCTGCTAATTGCGGTTGTTTATCATCTCTTTGTTCTACGGCTCTAGATAATTGTGATAATGCTAATACAGGTACAGAAAGTTCTTTAGCTAAAGCTTTGAGACCTTGAGTAATTTCTGATATTTCTTGAACTCTACCCTCATTTTTATTTGAACTAGACCGCATCAATTGAATGTAGTCTACAACTATTAAACTCAATCCAAATAATCTTTTAATTCGTCTAGCTCTATTACTTAAAGTTGCAATAGTAATAGCTGGTGTTTCATCAATATAAAGTGGGAGGTTATAAATATTTCTAGAGGTTTCAATATATCTGTTTATTTCTTCCTCAGTAACTTTTCCTCTTCTTATATCGTCAGACTTTATTCTTGCTTGTTCCGATAAAATCCTAGTTGATAATTGTTCTGATGACATTTCTAAAGAAAAAAAGGCTATTGAGGATTTTTCTTGTCTTTTAGAAATGTTTTGAGCAGCGTTGTAAGCGATATTTGTAGCTAAAGCGGTTTTACCCATAGAAGGTCTACCTGCAAGAATTACTAGATCTGATCTATGTAAACCTCCTAACTTTTCATCTAAATCTTTTAAACCTGTTGGTACACCAACTATACCCTGATCATTTTGCATTGCCAAAGTTGCCATTTCAATTGTTTGGTCTAAAGCTTGATTAAATTTTAAAAATGATTGAGAAAAACTACCTCTTTCAGCTAAATCAAATAAAGATTTTTCAGTGTCCTCAATTATATTTTCGGCATTTTGTTCTTGAGAGTTTGCGTTTAAGGTATCCGAAGATAATTTGTCGGAAATTTGTACCAATTCTCTTCTTAAATACATTTCATGAATTATTTTTGCATAATCTATTGCTTGTTTAGACGATCCAGAGAATCTTGTTAGTTTAACTAAATATTCAGTTCCGCCAACCTCATTGAGCATATTGTCTTTTTCAAAAAAATTTTTTAAGGTTATAGGATTTGCTATCATCCCTTTGTTATTAAGACTCTCAATCACTTCATAAATTTTAATGTGAGCAGGATCATAAAATATGTTAGATTTAATAATAGTTGATATTTCATCAATTATATCGTTATTAACTAAAACCGATCCCAGTAAAGCTTGTTCCGCTTCTAAATTAGATGGTTGTTTATCGTTTATATTACTCTGTAGTGGTTTTATTTCTTTCACATCATGAATATATGGAAAAGGTAATTTCTATAAAGAAAAAAGTTTTACACTTTTTTTTTGTTCTGTGGAAAAGTTATTTAGATTGAATTTTATCTATTTTGATTGAGAGGGATGCCTGAACTTCAGAGTGCAAGTTAATAGAGACTCTAAACAGACCAATTTTATTAAGATCGTCTTTTAATATTATCTGTGATGGGCTTACCTCTGCATTTATTTGCTCTTTTATAAGATTAGTGATCTCTTTTGGTTTAATAGATCCATATAAATCACCGTTTTCTTTACTCTCTTTACTTAAAGAAATAGTCTTATTATTAACTAATTTTGCAATTTTTATATATTTATTTTTTTTTTCGATATTCTTCTTGTTTAGCTCATCCTTCTTTTTGTTTACCAGTTCTTCGTTCTCTTTACTAAATCTTACTGCCTTACCATATTTTAATAAAAAGTTTCTACCATAACCGTTTTTCACAACTACCTTATCACCAATGTTCCCTAAGTTGATTAAATTTTCTAGCAATATGACTTCCATTTTATATTAATCCTAAAATTTTTGCTCTTTTAATTTCTCTAGTAAGTTTTTTTTGTTTACTAAACGAAACAGAAGTAAATTTTCCAGAAATAATTTTTCCATTCTCTGAAATGTACTTTTTTAACAAACTTATGTTTTTATAATCTACAATCGGAGCATTTTTGATTGATAGAGGGCATTTTTTCGAGAATTTACCATCATTTTTTTGAAATAAACTTAGTTTATTCAAAGAATTTGAGCCTTTTTTCTGAAATTTTTTATTTTTTCTTTTCATCACTTATTTAATTTTTCTTTTTTAAAAAATTCATTTTCCATATCTAACTTTTTATATTTTACTATTAAATGTCTAAGTACAGATCTATCGATTTTAATTTTTTTATGAATTTCATTTAATGTATTTGTATTTCCTTCAAATTTATAATGAATATAAAAACCTTTTTTGTATTTTTTTATTTTTTTTGAAAGATTTAATAGACCCCAATCCTCTATTTTTACTACTTTTCCGGATGCGTTATTTATAATTGAATTATACTTTTCTTTAATATCTACTATTTCTTTTTCGGTTAAATCTTGTCTTGCAACTACTGTATTTTCGTAAAAAGCCATAAAAATTGTTTTATAATTCGTTATTTAATTATTTTTAAAGCGTGGTTTATACTATAAAAATGAATTATATCAATACTAATAATCATCAAAAAAACTTAAATAAATGAGTGTATTATTATTTCCAGGACAAGGCTCTCAGATAGTAGGGATGGGATTAGAATTTTATAACAATTTTGACTCAGTAAAAAAAATTTTTAAAAGAGCAGATGAAAAACTTGGATTTGCACTATCAAAAATTATTCTTGAAGGGCCTCCAGATGAACTTCAATTGACAAAAAATACTCAACCTGCAATCTTAACTGTTAGCTATTCTATATTCAAAACCTTAAAAGAGGAATTCAACTTTGATTTTAAATCATTTCAGTATTTTGCGGGACATTCTCTAGGAGAATATAGCGCTTTAGTTTGCTCGGGTTCATTAAATTTTGATGATGCGATTTATTTATTGAATGAAAGAGGGAAAGCGATGCAAAGTGCCGTGCCTGTTGGGGCAGGCTCAATGTTAGCTGTACTTGGTTTGGAGACAAAGGAGGTTAAAAAGTTCATTGAAGAACAAAAAGAAAAGAATGGCGTCTGTGAAGTTGCAAATGACAATGCAACTGGACAAGTAATTATTAGTGGAGATAAAAAATGTGTTAATTATATTCAGGATAAATTTAAAGAAAAAAAAATTAAAACAATTCCATTAAAAGTAAGTGCGCCATTTCATTGTTCTCTTATGAGGCCTGCGGCAGAAGAAATGAGAGAAAAAATTAGTACAACAACATTTAAAAGTAGTTCATTTAAAGTTGTAAATAACGTAGATGCAAAAGTAGAAATTGATCCAGAAAAAATAAAAAAACTACTAATAAGTCAAATTTCCTCTACTGTGAGGTGGCGTGAAAGTATTATTTTTATGGAAAAAGCTGGTGTAAAAAACTTTGTTGAAATCGGGCCAGGAAAAGCTTTAATTGGAATGGTAAAAAGAACGATAAAGAATGCAAATTGCTTTTCAATTAATACAATAGCTGATATTAAAAATTTTACGGATGAATTTTAAAAATAAAAAAATTTTGATTACTGGTGCCACTGGAGGCATTGGAAACAGTTTAATTGATAAGTTTTATAATTTAGGGGGTTCAATTATAGCTACAGGCACTAATGAAGATAAACTTAATAATTTGAAAAAGAAATTTCCAAATCTACATACCGAGTCATTTAAACTTGAAGAACATGATAATATTGAAAGTTTTATAGACAAAATTGATAAAAAATTAGATGGTTTGGAAATACTTGTAAATAATGCAGGCATTACCTTAGATAATCTATCAATAAGATTGACGGAGGAAAATTGGAAAAAAGTTATAAATATAAACCTAAACTCGACTTTTTTAATGTGTAAATATTCAATTAAAAAAATGCTCAAGAAAAAATATGGAAAAATAGTAAATATCACCTCTATAGTAGCTCATACTGGAAATTTGGGACAAGCTAATTATGCTGCTTCAAAAGCAGGTATAATAGGATTTTCAAAAAGTCTAGCAATTGAGTATGCAAAAAAAAATATCAATATTAATTGTGTTTCTCCAGGATTTATTAAAACTGAGATGACAGATAAGATTAACGATGAGTTTAAAAAAATTTTAATCAGTAGAATTCCTTCAGGAGACCTTGGAACTGGCGAAGACGTATCAAATTGTGTTGCATTCCTTGCGTCTGATATGTCTAAATATATTAATGGAGAAACTATTCATGTGAATGGTGGAATGTATATGGCTTGACAATTCTGCTTAATAATCTATTAAGAAAATATATTAATGAAAGGATTTCATGTCAGACAACGTTAAAGAAAAAGTTAAAAAAATAGTCGCCGATCATTTAGGTGTTGAAGAAGAAAAAGTTACTGAAGAGGCTAGTTTCATAGATGATTTAGGGGCAGACAGTTTAGATACGGTCGAGTTGGTAATGGCCTTTGAAGAAGAGTTTGGTTCTGAAATATCAGACAGTGAGGCGGAAAAAATTCTTACAGTAGGCGATGCAATAAAGTTTATTGAGAGTAAATCTAGCTAAAATCACCGAATGCCTCAAAACGAGGAAAATATATTGCTAATTTTATCATCACCCTCTGGTGTAGGTAAAACAACTTTAACTAAAAAAATTCAACAGAAATACCAAAATTTCAAAATTTCTGTATCCCATACAACTAGAATACCTAGGGAAAATGAAGTTGACGGAGTTGATTATAATTTCGTTACTAAAAAGAAGTTTGAAGATTTAATAAAAGAAAATAAATTTTATGAATATGCTAAAATTTTCCAAAATTATTACGGAACACTAAAAAGTAACGTAGATAATATTATAAAAAAAAATGATATACTTTTTGATATAGACTGGCAGGGAACCAAGCAATTATCAAAATTTAAAAATTTGAATTTGGTAAAGATCTATTTAACTACAGAAAACAAAAAAGAGCTTAAACAAAGATTGATTAAGAGAAACCAAAACTCACCAGAGGAAGTAGAAAAAAGATTTAATTCATTCGAAGAAGATATTAAACATTGGAATGACTATGATTATATTATAATCAATAAAAACTTAGAAGTATGCTTTAAACAAATAGAAAAAATTATTAAATCTGAAAAAATTTCTCAACAAATTTCATATAATTCAGTAATTTTATAATAAATGTCTGGTTTAATTTTTGACGGTCTCAATTTTAAATTAAAGTTATTAACCTTCTCAATTTGATCTTTATTAAGTATTTTTTTAATGTTTTTATTTATCATTTTTCTTTTATTAGAAAACAAAATATTAGTAACTTTTTCCAAATTTTTCATATCTTTTATAAAAAATGATGATTTTCTTTTCGGTTTTAGATGAATAACAATAGAATTAACTTTAGGCTTTGGAAAAAAACAGTTTGCCGAAACATAAAATTTACTTGACAAAAAAAGTCTATAATTTGTTAAAATTGAAATTCTACCATAATTATTTGAAGGATATTTACCTAATATTTTTTCACCTAATTCTTTTTGAAACATAAAAATAATATCATCAAAATTTGGGGGCCAATTTTTAAATTTAAGAAATTTAACAAGAATCTGGGATGAAATATTATACGGTAAATTTCCTAGAATAATTGAATTTTTCAAATTTAATTTTTCTATATCTAACTTTAAAATATCAGTATTTAAATTTTTAAAATTTTTTAAATTACGATATTTATTTTGCAATTCTTGGGAAAGAGCATTATCTTTTTCAATAGTAATTAAAGATTTTGGTTTTTGTTTTAAAATTTCCTCAGTTAAAGCTCCTTTTCCAGGGCCAATTTCTATTATATTTTTGTTTTTTAATTCAACTAAATTAATAATTTTTTTAATAATATTTTTATCTATCAAGAAATTCTGTCCTAATGATTTTTTAATAAATTCACTCACTTTAATTTATTTAAAAATTCTATACATCTTAATAGACTTCTAGGATTAGCAATTTTTTTTTTTATTATATCTTTCGCCACACCGTGATCAGGAGAAAGTCTAAGGTATTTAAGACCTAAGGTAATATTAATAGCATCAAATTTAAAAATAGTTTTAAAAGGAGCAAGTACCTGGTCATGGTACATACCAACAATGACATCATATTTTTTATATTCGTTTATAAATACTGTATCTGCAACTAATGGACCCGTAACTTTAAAGCCTTTTTTCCTAGACCTTTTAATAGTAGGAATTATTATCTTCTTTTCCTCAGAATTTTTTTTTAACTCTGCGTTATGTGGATTAAGACCTAACAACCCAATTTTAGGACTTTTTTTGTAAATTTTTTTAAACCATTTTTCAATAGTATTAATTTTCTTTAAAATTAATTTAGAATTAATTTTATTTACTACATTTTTTAGATCAAGATGTGTAGTAATAGGAGATACTGAAAAATTCTTACTTTTAATTAACATTACCTCGGACCCATCTTTTATTCTACATTTATCTGCTAAGTATTCAGTAACACCTTGATTTTTTTTTGTTAAAAGTTTTTTATCTACAGGGCAATTAATTATTCCTTTAATATTTTCTTTTGAAGCAATTTTATGAGCTAGATTTAAACTTTCCCTTACAAAGATTGATGAAAATTTATTTGCTACTTTGAATGGATTTTTAAATCTTAATTTTAAGTCTAATATTTTTAATTTATTGGAAACAATATTTTGATTTATATTTTCTACTTTAGAAATTTTTATTGGGTATTTTAAAATTTTAAATTGATTTTTTAATAAGTCATAATTGCTAATTATATAAATATTTTTTTTTTTGAGTAGAGGTTAATTTTTTCCAACACTTGAAAATAATTTCAGAGTTTATACTATTTGGGTCACCACCAATAATCAAAATTTTATTTTTCATTTAAATTCAATATAAGAATTACTTTTTAGTTTTGATAAGTGACTTTTAGAATATAAATTAAATAACTCATTTTTTTTATTATCAATTATATTTTTTTTTAACAAATTAATATCAACATTATCATTCTTTAAAACTCTTATTTCATTAATTTTTAAAAATATAATTTTGTTAAGCCTTACAATCGGCTCTGAAATATCGCCTTCTTTTAAATTTTTTAGCTTGTCAACAAACTCTTTAGATAAAGAATTTTTATTAATAAATCCTACTCTTCCATTTTTAATAGCAGTTTCAGACTCGCTATAAATCGATACAGTTTTATCAAACCCGATATCTATTATTTTTTTTTGAACTTCTTTAATTTTATTTTTTTTTTCGTCTTGATTTGTAAAAGATAGTTCTAGTTCAGAAAGATCATATTCTTCACTTACAGAAGTACTAGATTTTACATTTTCAATTTCGTTTAGTATTTCATCCTCATTTATTTTGACCTTGTTCTTGAAAAGTAAAAATATTAATCTTTGCCATGCAGCTTGAGTTTTGAGCTCTTGAATAAAAGCTTCATAATTTAAGTTATTCATTAAAAATTTTCTCTTAAATTCTTGAATATTATTAGATGAAATGGATTTAAGTTGATTGGAGACATCCATTTCTTCAATATTAATTGTATTGTATTTAGAAATTTCATTTTCTTTTATTCTATAATTTATTAGATCTTGCACTACGAGATCTTTAATCTTATTTATATTAGATTGATTAATTTCTAAGTTCCTAAGAATTAGAAAAGTATTAATCTTATTTTTAATTTCATAAGAGCTAATTATTTTTTTATCAACTTTAACTACTATTTTATTTTCATTAGCATTTACGACAACTAAATAAAAAAAAATTAAAAGAATTGATAAAATAAATTTTTTCGAAATCTTTATCATTTATTCAATTTAGGGGAATTTATATTACCAAACGGAATAAGGGTTATTTTAAACATCAATGAATTTTCTGGTTCAATTTCAGAGTCATTATAGAATTCTCTTCTGTACACTAGACCAGCTCTAAGACAATCATTAAGGTATTCATAACTTAAATTATAGAATTCTGAAGAATTGGTAACAAGATTTCTCTTAAATTCATAAGATAGATTTGTATCTTTAGTAAAATTATAATCAATCCTTGATGCTATATATTCTTTACTGCCAATATGTTTTTTTTCTTGCAAGTAACTTAAGTCAAAATTTAATGAATTGAAATTTACTTCAGCACCCAATTCATTATAATTTAAATCACTATAATTTTGATCTAAAGCGAAGTTATAATCGAGACTTAAATTTTCATTAACTTTATATTTTGATACACCTACTAGATCAGAGATTTTTTCATCTAAATCCATTGAAGTAGGCATATTTTTATTTTCTTTATTATTTATGACTTGACCTATGGAAATATCGACCTTTTGATTTTCTTTTCTGATTTCGTAATCAAAACCTATTGTAGCACTTAATCCAGTTTCAAAATTATTATTATTATTTAATCTATCAATATTGAAAGCTTTTGTTGGATTTAATTTCGAGTCACTTTTTTCTTTTTTCATTTCACCAGGTGCGTACCTTAGTAATACTTTTGGAGTTAAAAAGTGTTCAGAAAAGTTTTCAATCTTTTTATATAGATCAAGTTTAGTTAAAAAACCAATTCCCCCAAATAACTCATTTGTAGTATCGTCTTTAAATTCTGGTATATTTTTGGATTCATAATTAATATTTTTAATTTTTCCTAAAAGCTCTGTTTGGATACCCGAAATTAAGCTTTTGTTTGGAGAGTTCCAATTAAAATTATTAACAAAAAATTTTGATGTTTTATTCGTATCGTAATTATGTATTTTCAAACTGGAGTCTAAATCTATCAACCCAAAAGATGGACTAGATAATAGATTTTTATTAAATATCATTTCAGGGTAAATATATTCGTACTTGTCATTGTATCCAGATTTTAAAGTTTCATATACACTTACGTTAAGACCAAAAAAGTTTTCATCGGTAGTATGGGTAAAATTTAATGTATTCTCTAGAGTGTCTACACCACTATTAACTAGTTCAGTGTCAATATTATATAATTTAAAATATTTATCATTTGAAGTGTTCTGACTAGTAATAGATAAAGTACTTTCAGAGTTATTAGCTAAATTGGAAAAATTTTTTACAAAATTAGAAAAAAAATGATTTTTTTGGCCACTTTTTTTAATAGCTGATGTTTTTTCATAACCCTCTGTATAACCAAAGTCAAAAGTCAAATTAGAATTTTCAAATACTTGCCTATATTCACCTAAAAATAAAGGGTTTTCTGAAACATAAAGCTTATTTGTTATAGTAAAATCTTTGTCTTTATCTATTGCCCAAAAATAAGGAATTGTTAATCCTTCACCTAAGTTTTTAGTATCCTCAAAGGTTGGAACAAGAAAACCACTTCTTCTTTTCACTGATGGGTCTGGATGAGACAATCTGGGACTGTAAAATACCGGGATATCATAAATTTTAATTAAAACATTTTTATAATATATAGTTTTTTTTTTTATTATCATGCAGCATATTCTTAGACTGGATAGACCAAGGCGGACATTTATCATCTTTTCTATAATCACATAATGTAAAACTACTTTTACCAAAATTGGTAAGATCTTTTTCTATTTTTACAGTGTTTGAAAAAATTCTTGGCTTATTTCTATTATCTATTTTAAAACTGTCTGTATTTATAAAAGTCTTATTATCAGTACCCAACAATTCTTTTTTTTGTGTATCTATATATACCTGAGAAAAATTATAAGAATTTTCCAAATTATCTATTACTTTAATTTTACCTATTGATTTAAAAATATATTGATCAATTAAATATTCAAAATTATCTAAAAAAATTTTGTTACCATCTTGATCAGTAATAATTGTTTTATCATCTGAGATTAAAAATTTGTTTAAATCGTCAAAAATGATATCACTACCATCAATTATATAATTTTCTGATGTAACTATCTTAGTAGTACCAATACTATTTAATTTTTTTAAATTTTCATCATAAATAGCATAATTTGAGAGTATCTTATTTTTTTTTTTATCGATTGCTTCGATATTTTTTTTTAGAACAATAATACCAGTCTTTTTATTATATTCAGCATACTCACTTTTAATTATATTGTTTTCAGCAGTGGTAATAATTACATCTTCTTCAAAAATTGACAATTCTTTATTTTTATCCAAATTTATTTTTTTAGCCTCTATGAATAAATCCTCTGCACTTAAAAAAGATTGAAAAAATAATAAAGTAAAAAGTATTATGAAGCTATTTTTCATTGATTTGCAAAACACCTATTAAAGCGAAAAAACTTAGACCGATTATCGGCGACCAAATTGCTAAAAGCATAGGAATCCTCTCTGTTTGTCCTAAAGCTAAGGATAAATCTTTAAAATAAAATGTAAAAACACAAATGATTAAACCAACTAAAATTAACTTAATATTATCGTCTTTTCTAAGAGTATTCATTGTAAAAATAGATGCTAAAGCTGTCATAAAAAATAGAAAAAAAGGTAAAGAAAGCATTTTATGAAGACTTTCTCTTAAAAATAATTCGTTGTAACCATTTTCTAATAACTTATTTTTTTTTAGTATTATTTCTAAAAAAGACAAAGTATCAAAGTTCTTAAATAAACTGTTAATTTTATTAAAATTATAAATCGAATTTATTTCATAGGTGTCGTAAACATCTTTATTTAAAATATTGTCATTTAATTTATAAACTTTTACATTTGATAATATCCATGTATTATTTTTTATGTAAGCTTTATCTGCAAATATTTTTTCTAAAAGAGCTGAATTTTGATTAAAATGAAATATTTTAAGATTTATCAAATTATAACCATCTGGTTTTTCAGCAGAGATAATTCTTTTCTTATCTGATAATTCTTCTTTAATCCATAATCCATTCTTATTAAAATTTACAAGGTGATCTATATCTTTTGAATAATTAGATTTAGTTTTTTCATAAAACGTAGACATAGTGGAAGTAATAGGATTAATTGTAAAAAGAATTATCCATCCTAATATAAAAGAAAATAAAGCAAGTATAAAAAAAATCTTTATATTTGAGTATCCAAAAACTTTTAGAGTAAGTAAATCTTTATTATTTCTAATTTTCATCATAAACCACATACTTGAAATAAAAATTATAAAAGGTAATAGTTTTATAATCATCCCGGGTATGAATATGCTTGTTAACATAAGCGGAATTAAAAAACTTACGTCTATATTTTTAAAGAATTCAATTTCTTCAAATAAA
>MDTB01131532.1_pt1 | contig 20450 bp, 19 predicted proteins | sample 811161 | NCBI WGS metagenome assembly MDTB01 (sample SAMN05326650, study PRJNA326480) | marine metagenome | isolation source: seawater | place: Mediterranean Sea | collected 2009
AATAATTTTGCCGACTCTTTTATATTTTCTAAGTTTTCTTTTTTGCTAATACCTAATGCTATATCAACATGAAAATCCCACGATTTTCCTACTAAACATACAGCAGAAGTGTTTGAATTTAATATTGCAGATAAACCAGGATCGTTTTCTGCACTTCTACCCGATTTCTTAGTCATTCCAAAAGCTGTTAAAATACTATCATTTAATTTAGGTGGTTTATTAAAAAAATTAGTATCTAAGGTGTTTGCTCCAGGCCACCCTCCTTCTAAATAATCTACACCCAGTTCTGATAATGCTAAAGCAATCTTGTTTTTATCATCAATTGAAAAATTTACACCTTCCGTTTGTGCACCATCTCTCAAAGTTGTATCGAAGATAAATATTTTCTCTTTGCTCATTTATATTTCCATTCAGTTTTGTCTTTATTATCTTCTATTAAAATACCTTCTTTTAAAAGATCATCTCTAATTTTATCAGCTAATTTAAAATCTCCACTATTTCTTGCTTTAAGTCTCTCATTAATTTTATTTAAAATAAACTCTTCAGACACTTTTACAGATTTCTTCTTTGATTTTTCCCATTCTTCTTGAGTTTGATTAAAAATACCAATTAATTTACAAGAGGCGTTAAATATTTCTCTTGTCTTTTTGTCCCCTTTAACGGCTTTATTATACAATTCATGTAATTTTGAAATGTAACCAGGCATATTAAGATCGTCTAATAAATATTCAAAACAATCAGGTGTAATTTTTAAATTCACTTTTTTGTCGTATAAATTATACCACTTATTGAGAATATTCTTTTGTTCTTCTAACAAATTATCATTCCAATCTAGAGGCTGCTTGTAATGAGAGCTTAGAATTGCAAGACGAACGACTTGGCCATTATATTTTTTAACAGCATCCTTTATAGTAACAATGTTGCCCAAAGATTTTGACATTTTTTCTTTATTCATAGTTAAAAACCCATTATGAATCCAATAGTTAGCCATAACTTTTGAGGAATTGTTACTACAGGATTGGGCTATTTCATTTTCATGATGAGGAAATACTAAGTCTAAACCTCCTCCATGAATATCGAATTTTTTTCCTAAGTACTGCTCGCTCATAACTGAACATTCTAAATGCCATCCTGGACGGCCTCTTCCCCAAGGAGAATTCCAACCGGGATCTTTTTCTTCGGATGGTTTCCATAAAATAAAATCTAATGGATTCTTTTTTAAACTGGAAACTTCTACTCTTGAACCAGCTTTAAGTTCATTTAAATTTTTATTAGATAACTTTCCATAACTTTTAAAAGAAGAAATAGAGAAAAATACATGTCCGTTTTTTTCATAAGCAAATTTTTTTTTTATTAAGGACTCTGTCATCTTAATCATTCCAGGTATATGCTCAGTAGCTTTAGGTTCAATTGTTGGTTCTAAACAATTTAAATCTTTACAAGCTAAATGAAATTCTTTAGTTATTTCCTTAGTTATAGACTTAATAGGTAGATTTTTTTCTTTTGCAATATCAATAATTTTATCATCAATATCAGTGATATTTCTTACATAAGTAATTTTTTTTTCACCATAAATTTTTTTTAAAATTCTAAATAAAAGATCAAAAACAACTAATGATCTCGCATTACCCACATGTGGGTCATCGTAAACAGTAGGACCACAAGCATACATTGTTATGTTGTTTTTATTTATAGGCTTAAATAATTCTTTTGATCCGCTCAATGTATTGGAAATTTTAAGATTATTCATTATCAAATTTACAAACTGGTATCGGGTTCATTTTGTGAAGATTTTTTTCTCTGATTTTTAAATATTTTTTGTAATTAGAATCCTTTGTGTTTGTCATAGCTTTTTCTAAATCTTGATAAGACATTCCAAGTTGTTTCACATCAGATCTTCCATCTTCCCATAAACCGTCAGTTGGTTCTGCTTTAATAATCTCTTCCGGAACTTTCAAATATTTTCCTAATTCCCAAACCTGAGTTTTTGTACAATCTGCTATTGGAGAAATATCAACTCCACCATCTCCATATTTTGTATAAAAACCTACACCAAAATCTTCAACTTTATTACCAGTTCCTACTACTATTCCTGAATTTGCCGCCGCAACTTGATATAAAGTAGTCATTCTTAAACGTGCTCGAGAGTTTGCTAATCCATGTTCATTATTAAATTTACTTAGTGTGTTTTTAAAGGTGTTAAAAATATTTTCTAGTTCAATTAAATTATATTGAACATTTTTATATTTTGATGACAGCCATTCACCTTGTTTTAAACTTAAATCATGTTGGGATTTAATTTGTTTGATCGGCATACTTAAAACTATTGTTTTTCTCCCGGTCAAAGCACATAAAGTACTAACAACTGCAGAGTCTATACCTCCGGATATTCCCACAACCAATACATTAGGTTGGGACAACATAGATTTACAATAATCATCTATCCACCTAATTATAATTTCTGCTCTTTTTTTTGTTTCCATAATCTATAAAAATTCATCCTTTTAAGGATTTTGTCTTAATAATTATATAATAATTATTAAGATGCTGCTTGAATAATATTTTTTGAATATGTTGAGTTTTTCTTTATTTCATCTGAAATAAGAAAAGCTAATTCTAGTGCCTGACTTGCATTTAACCTTGGGTCGCAATGAGTATGATATCTGCTTGAGAGATCTTTTTCAGATATTTTTTGAGCTCCTCCAGTACATTCTGTCACATCCTGGCCTGTCATTTCTATATGAAGCCCTCCTGCATAAGTCCCTTCAGCCTGATGAATGCCAAATACATTTTTCACTTCCTGTAACACATTGTTAAAAGGTCTTGTTTTAAAACCAGTGCTTGCCTTAATAGTGTTCCCATGCATTGGATCACATGACCAAAGCACATTAAGACCTTCCTTTTTAACTGCCTTAATTAATTTCGGTAAAAATTTTTCAACATTGTCAGCGCCAAACCTTGAAATCAATGTAATTCTTCCAGGGTCATTTTCTGGATTAAGAATGTTACATAACTTAATTAGTTCTTCAGGTTTAAGACTAGGTCCACATTTTAATCCTATAGGATTTTTAATACCTCTACAAAATTCTACATGGGCTCCGTCAGGTTGTCTCGTTCTATCTCCAATCCACACAAAGTGAGCTGAAGTATCATGGTATTCCCCAGTAGTAGAATCTACTCTTGTCATTGATTGCTCAAAAGGTAACAACAATGCTTCATGAGAAGTATAAAAATTAACTGTCCTTAGTCTCCTATTGCTTTCAGGATTTATTCCACATGCTTCCATAAAAGATAATGCATCGCTAATTTTTTCTTCTATTGCTCTATATTTTTTTCCTTGATCACTTTTCTTGACAAAGCCTAAATTCCATAAATGAACTTGTCTTAAGTCTGCAAATCCTCCTTGTGAAAATGCTCTTAAAAGATTTAAAGTAGAAGCTGCTTGAGAGTACGCCTTGAACATTCTTTTGGCATCTGGTTTTCTAAGTTTTTCTGTAAACTCAATACCATTTATATTATCTCCTAAATAACTAGGTAATTCTTTTCCATCTTTGATTTCAACTGGAGAACTACGTGGTTTTGAAAATTGTCCTGCAATTCTTCCAACTTTTACAACTGGCAATGAAGCTGAAGATGTCAAAACTAATGCCATTTGTAATATTACTTTAAAGGTGTCTCTAATATTGTCAGGATGAAATTCTGCAAAACTTTCTGCACAATCTCCCCCTTGAAGAAGGAAGGCTTTTCCTTCAACCACTTGGCCTAAGGCCTTTTTTAAAGATCTAGTTTCTCCGGCAAAAACTAAAGGAGGAAAATTCTTGATTTTTCCTAAAACCATATCTAGTTCCTTTTCATCTTCATACTTAGGAAGATGTTTTGCTGGATAGTTTTTCCAACTATTTAAAGTCCATTTTTTCATATTCAACTCTTGGGTGATGTTTATATTATTATAGTAATTTATTCAACAGTTACTGATTTAGCTAAATTTCTAGGTTTATCTATATCACACTTTTTTAATAGCGCTACATGATAAGCAAGCAACTGTAGTGGGATTGTGCTAAAGAATGGTGATAGCGATTTTTCAATGTAAGGAAGATTAATAGTAAATCTTACATTTTCACTTATAACATTTTTGTTGCTATCGGTTATAAGCAAAATTTTACCTCCTCTAGCAATAACTTCTTGCATATTAGAAATAGTTTTATGAAAATACTTATCATTAGGTGAAATAACTATAACTGGCAAACCATTTTCGATTAAAGCAAGTGGTCCGTGTTTCATTTCGCCAGCTGGATAACCTTCTGCATGTAAGTAAGAAAGTTCTTTTAATTTTAGAGCACCTTCTAGAGCTATAGGAAATGAGCATCCTCTACCTAAAAACATTGAACCTTTCGAGTCTAAAAAGTCTCTAGCAACTAATTGAATTTTATCTTCGCTTCTAAGACATTCCTCCAATATTTCAGGAAGTTTTTTTAAGTTTTTAATTTTTTTTTGATAATCTTGACTGTCAATATCATTTCTTAAAGCTGCTATTTTTAAGCAAAGCATATAAAGTAACAACATTTGACCAATGAAAGCTTTTGTTGAAGCAACACCGATTTCGGGTCCAGCATGTATAGGTAAAACCCAATCAGAATTTCTGGCTATTGAACTTTCAACTACATTGACTATTGAGCAAGTTTTTACTCCATTTTTTTTACATAAATCCAAAGCAGCTGAAGTATCCGCTGTTTCACCGGATTGTGAGACAAATAAATATAGATTGTCTTTATTAAATTTAAGATTTCTATATCTAAACTCAGATGCAATATCTGCTTCAACATTTAGAGTGGTAAACTCCTCAAACCAATATTTTGCTACTAGGCATGAATGGTAGGCTGTTCCACAACCAATAAGAACAACCTTATTGATTGATTTTGGTTGGATTGGAAAATTATAAAAATTTATTTCATCTCTTGATTTGTCTATGTACTCATTTATGCAATTTCTTGCAGTTATAGGTTGTTCAAATATTTCTTTTGACATAAAATTTTTATAGTCACCCTTGTTAGCAACATTCTTATCATCAGATAAAATTAAAACTTTCTTGTTAACCTTGTTTTTTTTTGCATCATAGAAATCAACACTATCTTTAGTTAAGACACAAATGTCTCCATCATCTAGATATGAAATTTTATTTGTCATTGATTTTAGTGCATATGAATCTGAACCAAGATAGTTTTCGTTTTTAGAATAACCAACAGCTAGAGGGCTTCCTCTTCTAGCTCCAATGATAATATTGTTAAAATTTTTAAAAATAATACCTAAAGCAAAACTGCCTTTTAATTTTTTTAAAGTATCATAAACAGCATCTAGAGGTTCTTTATTTTTTAACTCATCACTCAATAAAATTGTAATAACTTCAGTATCAGTTTGAGATTTAAATTTTTTTCCTTTTTTCTCTAATTGAATTTTTAATTCATTTGAATTTTCAATTATTCCGTTGTGAACTACGGACACAATTTCACTTGAATGAGGATGTGCATTTACCTCATTAGGAATTCCATGAGTTGCCCATCTAACATGACCGATACCAAGATTTCCACTCGCTGGTGATTTGAATAAAATTTTTTCTAATTGATCAACTCTTCCTGAACATTTTTTTTCTTTAATTATGTTATTATCTAAAGTAGCTAACCCAGCTGAATCATAACCTCTGTACTCTAGTTTTTTTAAAGAGTTTATAATATTTGTAGAAACAAATTTATTGCTTGCTATTCCAATTATTCCACACATTCTTATTTTTTCTTTCTTTTTTTGTAATTTTTTACCATTACTTGCTGTGATCTTGTAAGGGCAAGAGATCCTCTTTTAACATTTTTAGTAATTACTGATCCAGCTCCAACTACAGAATTTTTATCTATTTTGATAGGTGCTACCAATGATGAGTTTGATCCAATAAAGACATTGTCAGAAATTTTGGTTTTATTTTTTTTTACTCCATCGTAGTTACATGTAATAGTGCCTGCTCCAATATTAGAATTTTTTCCAATGTCAGAGTCTCCTATATAAGATAAATGATTAATTTTTGAGTTAAAGTTAACTTTGGAATTCTTTGTTTCAACAAAATTACCAACCTTTGATCCAGATTTAAGATTTGTACCTGGTCTTATTCGTGCATAAGGTCCTATCATTACATTGTTTTCAATCTTGGCTCCTTCGATGTGACTAAAAGATTTTATTATAACATTGTTTCCAATTTTAACTTTTGAACCAATAACTACATAGGGCTCAACTACAACATTTTTTCCAAACTTTGTGTCTTTAGACAAAAATATGGTTTCGGGTGCTATTAGGTTTACACCTTTTAACAAAGCTTTATTTCGAAGTTTTTCTTGTTCTAGCCTAAATGAATTAGCTTTTTTAATATTTGTGTTTATATTCATAAAAATTCTGTTTACATTAGAAAATGTTTAGGCATAACTCACAAAATATTTCTTTTTAATACTTGTTTAAATGACTCAAAAATTAACAATACTTTTTGATTTAGATGGCACGATAGTCGACACAGCTCCTGATCTTATGGGAGCGCATAACCATGTAATGAAAAAATTTGGACTCCACCAAAAAGAACTAGGTGATATTAAACACCTCGCTGGTCGAGGTGCGTGGGTTATGATGCAAAGATCTTTTAAAGAACAAATAACTAATGAAAAAATAAAAAAGGAAATGGTCAAAGAATTTTTAGATCATTATAGTAAAAATATTGATAAAGAAAGCAAGCCAATTAAAGGTGTTATAGATTTTTTAAAATGGGCAAAAAATAAAAATATTTTAATGGGAGTATGCACAAATAAACAAGAGAGACTTGCAGTAGACTTATTAAAAAAAATAAAACTTTTTGACTTTTTTCATTACATAGCTGGTTCCGATACTTTTGATTATAATAAGCCAGATCCAAGGCATTTGACTGATGTAATAGAAATTATTGGAGGAGATATAAAAAAAACTATAATGGTAGGTGACAGTGAAGTTGACTCTATGTCGGCATCAAATGCGAAAATCCCCTTTATACTCATTGAAGATGGTTATACGGAAAAATTAACAAAAGAGATTCCTCATAAAATTTTAATTAAAGATTTTATAAACTTTAACAAAATTGTTGAAGAATATTTATGATATCTTTTTCACTTTGGTCTGCTTTAGCTACTTATTATTTTATAATGTTTGTTACTCCTGGTCCAAACAACGCAATGTTAACAGCCTCAGGTATGAAGTTTGGATTTATAAAAACATTACCACATTTAATAGGAATACCTTCGGGACACATTATACAGATATCTTTGGTTTGTTTAGGTTTAGGCAGTCTATTTCTACAATTTCCTAATATCCAATTTTATCTAAAAATATTATGTTTTTTTTATTTGATTTATCTGAGTTGGACAATATTAGGATCTCTTAGCTTAACAAAAAAAGAGAGTGGTAGGCCTCTAAAACTATATGAAGCAGCTTTATTTCAATTTATTAATCCGAAAGCATGGACTATTGCTTTAACAGTCGTATCAGCTTTTTTTCCTACGGAAGAAAATTTCTATATTGCTACCTTTTTTTTAACTTCAACTGCTGCTCTGATTTGTTTTCCTTCAATTTGTATTTGGGCCATTTTTGGAAATAGCCTAAGATTATTCATCAATAATAGAAAAACAAAAAAAATTATTGAATATATACTTGCAATATTATTGGTTATAACGGCTACTTATATATTAATTAAATAATCTTTGATTTTTTAAATTCTCTCTAATATAAAACTTGATGATGCATTTCACAAAAAAAAATGCTGGAGAAAAAAGAAAAGATTTTTTTGAAAATCTTAGGAAAAATAAATTACTCAAATTCCCTGGCGCCTATAATCCTTTGTGTGCAAAATTAATAGCAGAAATTGGTTTTAATGGTGTTTATGTTTCTGGTGGAGTGATGGCAAATGATTTGGGAATTCCAGATATTGGTTTAACTACTTTAGATCATGTGAGTTACAGAGCAAGTCAAATAGCTAAAGCTACAGACTTACCTACAATTGTAGATGCAGATACTGGTTTTAAAGATTGTTCAAAAACAATTTCAGTATTTGAGAAAAAGGGTTTAGCAGGTTGTCATATTGAAGATCAAATTGATGAAAAAAGATGTGGTCATTTAGATAATAAGGAGCTTATTTCAAAAGAGGAAATGGTAAAAAAAATTGAAACTGCTGTAAAAAGTAGATTAGACAAAAACTTTCTAATAATTGTAAGAACAGATGCTAATACTGTCGAAGGTTTAGATAAAACTGTGGAAAGAATTAAAGCTTATGAAAATGCTGGGGCAGATATGATTTTTCCTGAGGCTATGAAAAATGAAAAAGAATTTGAAAAAATTAGAAAAAATACAAAAGTTTTTTTATTGGCTAACATGACAGAGTTTGGAAAAACAAAACTATTATCAAGCAAACAACTAGAAAATTTAGGTTACAATATTGTAATTTATCCGGTTACAACACAAAGATTAGCAATGAAAAATGTAGAAGATGGATTGAGATCAATATTTAAATATGGGGATCAAAACAATATAATTGACAAAATGCAGACTAGAAAAAGATTGTATGAGCTTGTAGAGTATGAAAAATATAACACTCCAGGAAAAAAAATAACTGATTTTTCAACTGAGGGTCATGAATAATGAATGAAGATATAAAAAAAGGTCTTTTAGGTATTGTAGTAGATGAGACTACTATTTCTCATGTTGTTCCAGAATTAAGTGCTCTTACTTATAGAGGATACAAAGTTCAGGATCTTTGTGATAAGTGTGATTTTGAAGAAGTAGCCTATTTGGTTCTCTATGGAGAGCTACCAAGTAAAAAACAGTTAAAAAAATTTGTTAAAGAAGAAAAATCTGAGAGAAAACTTTCAAAAAGTATTTTAAAGGATATTAAAAGAATGCCAAAAAATGCACATCCAATGGATGTAATCAGAACATGCGTAAGTTTGATGGCTTTAGAAGATAAAGATACAAAAGACAATTCACCTAAGGCTAACATGAGAAAAACAATGAAAATTTTTGCTAAGACTCCAACTGCAGTTGCGGCTTATTTTAGAGTTCGAAAAGGTAAAAAAATAATTTCTCCTGACAAAAAATTGTCGTTTTCAGAAAATTTTTTTAAAATGATGTTTAATAAAGTACCAGACAAGGAAATTGTAAGAGCTTTTGATATTTCTTTGATTTTATATGCTGAGCACAGCTTTAATGTTTCTACTTTTACCGCGAGAACTATAACAAGTAGTTTATCAGATTTACATGGAGCCATTACTGGCGCTATTGCTTCTCTGAAAGGTCCTTTACATGGTGGAGCGAATGAAGCTGTGATGCATATGATGAAAGAGATTGGAAAACCAGAAAAAGCAAAAACTTGGATTGAAAATGCTTTAGCTAAAAAGAAAGTTGTTATGGGGTTTGGTCATAGAGTTTACAGAACTGGAGATTCCAGAGTTCCAACTATGAAACATTACATGTTTAAAGTAGCAAAACTTTTAAAAAAAGAAAAATATACTAAGATGTATGAAATTTTAGAAAAGGTTATGCTAGATAAAAAGAATATTTATCCAAATGTAGATTTTCCTTGTGGCCCTACATATTATATGATGGGTATAGATATTGATTTTTATACTCCAATATTTGTGATGTCTAGAATTACTGGATGGTCTGCACATATAATGGAGCAACATGCTTCCAACAAATTAATAAGGCCTTTGTCAAAATATAAAGGACAAGAAGTCAGAGAAGTAATGTTATTGAATCAAAGGTAATTTTTAAGAAAAAGCTTCGGCCCAAGTCCCTTTAGTAGATGCTTTAGAGTATTCAGTTGCTCTACCTTCAAAGAAATTCATATGTTCAACTGCATTTAACATCGTATCGAGCCATGTCAAAGGATTTTTTTGAACATCATATATTGGTTTTAAACCAAGTTGTTCTAACCTTCTGTTTCCAATAAATCTAATATACTGTTTTACTTCGTCAGCTGTTAAACCTTCCATTGGACCCATTTGAAAAGCTAAATCTATAAATGCATCTTCATGTTTAACAATTGTTTTGCATGCTTCATAAATTTCAGACTTTAATTTATCATTCCAAATTTCAGGTTTTTCTTTAATAAATTCTCTAAAAAGTCTAATCATTGAATTACAATGAAGAGTTTCGTCTCTCACTGACCAAGTAACTATTTGGCCCATCCCCTTCATCTTATTGAATCTCGGAAAATTTAATAAAATAGCAAAACTAGCAAATAATTGTAGGCCTTCTGTAAAAGCAGAAAAAACTGCCATTGTCATTGCTATATTGTGATCAGATTTTACATCAAACCCTTGCATATAATCATACTTATCTTTCATTTCTTTATACTTCATAAAAGCCGAATATTCAGTTTCGGGCATACCTATTGTATCTAGAAGATGAGAATAAGCAGCTATATGAACTGTTTCCATAGAAGCGAATGATGTCATCATCATTAGAACTTCGGTTGGTTTAAAAACTGTTGTGTAATGTCTTAAATAACAATTGTTTACCTCAACATCTGCCTGTGTAAAAAATCTAAAAATATGTGTTAAAAGATTTTTTTCTTGGGTAGATAAATTTTTTTGCCAATCTCTAACATCATCTCCTAGAGGAACTTCTTCCGGTAGCCAGTGTATTCTTTGTTGAGTTAGCCATGCATCATAGCACCATGGATATCTAAAAGGCTTGTAAACAGGATTTTCTACCAACAAACCCATCTTATTTGTTTCTAGCTCCTTGTTAGGTATTTTAATTTTTTTAGCTACTGACATGACAAACATTCCTCATATTTTTCAGCATCATTACTTGATTCTTGGTTTTTTGAATAAACATTCTTTGTCACATCTGAGTTGGAACTATTAACATTTTCTGCTCTTTGGATAGATTTTGATCTGCAATAATATAGACTTTTAAGACCTTTTTTCCATGCTTGAAAATGAATATCATGAAGTTCTTTTTTGTGAATATCTGCAGGTATGAAAATATTAACTGATTGGGCCTGAGATATTGAAGGAGTCCTGTCCGCACCTAGCTCTACTATCCACCTTTGGTCAATTTCAAATGCTGTTTTAAATGTTTCTTTTTCCTCTTTGCTTAAAAAATCTAAATGCGAAACTGACCCTTGATTAGTCGTTATGCTTGACCAAACTTCATCGTTGTTTTTACCGTATTTTTCTAAGATTTTAGCTAAATATTTATTTTTAACATTATAAGATCCAGATAAAGTTTTGTGAGTGTAGCTGTTGGCTGCCACGGGTTCTATACCTGGTGAAGCGCCTCCACATATTATTGAAATAGAAGCGGTAGGTGCTATCGCAGTTTTGTTCGAAAACCTTTCTTTGATTCCATATTCTTCTGCATCTGGACAGGCACCTCTTTCCTCTGCAATAGAAATTGATGCAGCATCAACCTTTTCTTGAATATTTTTAAAAATTTTATTATTCCAAACTTTACTCATAACAGAACCAAAAGGTATATTTTTTTGTTGAAAATAAGAATGCAATCCCATCACTCCTAGTCCTACACTTCTTTCTCTCATTGCTGCATATTTTGCATGCTTGAAAGATTCTGGAGCTCTAGTTATAAAATCAGTTAAGACATTATCCAAAAATCTCATTATATCCTCTATAAATTGTGTATCATCTTTCCATTTATCATACTTTTCTATATTCAAAGATGAAAGACAACAAACTGCTGTTCTTTCCTTCCCGTCATTGTCTATACCAGTAGGCAAGGTTATTTCACTACACAAGTTAGATGTTTTAACTGTTAAACCGGCTAACTTATGATGCTGAGGTATTTGTCTATTCACAGTATCAATATAAATTATATAAGGTTCTCCTGTCTCAACTCTAGCAGTTAAAAGTCTGATCCATAAATTTCTAGCTGGTATTGTAGATTGAACAGATCCATCTTTCGGACTTCTTAAAGCCCATTGAGAGTCTGTTTCAACAGCTCTCATGAAAGCATCTGAGACTAAAACTCCATGATGTAAGTTTAAAGATCTTCTATTAACATCTCCGCCCGTGGGTCTTCTCATTTCTATAAATTCTTCTATTTCTGGATGATCTATGGGTAAATAACATGCAGCAGATCCCCTTCTCAATGAACCTTGGCTTATTGCAAGTGTTAACGAATCCATTACTTTAATAAAAGGAATTATTCCTGAAGTTTTTCCAACTTTACCTATTTTTTCTCCAATAGATCTTAAATTACCCCAATAACTTCCAATGCCACCTCCTCTAGCAGCTAACCAAACATTTTCACTCCATAAATCTAGTATTCCTTCGAGGCTGTCTCCTGCTTCATTTAAAAAACATGAAATAGGCAAACCTCTTTCAGTTCCCCCATTAGATAAAACAGGAGTCGCTGGCATAAACCATAAATTACTAATGTAGTTATAAATTCTTTGAGCATGTAAATTGTTGTCTGCATAGGTACTGGCTACTCTAGCAAATAAATCTTGGAAAGACTCATTGTGTCCGAGGTACCTATCTCTTAAGGTTGCTTTACCAAAGTCTGTTAAATTAGAATCTCTAGATCTATCAATTTTTATAGTTATACCCTTATCATTTTGAAAAAGTTCTGTTTCACCCGATAAAGAAAATAAGTCGACTTTTTTAGGACCGTTGTCTTTGAGCTCCCTAACGCCTGCAGAATTTAATCTACCCACAGCTTTTTCTATTGCCAAAGATATGTTTTTATTCATAATTATTACTTACTTTATGGCCTTTTAACTTAAAAACAACTATATGTTGTGTGATATTTTTATTAATATACTACATAAAGCGCAACATCAATAGAACATTATATGAACATTTAATTAATTTTTCAAGTATAAAATTTTGTTAATAAAAGGCTTAATAAAATATAAAGATATAGGACTTATCGATGCTAATTAATCCAAATGGTTTTAGAGAATATGATGCAAGATGGATCTATAAAAAAGAGATAGATCTACCTGGTATTGAAAGTCTGGGAAAAGGCTTGGGAACACAAATCATAAAACATACAAGTAAAAAAAATCCTAGAATAATAGTTGGTCATGATTATAGATCATATAGTGAAGAAATAAAAAATGCCCTTAAGAAAGGTTTGATTTCTACAGGTTGTCATATTGAGGATATAGGTCTTTCGCTTTCTCCAACGGTTTACTTTGCTCAATTCAAATTAAAATCGGATGCTATAGCTATGATAACAGCTAGTCATAATGAAAATGGATGGACCGGAGTAAAGATGGGAATTAAAAAAGGACTAACTCATGCACCAGAAGAAATGAAAGAATTAAAAGATTTAACTTTAAATAAAAAATTTATTGAAGGTAAAGGTGGTCAAAAAGAAATTAAAGATTTTCAAAAAATATATATAGATGATTTGGTTAAAAAGAATAAATTAAAAAAAAAAATCAAAGCTGTGGTCGCCTGTGGTAATGGAACTGCAGGAGCTTTTGCTCAAAAAGTTTTACGTGATGTAGGTTGCGAAGTTGTTGAATTAGATTGTAATCTAGATTTTAATTTCCCTAAATATAATCCTAATCCTGAAGATTTACAAATGTTAAAGGCTATTTCAAAATCTGTTAGGGATAACAAGGCTGACATTGGTTTTGGTTTTGATGGTGATGGAGATAGACTTGGAGTAATAGACAATAATGGTAATGAAATTTTTTCAGATAAAGTCGGTTTACTTATTGCTAGAAATCTCTCTAAAAAATATAAAAATTCAAAATTTGTTGTTGATGTAAAATCAACTGGATTATTTTCATATGATAAAATTCTTTTAGAAAATAATTGTAAAACAATTTATTGGAAAACTGGTCATTCCCATATTAAGAGAAAAGTAAATAGCATTAAAGCTTTGGCAGGCTTTGAAAAGAGTGGCCACTTTTTTTTTAATGATCCTTTAGGATATGGTTTTGATGATGGAATTAATTCTGCTTTAAAAGTTTGTCAACTATTAAATGAAAGTGAAGAAAAATTATCAGATATAATAAATTTAATTCCACAAACTTATCAATCACCTACGATGGCTCCATTTTGTAAAGATGAAGAAAAATATAAAGTAGTAGAAGATCTAGTGAAGACAATTAACAATTTAAAAAACAAAGTTAAAATAGATGGCCAATTAATTGAGAATATTTTAACTGTAAATGGAATTCGATTTACACTATCTGATGGTTCTTGGGGGCTTATAAGAGCCTCTTCTAACAAGCCTTCGCTAGTAGTTGTAACAGAGAGTCCTACTTCTGATATAAGAAAAAAGAAAATTTTTGAATTTATTAATGAATTGCTTGTAAAAACTAACAAAATTGGTGAGTATGATCAAAAAATTTAGAATATGAAAAATTTAATATTAAAAATATTAAAAAAACTTGGATATACACTTAAAGGTATCAAACCAACTATTAAAAATAATGATTTTTACTCTATAGTTAAATTCCTTTTAGAAAATAAAAAGAATATTCATACATATTTTGATATTGGGGCAAATAAGGGTCAAAGTATAGAAATTTTCAAAAAAATGAATGTTAATAGTCAAATTCATTCTTTTGAACCTACGCTTGAACTGTATAAAGGTCTAATTGAAAAATACAAAAACGACAAAACAATTAAAATTAATAATATTGGTGTTGGTAAAGAAAAAGACAAACTAACCTTTTATTCGTTTAATAAGGCAAGCCCAGTAAATTCTTTTTCCCCAATGGATAAAAAGAGTAAATTTTATAAGGCTAGATTATACAGCACTAGTTCAAATGACTCTAATTTCACAAGTCAAACCAAGATAAATGTCACGAGTGTAGATAGTTACTGTAATGAAAATAATATTGAAGAAATTGATTTTATGAAAATTGATACTCAGGGATTTGAAGAAGAGGTCTTAATGGGCTCAAAAAAAATGCTTCGAGAGCAAAAAATTGGAATAATTCAATTAGAAATTATTTTTGGCTTTGCTTACGAAAAACAGTCTTCTCTCTTTAAAATTGAGGAAAATCTATATCAAAATGGTTATAGGTGTATAGCTGTAACTAATTCCGGAAATATATTAAGTTGGTCAGCTTTTCAGTCAGATTTTTTATATGTAAAAAAAGATATTTTCGATTATATAAAAAAAATACATGAAGAGAATGAAGATATTAAAGGAGTAACAAAAAGTATCAAGAAACAAATAGAACAACAGTTGTACTAAACTTTAAAACCTCAAGTATTCAATTAAAAATTTTGTTCCTATAATTAATAAAAAAATACCAAAATATACAGTCATTTTCTTTTTATTAACTTTATGACTTGTTCTCGCTCCAATTCTAGCCATAAAAGTTGTGATAGGAAAAAAAATTAAAAAAGCTGGAATATTTAAAAATCCAATGCTTAAAGGTAAGTGAACATTAAGATAAAAACCTGATATTAAAAATCCTACAGCTCCAAATAATGCAATTATAAATCCAATTGCTGCAGCACTTCCAATAGCTTTATTAATTGGATACCCAAAAAATTTTAAAATTGGAACATTCATAATTGCTCCACCGATTCCCATAGGAGCAGAGATAAAACCACTGATTATACCCGACAAAGCTTTGGATAATAACCCTATCTTAATTTCTATATTTGCCTTTTTTTCTTTTAAGAAAAGTAAATAAAAAGCTAATACATAAACTACTATTGTAAAAAACAAAATTAATGGCTTAGTTTTTAAACCTGCAGCAAAAATTGTTCCGGAAATTACTCCAACTGCAACAAAAAAACCAAAACCTCTTACTATGTTAAAATCTACCGCCTTATGCTGATGATGAGTTAAAACTGATACCATGGATGTAGGAATAATAATTCCAAAAGAAGTTCCTACAGCCAAATGCATTAAATAATCTGGTTCGATATTGGTATTGCTGAATATATAAAATAAAATAGGAACTGTAATTAAACCTCCGCCAATGCCAAACAAACCAGCAGCAAAGCCAGCAGGTATTGCAGCTATAACCATTATTAAAATTAAATAAATTGCTTCTGATTGAGAAAGGATTTCCAAAATTATCTCTCTAGTGAGACAGGATTATATTTTCTTACATGGTCCATTATGTGATTTACTTTTTGTAGATCAGCATCTCTAATGCACATATTTTTAGAAAGATATTGTTTCCAAATTTTAGAACCATTTTGCCCATGAAATAAACCTACAGTGTGTCGCATTATATGATTTAATTGAACTCCTTTTGATGTTTCTTCTGATATATAAGGAATTAAATTTTCCATAACTTCTGCTCTTGTTGGAATATTTTGGTTTTTAAAGATTTGTTTTTCAACTTCAGCCAAAAAATAAGGAGAATGATAAACTGCTCTTCCAATCATTACTCCATCAACCTTTGATAAATGATTTTTAATTTGTTCAGTGTTTTTAATACCACCATTTATAATGATTTCATCCTTATTAAAATATTCTTTTAATTTATAAACAAATTCATATTTTAATGGTGGAATATTTAAATTTTCTTTTGGACTTAATTTTTTTAATAAAGCTTTCCTAGCATGAATTATAAATTTTTGTGATCCTGCATTTTTTGTAGTTTCAATAAATGATTTCAAAAAGTCAAAATCTTCAACATCATTATAACCTATTCTAGTTTTTATTGAGATTGGAAGTTTAGTTGCTTTGGTCATTGCATCAATGCATTTTGCTACAAGGGAAGGCTCTTGCATTAAGCACGCACCAAATTTATTTTTTTGAACTTTTTTACTTGGACAACCTAAATTTAAATTGATTTCTCTATAACCATAATCCTCCGAAATTTTACAAGCTTCAGCTAGTTCTTTGGGATTTGACCCTCCAATTTGTAGGGTTACTGGATTAGAAATTTTTTTAAAAGATAATAGTTTGTTTCTATCCCCTCTAATAATCGCATTAGCAACAATCATTTCAGTATATAGATGAATATTTTTACTTATAAGACTTAAAAAATAAATTTCATGTTTGTCAGTGCAGTCCATCATAGGTGCAACAGAAACTGTCTTTTTCATAATTATTTTTCTGATTTAGAAATTTCTTCTTTTAACTCTAAGGGCTCTTCTTTAAGTTCAAGAGGTTTATCTTCAGTGGCTTTAGTGTCAACTTTTTGAACTTTTTTAACTTCAGTAATTTTTCTTGTTCTTTTTGATGGTAAAACTGCTACCCCACTTTTAGAAATCTGACCTTTGTATAAATTTTCGAAATCATCGTTTTCTTCCTCTTCAACAACTTCTTGTTCAACGCCTTCATCTGGCTCTTTTCTTAATCTTGTAACTGCACTTTTCTCAAGATCCTCAACTGAAACTTTACCATCACCTATTTCTCTAAGTGAAATAATAGTTTTTTTATCATTATCTTCATCTACTAACATAGGGAGACCTGAATTTAATTGTGTGGTTCTCTCTTTTGCTAGTAAAACCAAATCATATTGATTATCTACTTTGAGTAAACAGTCTTCTACTGTGATACGTGCCATATCCGGTTATTTATTCAATTGCATAGAATAAATCAAGCCTATTTTAATAGAATAATTGGTTCCAAGGATTTTTTAAAAAATAAAAGTAAAATTGTAGAAATGACTATGTATATAGAGGCTATCGAAGCTATATTTTCAATTGAAAAATGATTATCAATCAAAATACCAAATAAAAATGTTCCAAAAGCTGTCGAAAAAACCATAAACGCAGTTGTCATTGCTTTAATGCTTCCAATGTGTTCGACTCCATATATTTCAGCCCAAGTAGAAGACCCTAAAACATTAGCTAAACCATTTGATATTCCTATTAAACCTAAAAAAACAAATGATGAAAAAGGATGATTAAAAAAAATTAAAATTACCATCGCTAAAAATAAAGGTAAATTTATCCAAGGTATGACTTTTCTACTAGTAAACTTATCAACTAAAAAACCTGAAATAAAAAGAGATAATATAGACATAATAGAATAAATCATAAACGATTGGGGAATGGTGTAACTGCTCCACAACTTAGATTCTGCGATAAATGACTGGTAAACAAAAACTCCGGTAGCTATCCAAGGCATAGCTAACATAGTTAATGTAATTATATAAAACTTGTAATCAAAAATGACTTCCGATCTAGTCCAGTTTTTAATTTTTATTGTATTTGATTTTTTTTTAATAATATTTAAATCTACCTCTCTTGAGTCAAACTTTATTTCTTTAATGGTAAAAAAAATAGTAATTGGTAAAATTATTAAAATTAATAAAGCAATTCCTTTCCAAACATATTGCCAAGAATATAAGGTTAAAAAAAAAATCACTAAAACTGGCGAAATGAATTCAGCAGTTGATAATCCAAACCATGCTATACTTAATGATTTTCCTCTAGATTTATCAAAATATCTTGATATAGCTGTTGTTGAAGTATGGTTCATTAGACCTTGGCCTGAAAATCTTAAAAAAAATATACCAAAAAATAAAAAATAAACACTATTTACAAAAGAAAAAAAAATTGTTGAAAAAAATAATAAAATTACTACTAAAAAAGAATAGTTAAAAAGATTAAACTCATCTATTTTTTTGCCAAACCAAATAAGAACTAAGCTAGACAAAATTGTAGCTACTGCATAAATTGTACCAAATTGTCCATGTGTAATGTTTAGCTCATTTCTAATGCTTGGATTGAATAGGCCGATAAAAAAACTCTGTCCAAAACTTGAAAAAAATGTAAATATAAATGCAAATAAAATAACTTTTTTATTTAAACTTAAATAAGTCATTAAAAATTATGAGTTGTAAAGTTTCATTTATAGGTCTAGGGGTCATGGGATATCCTATGGCAGGTTATATATCAAAAGCTGGTCATAATGTAACAGTTTATAATCGAACAAAGTCTAAAGCTGAAAAATGGATTAAAGAATATAAAGGAAAATTAGCTGAAACACCTTTAGATGCAGCTAAAGATTGCGATTTTATTTTTACCTGTGTTGGAAATGATAATGATCTTAGGGAAGTAACTTTAGGTAATAAAGGTTTGTACAAAAGTGCAAAAAAAGGAGCTATATATATAGACAACACCACTGCATCAGCTAACATTGCAAGAGAACTTTATAAAGAGGCAAAAAATAAAAGTTTTGATTTCTTGGATGCTCCAATATCTGGTGGCCAAGCTGGAGCTGAAGGTGGAATTTTAACAGTTATGGTTGGTGGAGATGAAACACCTTTTAAAAAAGCTGAACCAATAATTGATTGTTATAGTAAAAAAATAAAATTACTCGGTCCTTCAGGAAGTGGTCAGTTGACTAAAATGGTTAATCAAATATGTATTGCAGGATTAGTTCAGGGATTATCTGAAGCTATTAATTTTGGAATGAATGCTGGTTTAAATATGAAAGATGTTATTGAGGTTATTTCTAAAGGTGCTGCTCAATCATGGCAAATGGAAAATAGACACAAAACAATGATCGAAGATAAGTTTGATTATGGTTTTGCTGTTGACTGGATGAGAAAAGATTTAAAAATTGCGATTGATGAAGCAAAAAAGAATAATTCTCCACTTCCTATTACAAAAATAATTGATGAATACTATGCTGAAGTTCAAAAAATGGGTGGCCAAAGATGGGATACTTCAAGCTTAATTAAAAGATTTAGAAAATAAGTCGTGTCTAAAGAAATTGTAAGCTATTACGAAAAATTTGATGAAATTGAAAAAAAAATTTGGAGTCTATTAACAAATGCAGTGACTGATCGAAATTCAGAATTTAGAACTCCTGTATTTATTTGTGGAAATGATAAAGATCTAGATGGAAGAGTAGTTGTTTTAAGAAAAGCAGATCAAAAGAATAATTTCGTTCAATACCACAGTGATATTAGATCCTCAAAAATTGAAAAAATAAAAAAGAACCCCAATTGTTCAATCTTGTTTTATGGTAAACAGGAAAAAATTCAGCTCAGACTTAAAACGGAGTGTAAAATTCATTTCGGCGATGAGATTACAAAAGAATGTTGGGAAAAGACAGGTCATATAAGTAGAAAATGTTATCTAGTTACTAATGGTCCTGGAACAATATCTGAAAAACCCACTTCTGGTTTAGATAATAAATTTGATAACTTTGATTTTACAAAAGAAGAAAGCGAAAAAGGTTATAAGAATTTTTCTGTAATAAGATGTAAAATTAAAAGTATTGAATGGCTATATTTAGCTGCTAAAGGTCATCGTAGAGCTTTGATTAATCTAAAAGGACCTAAAAAATTTACTTGGTTGGTTCCTTAACTGCATCGTGAATATGATTATATTTCTTTAACTTTTTATTTTTTAATTAGTTTTAATAGTTTTTCTTTTTTATTTGTTCTAAAAAGATTGTCAAAATAAATTACCTGTTTAGGATATTTACCATTAACTTTGTCGTTCCACCTACTAATCCAACTATGGTATATT
>MDTB01242296.1_pt1 | contig 20450 bp, 21 predicted proteins | sample 811161 | NCBI WGS metagenome assembly MDTB01 (sample SAMN05326650, study PRJNA326480) | marine metagenome | isolation source: seawater | place: Mediterranean Sea | collected 2009
AAATAAATTTTTTTATTTTTTTTTGTGAATTTTCTTATTAAAGCTAACGGCGACATGATCAGTCTTTTTGCTCATAGTAATATAGTCTCTCAATGTCATCTTCCTCAGTTTTATCGCCATATTGAATTTCAATAATTTTGCAATCGACATCATTTGGGTTTGTAATTTGATGCCAATCTTCAACATCAATATGAAAGTAATCATTTTTGTTTAGGACTATGGTTTGAATTTCATCTTCTTGAGATTTTCTGTAATTTACCTCACAAGATCCCGAACTTACAAACCAGAGTTCATTCCTGTGGAAATGCCTTTGAAAGCTCATACCTTGTTTGGGCGCCACTATTAGTTCTTTAAGTTTTATATTTTTATCCTGAAATAGTTCATAGAAAGTTCCCCAGCTTCTTTTTTCTTTAAGATACTTCCAATTTTTTAGAATAATACTCGAAGAATTTAATTTATCTTCTCCTCCAACCCCGAACTGAAATGATATTCCATCAATATCCATTTCAGGAATATTTTCATCTGTTCTGTCGCCTCCATTACAAAAAATTATTTCATCTGAAGGATAGCGTTTTTTTAAATCTTTTAGGGCATTGATACAACTTCCTTTCTCATCATCATCGAAATCAATAACTTCATCTACGAACTCTAAAGACTCAAGAATTATTCTTCTTTCATTAAATGATAGAAAATTTTGTCCTTTCTTATTAATCAGCCAGTTATCACTGTTCAAGGCAACAACAAGAATTTCTCCATATGATTTAGCATCCTTTAGGTATGAAATATGGCCACTATGAATAGGATCAAATCCTCCGCTAACTACAGATATTCTCATTTACTATTATTCTTTAAGTATTTGATAAAGTCTTTTGAAATTTCCTTATCAGTTTTAGCATATTCAAAATTGGCAATCGCGTAACCCAGTTTATCACCACAATCAAATAACTTACCCTCAAGCATAAAGCCTTTAAGTTTGTTCTTTTTTTTGATAAATGAATTAATTGCACTGGTTAATTGAATCTCTCCACTTTTATCAATAGAAGTCTTTTCAAGATAGCTCATAAACTTCTCATTAAATACATATCTTCCAGTTGCAAATAGATTTGAAGGAGCCTTGCTTAAAATTGGTTTTTCAACCATGCCAGTAAGATTTAAAAAACCTTTTATCTTTGAGGAGCGTTTGTATTTAACAATTCCATATTTAGAAATATTCTTTTTACTTGCTTTAGATAAAAGAATTGAGCTATCGCCAAATTTTGAATAATCTTCTCTCATCCTTCTAAGATTGTTTACGCCTTTTTTAAGATCTTGTTTAATCAACATATCTGGCAAAACCACTGCGAAAGGCATATTTTCTAAAATGGGCTTTGCGCACAAAACTGCATGGCCTAACCCTAATGTCTCTCCTTGTCTAATGCTCTGTATGGAAACCTTAAGTCTTGATACTGAGCGAATTTCTTTTAATAGCGCTCTTTTTATTCTTTTTTCCAAAGTAGCTTCTAGCTCAAAACTTTTATCGAAATGATTTTCAATAGAGTTTTTACTCGAATGCGTGACAAATAAAACATTCTTAAATCCTGCATCCTCAATTTCTTCCATTATTATCTGAATAATCGGTTTATTTACTATTGGTAGCATTTCTTTTGGGACAGCTTTTGTAGCAGGAAGCAATCTCGTCCCAAGACCAGCAACAGGAATGACAACAGTATTTACATTATTTGAAGGTCTCATCACTTGACTTAAATTCATAAGTTATCGTCTTCTCTAAAGCGTTTTCAAGACTAATTGGAGGTTTAAAATCAAAAAAATTTATACTTGAATTTATAATTGTATTAGATGTAAATTTTTTTACTCTAATTAAGCTTATAGGAAATTTTTTACCAGTAAGGCTTGAAAAAAAATCCACCAAAATACCTACAAACAATCCTATGTTAATCGGAAGATAAAATTTATTAAATTGCTTAATAGATAAGCTTTTTTGAACAATTCGTACAATATCTTTAGTCTTCAGGTCGGGCTTATCTACATAATTTTTGATATGAAGACCTTCTTTCAATTCAAGACATCGATACAAGAATTGAGCAACATTCTCCACATATGACATTGATTTAATATTATTACCATCACCAATCATTACGAAAAATTTACTTTTAATTTGTTTTATTAAATTAAAAACATTACCTCTGTTATTTTCACCGAATATTACCGTCGGTCGGATAATCACGAGAGATCTATTAATAGGATCCTTTCGTTGCCATTCTATATATATTTTTTCAGCTTCAAGCTTTGATCTTCCATATTCATTAAATGGATTTGGTTTAAAATTTTCATCTATAGGATGATCAGAAAACCCATAGATTGCAACCGTGCTTGTGAATATTATCTTATTTATAGATCTACTTGATGCGATATCACAAATATTCCTTGCCCCTTCAACATTAACTTTATGATAATCTTCTTTTCTTTCATCGTCTCTGTGAACGGCTGCTAAGTTAATAATGGCATCGAATGTGTTAGAAAAATTTGAAGCTTTATCATCTACTGAAAAATACTCAAAGTTATGAGGAAAATTTGAGCTTTTCTTAATATCGTGATTAATAAATAACTTGCCATTATCTTTCAGAATCCTGCATAAGCTTGATCCTAAAAAACCTGAACCCCCTATGATTGCTATTTTCATTTTAATTCTACATATAAGATTCGGTTAAATTATAATAATCTTTTTCAATTTTATTAGAAATGAATTATCTCATATTAGCTGGAGGCACTGGAACTAGACTTGGGTCATTAAATTTCAATTTGCCAAAACCCATGATTGACATATCGGGAAAACCAGCAATTGGAAGAATAGTTGATCACATTTTTCTTTATGACAACAGAGCGAATATATTTATTTCTACATTTTATAAAGATAAAGAAATTAGAGAATTTTTTAAAGATAAAAAATATGTTCATATAGTTAAAGAGCCTGAAAAACTCGGTACAGGCGGCGCAATAAAATTTTTTATAGATAATTTTCAAATAAGAGAATTTTGTCTTTTAAATGGTGACACTTTAATTAATTTTGACTTGAGTTTTTTTTCTTATGAATGGAAAAGGGTCAAAGATAAATATTCAGTAAATTCTTTAGTTTTGCTAAAAAGAGTTAAAGGTGATTGCTCGGATTATGGAACTTATAATGTTGAAGGAAGCAAAGTAATAAGTTTTAAAGAAAAAGATAAAATAAGTAACGCTTTAGTAAGTACAGGAGTGTATTTTTTTAAAGCAAGCTCTCTCAAAAAAGCATTAAAAAAATATCCAAAAAAATTTAGTTTTGAGGAAAAGTTCCTACCTGAATATATTAGAAAAAAATCATTGGCATTTTCTGAGCTATCTGATTTTGATTTATTTTTTGATATCGGCACTCCAAAAAAACTTGAAATTGCACAAAAAAAATTTTTATCTTTAAGTAAAAGACCGGCAGTCTTTTTTGATAGGGATAATACACTGGTACATGACGACGGATATAACGCTGATCTAAAAAATTATCTTGTCATGCAAGACTCGTATCTCTACGTGAGACTTTTCCAAAGTCTTGGCTATCAAGTTTTTATGGTATCTAATCAATCTTCTATAAATAGAAAAATTAATACACTATTTGAAGTAAAGAAATTTAATGATTTTTTAATTGATGACTTCAGAAGTAAAGGTGCATACATAACAGATTCTGTATTTTGTCCTCATATACCATCTGAAGGGTGTAATTGTAGAAAGCCTAAAACTCTTTTAGTTAATAACTTGGTAAATAAATACAATTTATTACTAAAAAAATCAGTATTTGTTGGGGATAGTGATGCAGATAGAAATCTAGCTAAAAATTTAGGAATTAGTTTTTTGGGCATTCAATCCAAAAATGATGAGAAAAATATTCTCAAATATTTAAAATTATTATAATTTTTGGAGAATTGATCCATATTTTTCAAGTTTGAAATCTTCTAAGTAAAATTTGCTTAATTTTTCTTTTACTTTTTTTTGATCTTTTTCTCTAGCATAGAGCAGAAAAAATCCTGCTCCCCCTGCACCTAAAAGCTTTCCACCAATTGCTCCAGCTGATATCGCATCTTCATAAAATTGATCAATTAATTCAGAAGAAATCTTGTTACTTATTTTTTTCTTAAAATTCCAATTCTCATTTAATAGCTCGCCAAGATAATCTGTATTTTTCTTTAATTTTTCAGGATTAAAATCTTTAGCTATATTTTTCAAATAAATTGAGTTATCTATTGCATTCTTTTCAGTTTTTAAGTTTTTATTTTGATCTTTCAATATGCTTGATGCTTTTCTTGAGCCTCCAAGATGAAAAAGCATTAAATTTTTTTCAATATGCTCATAATCTTTTTCTAAGTTTAAATCTTCCACATCTACTGAGCCATCCTCATTAAAATGGTAACGATTTAAGCCTCCATAAGAAGCCGCATATTGATCTTGTTTCCCTATTGGCTCTTTGAGAACATCTATTTCTAGCTTGCATGCTTCTTCGCTTAATTGTTTTTTATCTAAATTTTTAGATTCAGAAAAAGATGAGCATAAATTGATTAAGCCTACTGTGAAAGAACTTGATGATCCCATCCCAGAATTTGATGGTAAATCAGCGATGCTAGATAGAACTACATCGCTTATTTTATATTTAATAAAGATTTCTCTAATAATTGGATGTTTGATTGATTTGGTTGTTTTTGCAAATTCATTAATGCTGTATTTTAAATTTAGACCTGGCGTCCTGAATTGTTTGTTAATTGATAAGTAAATATATTTATTAATGCTAGAAGAAACGACACAACCTCCATTGCTCTCATAAAATGATGGTAAATCTGTTCCTCCACCAAAAAAAGATATTCTAAAAGGGGTTTTTGTAATTAGCATGTTAATTAATTTTAAAGAGTCTTCTATAAGCTACATCTAAAATATATCCAGAATACACTAATATACTTTTCAAAAAACTTAAGTTGAATTGATTTCTATAAAGCTTCCAAACTGCAATTTGATTAGAAATTATATCTGTAGATCTTGATTTTTCATGCTTCCTATAACATAAAAGATATTTATCTATTCCAATAGCTTCAATACCTTTTTGTAATATTTTTCCATGAAAGAATAAATCTTCTGCAAAACCATCATAGGCGTCAAAATTTAAATCTTTCAAAATTTTCTTTTTCACCATTACTGATGACATAACAATTATTCGTTTTGAAAAAAATTTATGAAAGTTCATCTTAGAAATAAAATATTTATTTTTTCCAATAAAATTTGCTCTGTTATCAATCCAGGAATAGTTTGTATACGTGAAGAGAAAATTATTATTGTTCATTACTGCTAATTGAATATCCAGCTTTTCCTGATCCCAAACATCATCAGCATCAATAAAAGCAATATACTCCCCTTCTGCAACTGAAATACCATAATTTCTAGCTAACCCTGGACCTAAATCTTTTGTTATGACTTTGAATCTTCTTTCATTGTAGGACTTAATTAATTCTAATGATCCATCTATAGAATTTGCATCAATTATTAAGAGCTCCCAGTTTGAGAAAGTTTGATTCTTTATAGAATCAAGAGTTTCCTTTAAAAAAGGCATACCATTTCTTAATGGCATGATAATTGATACAGAATTCATTTTAATTTCCCGCGAGCCCCTTTTCTTTAATGAAATAAAAGGCAAGAAACAATGTCGCAAGAGATGCTGGCGTTCCGACAATCATTAAGAAGAATAGTTTGAAAAAAGCAATACAAAAGATGCTTCTCTCTTGATAAGAGAAATTATCAGAAAACATAATATAAAAATTCTTACGAAATCTATTTATAAAATAAATAGTAAAAATAAGTCCAATGAATCCTAGTTCTAGGAAAATAGTAGCAAATAGAGAAGGAGGCTTCAAAGCTTGAACATCAACATAAACAAAATCGGCAAAATATTTTAAATCTATTCCTATAGAAGTCAGGGCATATAAAGAATTTATACCGGCTGCTCCTATTCCATACATCGGCTGCAAAAAGAAAATTGAAGAGTAGCTCGCATAATCTAAAGTAAATCTCCATCCAGAGGTTAAGCTAATAAAGGAGAAAATTTCTGATATCTCTAATGCGGAAATAATTTTTAATAGATTAAATGCCCTATTATTAAACTCTATATTTTCTAATATCGGAGATAATGATTGGAATATGAGAAAAGAAACAAAAAATATAATTAAAGATTTAAACCACTTGAGGTAGAAAATTGTGAAAGATAATAAAAAAATTGCCAGCAGCATCAAGCTAGTTCCAGAAGAAGATAAAATTGCTGTCAAAAGAATGGTGATAGATACAACCCAACCAGAAAATCTAAATTTACTTAGAGAATAAAACAATAAAATAAAAAAAATACTTCCCATTGCCTCGGAAGGCTCTGTTGAAAAGAATCTTGATCCCTGCCCCCTAGTAATTTCTGATCCAAGCCTCTCGGAAGAAAGTAAAACCAAAAGATCATTGATAAAAGCAAAACCAAATATCCAAATTATTCCACTAAAAAGATGGAAAAATATCAAAAGAATACAAAACCTTTCTGAAATAGTTTGAAGCCCATACTTAAAAATATAAAAAGCAACAAAAATATTTTGCATATAAACAAATAATTGTTCAATTCCATCCAAATAGTTTAAGCCTTGAGGAATTGTTATTATCCATAAAAGAAATAAAAGAATATTTATAAAAATAAAGTTCCTGTCGTACTTATCATGAATCAAAATTAAAATAAGAGAAAAAAATAATGGAAATGGAGAAGTTTCGGCTGGTACCATCCCCAAAGTTATATGAGGGAAAGTAATTGTAAGCAGTAAAAGCTTCTCAAAAAAAGATTTTAAGGGATAAAACCTTAATGGAAAACTGGACATATATTCTAGTTAAAATTTATTGAATAATCTGTTTTCTAAAGAAATATAGATAACTAAGAAGAAATCCAAAAATAAAGCCAAAAATAATGAATCGGAGTCTATTTGGATAATGATAGCCTCCGGGCAGATGAGGTGCATCAATTATTTCGAATATAAGATTACTTTTTACTTTTCCTGAAATCAAGGCTCTTTTCTCACTATTATAAATACCCTGAATGATTTTTTTAGTATTATTATCGGGACTCTCTGATAATATTTTTTCTAAAGAAAAAATTATATTCAGCTTGTCACTCAAAAATCTATTTTTCATAGTAAGTTCAAGTTCCTCTATTATTAGATTAAGGATTTTTTGCGAATCTTCAGCTTTTTTTGCCGCAAGACTAAGGACAATCAATCCATCTTGATCGGACTGATCTATACCTATAAATCTTTTCTTAAACCTTGAGGCTAACCCATCAATCTCCTTCTTATCAAAATTGTTATTAGAGAAATAATCAAGATCAGGTTTAAGTTTATTGATATCTAAACTGGATTTTCCAAGAATATAGTCTTCCAATCCATATTTAAAAAGAAAATTTGAAATAAAATCTCTCGATTGAAGAATAGCTATTGCCTCTACAACTTTTTTATTTGAAGAACTTCCACCTAAACCTAACAAATCAGAAACTCCATCTAAGCCACTTGACTCACCCAAAGTACTTGAAGAAATAATTGTTGCTTCTGATTTATAACTTCTTTCAAGAAAGAAGGAGGCCGTAAAAGATATAAAGGAAAGAAAGAACGAATAAAGTAAAATTAAAATTATATTTTTTTGAAAAATATCAGAAAGATATTTAAAATTAATACTATCAACTTCTTCAGTCAATTCTCATTCTCCAGATTGTTGAACAAACAATTCTACTTATAAAAAATGATATTTACTAAATTTTTTAATTTTTAAAAACTGTTCCTTCGTTCAAATTTCTAGATAGATAAATTAATACCTTTCCAAGATACGAAATATTTTTTCTAAGATATAAACTAAATTTCATTCGCAAGAATTTATTAGGAAAAAATAATAAATAAAAGAAAGGAAAAGAGCAGGATACAAATATAGAAATTAAGGTTTGAAAGGCTAGGTTTTTTTTTGAGGAGGTAATTCCTTTTATATAGTTATGTTTTTCAGTTTCAGAGATATCTAACTTTTTAAAATAATTATTGAGAAAATAAACTAAGTGATCATGTGCGCCCAGTAAACAACCAACAATAATATAGTTCAATAAGAATTTATTTCTTTCCTGTGATTTTTTTAGCAAATAGCTATTTAAAAAACTTTCTTCATTTCTTAAATAATAGGCATCTCCCCAGACAATTTCAGCGTTTGAATTTATAAAATGTACTTTTGATTTTAACCAACTAGAATTTTTTAGGTCGAGTAAAAAATAATTTTTTTTCAAGTGATCATCAATTTCTGAAAATAAAGGAGATCCAATATTTCTCTCTTTAAATTGAACTTCTATCTTAATGCCCAAGCAATCCGACAAGCATTCATCTCCCCCCTTAATGACTTCTAAATCAGCGCCCTCAACGTCAACCTTCAAAAAATCTATTTTTTCATCTTCATTCAAAACTAAGTCTAAAGTTGTTAAATTAATAGTTTCCTCTTTAACAACATCACTAACATTTGCATTAAGAAACTTATTTAAGAAATCTTTATTTGGTTTATGCAAAGAACTAGCATCTGGCATATTTGTTAAATAAATTTTTTTTTTGGTCTTTGATGAAAATAAACCATTGCTATGAAATATGATGTTAGAAAAAGAAGATTTTCTTGCTCTACTGTCAGGATCAAAACAATAGAAAATTGATTTATTGAAAATGCAAAAGAGTTCTTCAGGAGGCAGTCCTGAAGAGCCTACATCTGCAATTCTAAGATTGAACTTTATTTTATTTCTTAGATTTGAACTTAATACAGGAATCTCAGGATCAAGAATTTTTTTTAGCCTAATAATATTCAAGTTGATATTATAGTAGAATTGAAATTTAAGTTTGCATATTTTAAAAGAAATAGTCTTATATCTGCATAACTTTAATATTATCCATATACATGTCCTCTGAAAAAAATGTTACAGGCAAATTCTATGATGTTTGGATTTTAGTTCCCTGCTTCAATGAAGCAAAAGTTATTTCTAAAACAATAACTGGCCTTTCTAGATATTTTGAAAATATTTTAGTCGTAGATGATGGATCTACAGATAATACATTTGACTTACTAAAACCAACTAATGCCTTAGTTTTAAAACATCCAATTAATTTAGGGCAAGGAGCCGCCATTAGTTCTGGTATTAAATTTCTCTTAACACAAGAAAATTGCAAAGCTGTAATAACTTTTGATGCAGATGGTCAGCATTCTGTTGATGATGCCGTAACTTTTGCGAAAGAAATTCTATATTCCAGTAAGGATATAATTTTTGGGTCAAGATTTATATATCATGAAAAAAATATCCCCTTATTAAAACGATTTGTTTTAAAAATAGTTACAAAAGTTTCAAATATAATTTTAAAGATGAATTTAACAGATACGCATAATGGTCTTAAAGCTTTTAAATTAGATTCTTTAAAAAATATAGATATTCAGACAAGTAATTATGCATTTGAAAGTGAATTATTAGCTTTAGTTAGCAAGTCAGATTTGACTTATAAAGAATTACCCTCAAACATTGTCTATACTGAGTATTCGAGAAAAAAGGGCCAAAGCTTACGAAATGGAATGAGAATTTTAGAAAGTTTAATAGTTTTATTTTTTAGCAGATGACTCCTGATTTAACATTTGGAATTTTATTTATTTTTCTTCTTCTATATAGTCTTATCAGACCTTTTCAAAGTATCTTTTCAAAAATGTTTCTTATCTTTGGCAGTTGCTTGGGTCTGTTAAGCGTAATAAATATAGAAGTTGTTGATGATATATCAAGATCATTAGGGGTAGAAAGAGGAGCGGACTTATATTTATATCTTGGATTAATTACGTCTTTTTTATTTTTTTTATTTCTATTAAACAGATTCAGTTCGCTTGAAAATAAAATCAATACTCTTACCAGACATATTGCATTAAAGGATCTTGAAGAAAAAAATACAGAAAGGAAAGAAAACTAATTTGGGATTAACCATAAGAATTATCACCATCCTTTCCTTCTAAATGATTCTTGAGGATTTTTGCTGATAACTTCAAAACTCTCAAATAATTATAAAGCTTGCTTGCAATAATAGGCTCAAAAGAATCTTGTTCAATAATTTCTCCTGCGTCAAAATTATCTGAAATTTTATGAAGAGTTGCGCCAAGTTGTTGTTCTTTATTTCTAAGTGCCTTCAATGGAGAAAACCTACCAGTCTGTTGGGGTAAAATTCCTCCATGTAAATTATAAAAAATAATACCAAAGGATTTCTGTAAACTTGAGTCTATTTTAGTTGGACATCCTACTGAATACACGCTGTCGAAATTATTTTCACTTAGCATTGTCTTTATTTTTTCATTTAATTGGTAATCATGAACTTTTTCTGACTTTAGAAATCTCACTCTTCTAAATAATAAAAAGAAATGAACAATCTCATAGACTATAATTGCAAAGAAATTTAAATAGCCAAATTCATTTAAAATCTCTTTAATTTTTCTATAAAAACCTCTCTTTTTTTCAGAAACATAAAGGATTTTACAGGTTTCATTTTCATAAATATCCAAAAAAAATTTATGCATAAAAAAATAACTTTTTTGTGTAATAAAGAGCTTCATTAAATTTTATATCTTGTTCATTATCAAATTTATATCTGTTTTATATCTATTCTTTGTAAATGACTTTTCCCAATCGACGCTATGAATGTCTATTTTATTTGCAATGTACACTCTATGAGAGAAAAAAGTCTTCAGTATTAAGAATGGTAATAATTTAATGAAAGCTGCTCTTTCACTCTTATAAATGAATGCAATCTTAAGTGATGGATACCAGTCAAAAGATTTCAATTTTTTTACTTTGAAGTACGACAATTGAGAATTCAGTGGTCTTAAAACACTTAATGGTAAAAATAATGTTTTTCTATAGTTGTAAGATGGTAGAAAGAATTTTTTTATTCTCATTTCGTGGCAAAATTTATCAACAATTAAAGCTAGGCAATCATGATCTGGATGACCTCCTTCTAAATTAATAGTATAAATTTTATTTATCGAATTTTGCTTATGATAATTAGCTAAAAAGGACTTGATTTGATCAGATTTTTCATACACTTTTAAATCATTAACGCTAAAATAATCGTTTATAAAAATAACTCTTGACCTATCAACACCAAATAAACTAAGTGATTTGGTGCACTCCTCTCTTCTAAGTAATTTATTTTTCTTTAAATCGTCGTTTCTTTCAGCAAAAAAAATAAACCTATAATTTTTTCCAGCTTTTTTTAGAATATTCTTGAAAATGGGGCATAGTGCAAATTCATCATCCAAATGAGGAAGAAGAATTAAAGAATCATTGCTCATATAATCACTCTATATACAAACTTTGAATAGTCTAATCTCATCGACTCTGTCAATTTCCTTGTACTTGATGAATTCATTTTTAGATAATACAAAATGTTTATCTTCCTGATTACAATTTGCACTAATTAATTTGCTCAAGCTTTTTGTTCCTTTGGATGAAACCCAAAAAAACTCCCTTCTTAAGTCTTCACTGTAAATAATATAATCTGACAAATTCCATTTTTCATTTAAAACTTTAATGTTTTTTAAGTTATTACTTAAAATTGATTTCTCAAGCTTGTTGAATATATTTTGATGAAAATATACCCCCAAAGAAAAAGAAAAAATCACAAATAATGTAGTGAACCATCCAAATCGTATTTTTCTAAGAGGCAAATAATGATTAATTGAAATCATAATCAAAATAGTAAGAGGTATTAATTGATGCCAATAATATCTTATAGGATCATCAAAAAATGAAACGGGAATAAATAAAATTACAAAAGTAATATTTCCAATTATTGTCAAAAGAAAAAATGTAAATAATTCTTTATTCATACTTCTAACTAATTTCAAAGCAATAAAGTATAAAAAAATTAATGGAAAGATCAGTAAGATTAAAAATTTATTACCTAAGCCAAAAAAGTAAAAATTTAAAATGATGCCTAATGAGTTTATAGAATAAAAAATTTTAGCTTTAATTTCATCTAAGATAGATTCAATTTCTGAAGTTGAGGTATTTACATGAAAGTTTTGTTCTAGAAGATAAAACAAAAAGAAATAAATAAAAATAGGGATAAAAGACAATAGATATTTAAATATATTTAATCTGTTGCTAAGAAATAAACTAAAACATAACGCTAAATATATTATCGCAAACTGCAGTCTAAAAAATATACCTAGAGATGCCATAAATACTAAGGAAATTAATGTGCTATTTTTTTTATCATTTTCATATGTAAGAAGTAGAAATTTTGAAACTATTAAAATTTGAAGAGGTAAAGTTACTGATTCGTTATAAAAAGAAGTTGAAATTCTCACTAACATTATTGAAGTAATACAAATAAATAATAAAAAAGTAAAAATAGAATGTTTATCTTGAAAAAAATTTGAATCCTTAAAAATTGTAATTTTTAGTGAATTAGAGAGGTCAAGTAATGAGTAAATCCAAATTAAACATAGAAAAATTATGAAGAAAAGATACCAGCTGTCTCCAAATAAAATAATAAATGGAACCAAGACAAAAGAGATTCCTATCTGAGGAGTATAAATGAAGTCACCTCTATACATTAATGAATAGAATGAAAAGTTATCAATGATATTTAAAGCAATAGAATAGTAAAGGATTCCATCGTTTGGGCTGGTATATAAATTTAAGTTTAACCAGCTGAAAAATGAAATTACTGCCAAGGAAAAAGAGATAATTGAAACTTGAAAAAAACGAGATGAAATATACATTAAAAATTAATGTTATCTTCAAACCAGTCTATAGTTTTTTTTAGCCCATCATTTAGAGACGTTCTTGTAAGCTTTCCTAGAATATTTTTTTCTTTTTCAGTACTTAGAAATTTTGACTCTGCACCAACATATTTTGATTCATCATACTCTATTAGATGACTATCATAATCTACTATCTTACAAATTTCTTCTGCAAATCCTCTGATTGAGAGCTCTTCATTAGCTCCAATATTTAAGATATCATTTTCTATTTTTTCATCAAGATGGATTAAGTCATTGATAAAATCATCAATGTAAACTATTTCTCTTTTTTGGTATCCATTTCCCCACAAAGTTACTTTTTTTCCTGTTTTTTTTGCAGATAAAATCTTTCTAATTAAATCAAAGATAAAATGCATTTGCCTACCATCAGAATGATAACCAGGACCATAAATGGTTGAGGGAACAACCGTAAGATAACTTAAACCAAATTGTTTGTTTATCGCTCTTAATCCAGATTCCATAATTCTCTTTGTCATGGCATAAGTAAACAAACTATCTATTGGTTTACCAGTTAAATAGTTTTCCTCTATTAAAGGAATATCTGGATCATAAGAGCAGCTTGTACCCATTGTTATTAATTTTGTATGAGGCTGATTTTCGAACCAGAAATTAATAACTGAAGTATTTATTTTTTGATTGATTATCCACTGTTCACCAGGGTGTTTTAGACAAAAATCACCAGCCTGAGTCCATGCAGCAAGGTGATATATTCTATCTAAATAGGGATCAGTGAAATCTTTAATAGAATTTTCTTTTGTTAAATCACAGTTTTTACTGTTTAAGCATATTAATTCATGACCATCAGACTCAAGTCTTTTTACTAGATGATGCCCCATGAATCCCGAGGAACCTGTTATAAGGATTTTAATTTTTCACCTCAACAGGAAAATAAAATTCTGTTCCATCGTTTATCAATTCATAATTATTTTTCAGAATTTCCTCTTTAAAATTCCAAGCAAGAACATAAAAAACATCTGGAGGATTAGAAAGTTCATTTTCCATAACGACTTCTAGATGACTACCAGGAGAGAAAAGTCCCTTTCTTAAAGGATTTATCTCAACAAGTTTTGAAATAAGGTTACTATCTATCTCAAAAAAATTAAGCAAGGTATTTCCTTTGACTGGAGCTCCCATTCCAAAGACTGTTTTATTTTTCTTCCTGCAGGATTCTAAAAAACTTAGATTTCTATGCTTTATTTCTAGTAATTCTTTTGAATAAGAAATATAGGTTTCAGATAAATGTAAATTATTTAGGTCTTCTTCTTGAGTCATTCCTTTATATCTCGTAGTCTTTTTTCTTGAGCCCTTATGAGCAACATAAGCTATACATGAACCGCCATGAATAGAGACTTCTTCAGAATCGAAGATTTCTAAACCGTGAAGATTGAGCAAGTGTTCAAGTGACCGGAGATTATAGTATAGGAGATGTTCATGATAAATTTGATCGAATGCATAATTTTCAATCATTTTTTTTAAATATATGAACTGTACAATAAATACTCCATCATCCTTCAAGGCCTTTTTAATTCCTTTTGTAACTGAATGTAACTCTTCAAGATGAAAGAAAATGCCGGAAGCATTGATGACATCAAATTTTTTATTTAAAAGACTAACAAAATCTTCATTGAAATAAGCACACTTGGTATGTATTCCATTTTTATTTGCTATATCAACAATATTTTTGGAACTTTCGACACCTAAAATTTCATATCCTAGATCTGAGTAATGCTTTAGCTGCGTGCCATCATTTGATCCGATATCTAAGACGGAGAGATCTGTTGAGCCTTCAAAGTAATTTTGATGGACTTTTAAAGCTAGTGATTTGAAATGATTATTTAATGTAGAAGTCATACCCGAAAGATAAGTATGATTTGAAAACATAATTTCTTTTGGAACAGTGAAGTTAAGCTGACTGCATGTACAGTCCTGACAAAATTCAACTTCTAAAGGATAAAAGGGTTCTTTACCAATTTCACTTTTTCTTAAAAAATTATTTCCCCAAGGTTGTTTTCCTAAATCTATAGTGGGAACTAAATTAGAGGAGTTACAAATTCTGCAGTTCATTTTTAACCTTTAAAAATTAATTTTGTACCAGAAAAATCAATATTAAAGTCTATACAATTTTTCTCTCCAAAATATTCTCTAAAATCTTTCTTTTTTTCATAAGGCATTATGAAAAGGAAAAATCCTCCACCTCCAGCTCCACATAATTTACCGCCATATGCACCTAATTTTATACCTTTCTCATAGATTGAATTTAAATATCTAGCTGAAATTTTATTTGTAAGTGTCCTTTTTATATTCCAATATTCATTTAACAAATTTCCTAAGTCTTCTAATCCTTTATAATCAAATTTAAAGAGTATTTTTTCTGATTCTGTGACAAGTTGAAAAATTTCATCAAGATCAGTTTGAATCTCTTTACTTTTTGTTCTTTTGATCTGTTCTGCTGCAATGGAAGAAGCACTTCTTTTTTTGCCTGTATGAACTAGCATCATAGACTTTTCCAACATTTTTATTTTGTTACTTTGAAGCTTTATTGTTTTCCTTTTAATGCTCGATGCATTAAATGAAAATTTATTAAAACCACCAAAAGCTGAATGCAGATGATCTTGAACACCAACATCTTCTCTGAGTATGTTCCTATCTAGATGAATAGCTTTATCAGATAGGTTTTTCTTCGATATTTTTTTTCCTTGTATCTCCGATATGAGTTTAATTAATCCAGTTGAGAAGCTTGAAGAACTTCCTAAGCCAGAGCTTGCGGGCAAGTCTGCTTGAAATGAAAAATCAATTGGTAAATTAAATCTCATGTACTTCATACCTTCTCTAACTGCAGGATGATAAATTTCATCAACATTAGTGGTAGTTTCTAATTTCGAGTAAGCTAATCTGTACTTATAGTCTACGTAATCATTTGTGAGCAATCCACCGAGGTAAATAAACTTATTAATAGAGAATCCTATTACAGCTCCTTTATTTCTTTGATAGTATTCTGGATAGTCAGTTCCTCCACCAAACAAACTTACTCGATAAGGACTTCTGACAAGAAAATATCTTTCAGACATTTGAAAAAATATTTGGCCTAAAGGTATTGTACCCTTTTATAAGCTCTTGAATTCCATCGTCTAATGAGAAATTTGGTTTGAAACCTGCTTTTTCAATTTTTTCATTGCTAACTAAATAATCTCTTTTATCTGGATCTTCGCCAATTTTTGACTCAAGGTAAGTAAATGTTGGTAAATGTTTTTTAATTTGTTCGCATAGTTGAATTTTTGTAAGGTTAGCTGAAGAGAGTCCAACATTATATGGTTCATTGTTCATCAAATCGTAATTTTCTATGCCATGCATAAATGCTCTAGACACATCTTTTATATGAATAAAATTTCTTCTGAACGAACCTTCAAAAATTATAAGTGCGCTATCAAATAAAGCTCGATAAACAAAATCATTAACTATGAGATCTAATCTCATTTGAGGTGACATCCCAAAAACAGTTGCTAACCTGAAAGTTATGCCATTTCCTGAATTTAGTATCAAGCTTTCAGCATCACATTTTGATTTGCCATATAAAGAAATTGGATTCAGAGGAGATTCCTCTGTACACAATTCATTATCTTTTGAGATTCCATATCCACTATTAGTTGTAGGAAAAATCAATTTCTGATCTTTGGATAAATTTTCAACAAGAAGCTTTATTGCATCAAAATTAGTGGATTGAGCGTTTATAGGATCTTGTTTGCACAGTGGTGCCCCAACCAAAGCTGCTAATGGAATAACTAGATCTACCTTTTTAAGAGCTTCCTTGATAGTTATTTTATCCCTTACATCACCTTTAATGATGTGAAACTTTTTATTACTACAGTAATTTGCCAGAGAAGGATTATTTCTATTAAATTTATCTAGAACATATACCTCATGTTCACTAAGTAAATAATCAACTAAAACGGAGCCAATATATCCGCTACCTCCTGTAACTAAAATTTTCATAATGATTATAAAAAGTTTTTTTCAATTCCCATGCAAATAAAGTGATATGCAATTAAATGTCCTTGTTGTATCAGAGGAACTGAATCAGATGGAATTCTTACTATGAAATCTGACAATTCAAAAAGATCTCCGCCAGTTTCGCCGGTAAGACTGACTACTCCAAGACCATTTTCTTTTGCTACTTCAGCTGCAAGAATTACATTTTTTGAGGTTCCCGAAGTACTTATGCAAATAATTGATCCGCTAATTTCTGCGTGAGCTTCAACTTGTCTAGAAAAAACTGTCTCATAAGAATAATCATTTGACCATGCTGTCAATATAGATGGATTGGAGGATAATGATATTGCATTTAAAGCTTTTCTTTCTAGAAGAAATCTTCCTACTAACTCACCGGTGATATGCATTGCATCACTTGCCGAACCTCCATTACCACATACAAGTAAAGCTTTATTGTTTGAAATTGAATTGCTAATTAAATTGATAGAACCAGAAATATTTTCCTTTATTTCCTTTGAATCAAGCTTTTCTAAAATTGCTAATGAATTATTTAGATATTCTTCCCAATTCATCTATCAATTTTAAAGGTTTATTGAATAATTGATAACCTTTTTCCAATCTTCTTCAAAACTTGAATCAGAATTTCTAGAAACTTCCGAGGCCTTCAGATCAAATTTATTTAAGGAATTGAAAGATTTTAAATATGAAGCCTCGCTTAAGTCATTTAACCAAATTATATTTTTATGATTTCTATATTCATCTTTGGCCCAGTCTAGCTTGCTGCATATTACAATTTTATTAAAACTCAGAGCTTCACTTAATGGTCCGCTGGTACCAGAGGTATACTTCTCTTTATCGTATGGTAAGAAGAGAATATCTATATTGTTTAAAAACCAAGAGTACTCGTCATCTGAAAGATGTCTCTCAATAAATTTAACTCTATTATTCAATTGAAATTGATCTTTCAAAGCTGAAAATTTATTTTCCATAACTTCATCCAGATAGACCGCATGTATGACAAAAAGACCCTTCTTAAAATAATTCAAAGTCATTGATATGATTTTTTCATATTCATCAATCCCTTTTTCTTCTCTTAGAACACCAGTGAAAGCAAAGATTGGATGGTTCTTTTGCATTGTGAAATTCAGATCATTCCCTGGATTTAACAAATTAGCCTGCCTAAGTGGAATCGATACTTTAAATTTATCATTTTTGCAACTAAGACTTTCAATGATGCTGCTAGAGTCTGAGATAAAAATGAACTTATCACTATTTGCAATTCGTTTTAAAGCAAATCTAAGAATTAAATCTTTAAAGTTATTTCCATTAAACAATCTTCTTTTGAAAAGAATAACCCTTCCTTTGACTAAAGGAAGAAGTAAAAGGCAAGTAATAAAGTCAAAGCTAGTTGGGGTTGGAATAATTATAAGAAATCTTGTCTTTAAACATCGTAAAAATGATCTAAAAGATATAAAAAATTTTAAAAAAGGACCTAAATCATTCCTTATTCTATTTTCAAATGGAATTATTTCCGTAACTTTTGAAAGATCTTCTAAACAGCTCTTTAAGTTTGAATTATAGAAATTTTGATGACCAGATTTTTTTGAATCAATACTAGAATCAAAGATTAAAAACACTTTAAAAAATTAATCTAAATTTACTTGATAAATTTGATCTATGGCTGACGTGAGAATTATCATATGAATACATTCAATTACATTATAGATTTTAGAATCAACTGAAAAATTTATCATAGAATTATTTACTACATCTTGATCTGGGCTTGGACCTGTTAAAGATACAAGATTTAATTTGTTTTTTTTACAAAAATTACTAGCTTCAACAATATTTTTTGAAGTTCCGCTGGAAGAGATCAATATGATTAAGTCTCCATTTTCAGAAAAATGATTTAAAGCTTCTTTCATCCAATTATCGTATCCAAAATCATTACCGAAACATGTAATCAAAGAGGGATCATGAAAAGTAGATGCTCTAGTTTTTGTAGCTTTTGTTAAATCGTTAGCAATGTGACTGGAAATTGCTGCGCTTGCTCCATTTCCCATTATATAGATTCGTTTATTTGATTCTTTGATGGCTTTTATGAGGTCTACCAACTCTATAATTTTTGGCTCATAATCACTTTCAAATATCAATTGATAGTTTTGTAAATATTTTATGATTTTTTCATTGCTCATTTTTAAAAGAAAAATAAAGTTTTTTTTCAGTATCTAGATCTAAACTTAAAAAATATTAATATCAGAATAGGAAAACTCAGGAAGGTTACCATAAAAAATGTCAAAGCGGCTCCAATTGCTCCATATAAATACATTCCAAAATAAGACCCAAAGCATATAAATACGCCAGTGAAAATGGATAGCCACATTAGGGGCTCTTCTTTATGGGCTCTCATAAAAATTGATAATGGGGTTGATATTAAACTAAACATCATTGCAAAGAAAAATAATAAAAAAGACTTTGGATCTAAAACTTTCTCAAGTATGAAGGGAAAGAATTCTTCTAAAGAATAAAATAACGCGATCAATATGAGTAATGAAAAAATATGGATAGCAAAAGATAAGGCTAGTAGTCGTAAAATTAGGTTATCCAGCATTCCAATGTTTTTTTGTTCAACTAAAGAAGCAATTTTTTGACTACTAACCATAGAAGGAACAACAGATAATGTTGAAATTCCAGTAACAATCGCTACTGTAAGGCCAACTTTACCTGCTGTTTCTGGCCCCAACAAACTAAAAGAAAATGGTGTAAAAATAGAAAAAGAAAGAACACCAGAGATTGAACCAATTGCTATCCTGCTTTGCATTGGGAATATCTCTGTTTTCCAGTTCAATCTAGAAACTTGTCCTTTAACGGTTCTGATAAGAGAAATAAATAAAGATTTATTTTTCATTACAAAAATGAAATCAACAATTACATTAATAAATAGTGCAGCAGAATAACTCCAAATATCTGCCCCAATAGATAGCAATGCAAGGTATGCAATCAAAAATAAGATGGTCTTATAGAATCTATACTGATAAACCTCATCAATCTTTGCTAGTCCTTCTTTAACTGCATAAAAAGGTATGAAAAAAATCTCTATAGCTGAAAATACACATAATAGTAAAAAAGGTGGAAGCCAAAAATCATATGGATCTCCAGCGGAATTAAATAGAATAAATCCAACTAAATTTAATAATCCAATATAAATTAAGGAAGCCCAAAAAAACCAGATAATTGCATATCTGGAAATATTCTTCAAACGTAGATAATTGTTAAATCTTCCCTTCAAAAAATTTTTCTTAATATTTAGAGAATTTTTTTCATATGCTACGAATGTTATAATTATTTGGGTTAGACCTAGTTCGAGGACAAATTTAATAGTAAGGAGACTTATAAAAGTGAATAAATAACCCTGTGACTTAAGGTCAAGAAAGATTACAACAAAAAAGATAGAAATTGGTCCGGTTACAGATCTAGCAATCTTCTCTGCATAACCCCAGAAAAATGCTTTCTCAGGAAAAATTAAATTTAAGATAGATTGAAACATTAAGGATAATTTTTTTAGCTGATCAAAA
>MDTB01184343.1_pt1 | contig 20446 bp, 18 predicted proteins | sample 811161 | NCBI WGS metagenome assembly MDTB01 (sample SAMN05326650, study PRJNA326480) | marine metagenome | isolation source: seawater | place: Mediterranean Sea | collected 2009
CAAAATCACAACATGCAATTGGTTGCCTTTACGGCAATGGAACCGCCGGTTTCCCTAGATCCCGAGTCGATTCGAGATGAAAAAGTTAAAGTGATTCGCTCGATTCAGCCATTAAATCTAGACGGAGATTCTTCTGATGTGGTTCGCGCTCAGTACAGTGATGGCTTGATCAACGGGGATCAAGTGCCCGGATATTTGCAAGAGGCATCAATTCCTGCGGGTTCGGCAACCGAGACATATGCCGCCCTGCGTTTGATGATTAATAATTGGCGCTGGAAGGGGGTTCCTTTTTACATTCGCTCGGGTAAGCGGATGGCGCGTAGAGCCAGTGAGATCGCCATTCGTTTTAAGCGTCCACCGGGCATTCTTTTTTCTGAGAACGGGCGATTTAATGTATCGGACAATACGATGGTGATTCAGATTCAGCCGAATGAGGGAGTGACTCTTGTAATGAATTCAAAAGTTCCTGGACTGGAGACTCGGATGCAGCCAGTGAAAATGCATTTTCGTTACGCCACTACATTCGGCTCAAATACACCGGAGGCTTATGAACGCTTGATTTTAGATGCCATGATTGGAGACAGTACTTTGTTCATTCGGGGAGATGAGACGGAAGCCTCTTGGAAGCTTCTTTCTCCCGTACTTGAGCATTGGGAAGCCGCTGGTTCCGATGGACTGGACACCTATGCCGCTGGCTCATGGGGGCCGAGCTCAAGCGATGCTTTGCTTGCAGAAAAGAAACATGAATGGCGCCATTCGGGCTAATCTACTGAGGATAGGAGGGTGATGCTATGACTGAGACACTGGATGTTTTGCCTGGAATTGATCTGCCAGTTGGGTCTGTTTCTAGCGAACTTTCAAAAATGTGGGAAGGAAAGCACGGAGAGGCGCTTTCGGAATTTAGAGCATCGCAAATGAACTTAGTCTTGCATTTGGGTCGGGGCGTCTCGCCGGAGCATGCGAGAGAACGCTTTGAAGTGGCAGTCCGTTTTGCGCAACGCTACCCGAGTAGAATTATTGTGCTCTGTCCTTTTGTTGAATCGGTCGGTAGGATGCGGGCTAAGTTATTCAGCCAATGTTATATTGGAGATTCTCATCGAGAGATGTGTTGTTGCGAAGCTTTGCTGCTCGGATACACAAGTGAAGACAATGGGTTTTTATTCAATCAGGTTTCAATTTGGCTGGAATCAGATCTTCCCACTTATCATTGGTTTTCTCAGGTTCGAAAGGAACGGGTGGTCAAATATTTTGATAATCTGTTAAAGCGCGTCCACCGCATTGTTTATGATAGCAATGTCGAACCCGAGGCAATTCGTTCCTTGGATTGGCCTGTACCGAGTAAGGTCTTCGACCTCGCTAAGGCTCGTTTACTCCCCCTTCGACAAGCGATCGGACAGTATTTAAGTAGTTACCCAATGGCGATTTTGACGGATCAGTTAGAGTCCATTCGCGTGTGTTATTCCAAAGAGCGGAAGGGTGAGGCTTATTATTTTATAGATTGGTTAAAGACCTGCTTAGGCACAGAAGCTGAGGAATGTTTGGGAAGTGAACTCAGTCAACTCGATGCAGATTCTGAGTCGGTATTTAGTTTTTCTGTGCAGTACCGAGACGAACGATTCATCCAGTGGGTGCAAAGAAAACATGCTTCAATCAGTCAATTAAGGCATAATTTGACTGGAGTAGAAACAGTCGTTCCGATGCAAATTGCTCCCTTGCTTCCTGAACAAGAGTTAGCAGAAGCGTTTTATTTTTAGAGCCAGACTTTTTTCTAGAAGAGGCTGTATCTAACGAACTAATACAGGCCAAGCGCTTTCAGTGCGGCTATCGCTTCTTCGCCTTGGGACGCAGTTGCTCCATGGGTATCTTTCCAAATGAGCACTCCCTGATTAAAGAGGTAGGCGTGGCGACTCCAACGGCTCTTGCCAAAGGCATTGGCAATGACTGATTTCTTATCCGAGATCAATGTGTAGGGTAAAGCATTTTTGTCTCGAAAGGACTTTTGTGATTTTGGACTGTCTGAGGAAACGCCGAATACCTGTACACCTTTTTCTTGGAGCAGACTGAATGCGTCTCGAAGACTACAGGCTTGTTGGGTACAACCAGGAGTGTGTGCTTTGGGATAAAAGAAGACGAGCGAAAGTTTTTCAGACAAGGCTTCACCTAAATCAATCGCATCTCCATTGTGATCGATTGCAGTTACAGCTGGAGCAGCTGAGCCAATGGGAAAGGAAGAATTTTTTGAGGAGGCAAACATGAGCGTCGTGCTTAATAATAATGCATATAAATATTTCACTACTAAGCATCGCTCTTCTTGGCTCTTACTTACATTTAAATTTAAAGGGTTCTAATTTGAGTGGTGTCAATCAGCTCTGAACCAGCATACATTTTTGTCACAACGACAATGGGGTCGCCTGAGCTCGACCAGCCTTTTTCTTTGAGCGTACTGAATGCATTTTGAATCGTTGTTTCGTGATCGCTGTGAAAATCCATGTAGAATGGCTCAATACCCCGCAGTAAAAGTAACTGCCTAAATAAAGTGGCTTGATCGGTGAAGGCATAAATGGGGATTTGCGGTCTTAAGGAAGCTAATTTGAGGGGGAACAATCCCTTTCTAGTGAAAACAACGATGGCTGCCTCAAGCTCTATTGCCAGTTGAGCTGCTGAACGGAGCATTTTAGATTTGGGTAAGCGCAGCTGAATGTCATTGCGTAATTTTGGATGGGTATCCACTTCTTCTGCTTCAATGCGTGTGGCAATACGGTTCATCGTTCGAACGCAGTCAACGGGATATTTTCCAATGGTAGTTTCGCCAGAGAGCATGATGCAGTCTGTTTGCTCGCGGACAGCGTTGGCGATATCACTGATTTCTGCTCGCGTGGGCATAGGCGAGTCAATCATCGATTCAAGCATTTGCGTTGCCACAATGACAGGCTTTGTTTCATTGATCGAAATTTCGATTGCCTTTGATTGGATACTGGGGAGTTCTTCAAAGGAGCACTCAACACCCAAGTCCCCCCGAGCAATCATTAGGCCATCGGCGGTCTTGATGATTTCGTCTAGGTTGGTGATCGCTTGTTGGTCTTCAATTTTGGCGATAACTTTGGCTTCGGATCCTTTAGCCTCAAGATAATCTTTCAGCATCGTAATGTCTTTGGGTTCGCGGACAAAAGAGAGAGCAAAAAATTCGATACCCAAAGCCACCCCAACATCGACGTCTCCCTGATCTTTTTTTGTCAAAGAAGGAAGTTTTACGCGAACGCCTGGTAGGTTGATATGACGACGCTTGCCGAGAGGGCCGGGAATAATCACCTTACATTTGACATCAGTCCCATCAATACTGAGCACTTCGAGCCGGATCAGCCCACTGTCGACTAAGACAGTATTGCCAATAGAAATATCTCGGTAAAAATCTGGGTAATTGACATCAACTCGACGGTGCCCACTGCTGTTTTTGCCGCCTTCGCCTTCTCCGTAGGTGAAATAAAATATTTCGTCTTTTTCTAAATGAAAGGTTTCGGGTACATCTCCAGTGCGTACCTCAGGCCCTTTGACATCCATCATAATCGCAATATGCCGCCCTGCCTGTTTGCAGACTTTGCGTACTTTGTTTACGATGGTTTCAGTCCATTCATGGTTTGCATGTGCCATATTGATTCGGCAGATATCAGCACCTTCATTAATCAAGGCTTCTATAGTTTCTTCTGATTCCGTTGCCGGACCGATAGTAAAGATGATTTTGGTCTTTTGTGTTGTTTTATTCATTGTGTGCCCCCAATAAATACAGATGTATTTTTTTTGCTAGTTAAAGTGAATTCTTGATCGGGGTCAACCACCTCTATGCGAACCGAGGGGAACTTTTTTTGGAGCTTCTTGCCGTTGGCTTGAACGAGCTCAATCCGATTGCAATCTTTGCTCAAATGGGCTAGATAAATTTTTTTGAGTTTAGATTCAGCGAGCATGGTTTCGAGAAAGTTTAAGGTACTTTCATTGGACAGGTGGCCATGGCGACCTTTGATGCGTTGTTTTATGGACCACGGTCTTTTCGTATCCCGATCGAGCAGATCGTGATCGAAGTTTGATTCTATGACTAAGGTCTCAACTTGTTGAATCTGTAATTTCACATGTTCAGGGATATAGCCCAAATCAGTTACCCAAGCCAAGCTACCAGGCGGGGCAAATAAATCCCCAGCGTCCCCCCAATAGAAATTGAACCCAACAGGGTCATAGGCATCGTGGGGCAGGGAGTAAGACCGAATGGTGAGGTCTTTAAAATTAAAGTCAGACCCTGTTTGAAACAATTTCCAGTTTACGGATTTTTTTAGTTTAGCTTGTATGGCGTCGGCAGTGTCTCGGTTAGCAAATATCGGGAGGTCAGTGCGTTGGCTTATGCCTCGGATTCCCTGTGCATGATCGCTGTGGTCATGACTTAAAAAAACCGCATCTAAGGCTTCTATGGACTCGCCTATGGCCTTTAATTTATCGGAAATTTGCTTTCCTGAAAATCCTGCATCAATGAGAATTTTACTTGTACCCGTATTGAGAAAAGCTGCATTGCCTCGGCTGCTTGAGCCTAGTATTTTAAAATGCGAATCCATTTAAATACAGTTTATTAGATTGCCTCTTTGGGCAAAGCAATTTTTAGACCGATTTAATCTTTTTATTTTTTTTCAGGATTTCTTGATAAATCCTTTATTGTAAGCTAGTTTTTTACAGTTCGTTATTTTCCTTTAATGACTAATTCTAATAAAAATTGTACGGATAAGACTTCCAAGCACTCTGATAAAGAGGTGCTTTCCCATAAATACGATGCTTCATTTGTCGTCTCGGATGCCTATCGCAATTCGTTGCCTGATATGCAAAATGCGAGTGCGCACCACATTATTGGGTCAAATGTTCCTATTTTGAAAGTGGGTATTTCTAATTTTAAGTTGCCGCTTAAGTTTATCGCAAAAAATTCTGATACGCTACAGCTCGAGACTACAGTAACAGGTACCGTCTCTTTGCAGGCTGACCAGAAAGGCATCAATATGTCGCGAATCATGCGGGTTTTTTATCGCTTTAGGGAACGCGTTTTTACCTTAGACTTACTCAAGGAAGTTCTCATGGCTTACAAGGAGGAATTAAACACCTGCCATGCGGAAATTCGCTTAGATTTCAACTACCCGATTGAGCAGAGTAGCCTGCGCAGTGACTTGACGGGCTGGCAATATTACAGAGTTTCTTATGAAGGTATCTTAGATGAAAAAGAGTTGTTTCGGAAGCGGATGCATTTTGACTTTGTCTACTCATCCGCTTGCCCATGCTCTTCTGATTTAGCGGAGCACGCTCGAGAGGTGCGACAGATTTATTCGATTCCCCACTCTCAGAGAAGTACGGCACGGATCAGTGTTGAATTGGATGCCCACGCTCATTTATTCGTGGAAGAGCTACAACTAATCGCACTTGAGGCTTTAAAAACTGAAACTCAGGTAATGGTTAAGCGTGAGGACGAACAAGCTTTTGCCGAGTTAAATGGAGCCTATCCCAAATTTGTTGAGGACGCAGCGCGGCTCCTCTTTGCTCAACTCAATAAAGATAGTCGTGTGCGTGATTTTCAAGTCGCTTGTGCGCACTTAGAGTCTTTGCATTCTCATGATGCTGTTGCCGTTATTCATAAGGGGGTTGCTGGAGGATTCAGTGGACATATTGATGATTTCAGTGCATTGATTCGCTGATCTGAATCGCTATAGGTCGGTTCTTAAATAGGCAGTATGCGGTATTTCCTAAGAATTGTAGGTTTAATGTAAGGTTTTCAAGAGAAGTTCGTATTATTCATAACTAACTGTTATGAATAATTTTGATTACCCCTTGAATAGCAAAGCAAGTAATACAGTTGAGTACTTCGATGTAGTCGATGCTTATGACCGTGTGGTCGGTGTTGCTCCTAGGCAGTACATTCATTCAAATAAGCTGTTTCATCGTGCGGTGCATGTATTTGTCTACAATCACAAGAATGATATCTTTTTGCAAAAGCGCTCTTTAAATAAGGACAGTGCCCCAGGTAAATGGGTCAGCTCTTGTTCTGGGCATGTGGATTCTGGAGAGTACTATTTCGATGCTGCTCGAAGAGAGTTAGCTGAAGAAATTGGTTTGAATAATCCGATCGATCTTAAACTTGCTAAAATCCAGTGCGCGCGACCAGAGACAGGTTACGAACACGTGCACTTGTTTGTTTGCCATGCAGAAGGGCCGTTCCGCCTCAATCCGATTGAAATTTCTGAAGGTCTCTGGATTGCTCCAGAAAAATTGGATCTTTGGGTCGAAGAAGAGCCAAGAGATTTTGCTTGGTCTTTCACCTATCTCTGGCAGTGTTACCGCAGTCAGTTGGATGAATAAAACGATAGTTCCTCCTTTTCCTTGATTTTGATTGGGGGCTCTGTTTATTTGTAAGTGTGGGCGCGGTCTGTAAACAGGAAGGGAAAACTTTGAGGATTTTAATTGTTGATGATGAGGAGGCTCTGCGCTACTCGCTCAAACGGGCACTGTCTAATCGTGATTTACAGGTTTTTGAGGCGGACAGTGGTGAGTTAGCCTTGGAAGTTGCGGAAAAAAATCCGCCGCATATTATTCTTCTAGATAATCGAATGGGGGGTATGACGGGAATTGAGGCTTTGCAACACTTGCGTGGTATTTGTCCAGAGGCTAAAATTATTATAATGACGGCATTTACCACAACACAGACAACTATTGAAGCGATGAAGTTTGGGGCATTTGACTATATTATGAAGCCCTTTGACGTGGCGAAGATATTGGGATTAGTCGATTCGGCAATAGCGGTAATTTGCGAAGCGTCTTCAGGGAATATAGAAGATGAATCTGTTGAGGCAATTATAGAAGAAGATGTTAAAGTAGGTATCATCGGGAATGCACCAGCAATGCAAGATGTTTACAAAATGATCGGGCAGGTTTCTTCAAGTGATGTAACTGTATTAGTAACTGGAGAAAGTGGCACGGGGAAAGAATTAATTGCTCGAGCCATTCACAAAAATAGTTTGCGTGCCCATCAGCCCTTTATTGCCGTCAATTGTTCAGCAATACCCGAAAATTTAATTGAAAGTGAATTATTTGGACACGAAAAAGGCTCGTTTACAGGTGCCAGTCAGCAGCGCATTGGTTACTTTGAACAATGTGATCGAGGGACGATCTTTTTAGATGAGATTGGAGACATGCCTCTTCCCGCACAGACAAAAATTTTGCGAGCTTTACAAGAAGGGGAAATTCAAAGAGTGGGTGGCAGTGAAACAGTTCGTGTGGATGTCCGTATCCTTGCTGCAACCAATCAATCGATTGAATCTATGGTCAAGGAACAGACCTTTCGGGAAGATCTCTACTATCGCTTAAATGTTGTCCGTATCCAAATGCCTGCTCTGAGGCAACGCAGAGAGGACATTCACCTTTTGATCAATTTTATTTTAAAGAATCTTTCAAAGAAAAATCCATCGGTTGCAGATAGCGTCGCAAAGGAGGCATTGGATTTACTCATTGCTTACAGTTGGCCGGGTAATGTGCGGGAGTTGGAGAATGTCGTTCATCGCAGTGCGGTTTTAGCTCAAGGAAAAACTATTTTAGTGAAAGATTTGCCTCAAGAATTATTAGAATTTGCCGAGGAGCGTGGAGAAGCCCAGCCTGTAAAAAAGCTTTCACAAGCCCCGTGTTCGACAAAGCTTGCTCCACCTGCACCAGAAGAATTGAGCGAGCGATTGTTCGAGAGCATTAAGCAATCTGAGCCGAATACGGGACTTTTAAAAGTACTCGAAGCAAAAATGATTCAATGGGCACTCGTCGATTGCAAGGGTGTGCAAGCCAAGGCGGCTAAGCTTTTAGGGTTGACGACTGCGACTCTGAAAAAACGAATCCGTGACTACGGAATTCATTATGAAGAATAATTCAGACGCTTGTGAAAGCGATCGCTCTGCCTTTCGCTCTGCCTTTCCCAGAGTAGACTTTTCCCAGAATGGACTATTGGGAAAGTGTGAAGCTGTTGAATAAGAAGAGTGGTTCGGTTGCTTCACTTACGGTTGGTCCACTAGCGTGGATCTTAATTAAAGAGTTAAAGGGGCGTTCTGAAACTAAGGGGCGTATTTCTAATTGATACAGATTGGACTTTGTTTCATCAGGGATGAGCAGGACTTGGTAAAGGGCTTCATCGTATTCAACTCCCACTAGGGTTTTGATATAACGGTCGTCTAATGTGAGTTCAACGGTGAAGGCTTGATCGCGGTTTGTTTTGTTCCAAATCAGAGTATTTGGCGAAAGCTCAATTAGCTTAGGAATAGTTACTATAAAGTGCAGGGTGGCAATAGGCACTTCATGCCCTTCAAAAAATACCTGAGCTTTGTTGTGGTACAGTCCGGCGTTTTTCCCCTCTGCGAGAAAAAGGATTTCTATCGTTGCCGATGCGCCAGGCTCTAGAATTTTAGATTTTAAAATTACTTTAATCGCATTGGACTCAGACTCTACACGGAGGATGCGTGCTGGATGCGCGCCCTTATTTTGAACAGTAAAAATCGCCTTGGCAAAATCCTTATCTGGGGGCAATAATTGACTTATTTCTGTTGCATTCCAAGCGAGAACCTGACGGGTTTCGGCAACGAGCCCAAGATCAATGATCACTAAACTCGCAATTACTGCCATAGCATATCTAATAAAAGAAAACATAGAATAAATTAAAGGCATATGAAACAGTTAAATCAAATAATTGAAGTGCAAACGAAACCTTATCAACTTAAGGAAATTTCAAAAGAGGTAAAAACAATTTTGCAGTCTAGTGGAATAAAAACGGGATTACTGACAGCCTTTTGTCAACATACGAGTTGTAGTCTCGTCATTATGGAAAATGCGGATCCCTCGGCTTGCCGTGATCTCGAAGCGTTTATCCGCCGCCTGGTTCCAGAAAATGATCCACAGTTTACGCATACTTATGAAGGCGCAGATGATATGCCGAGCCACATCAAAATGGCACTCACCCGGACCAGCGAAAGCATTCCAATTGCAAATGGGCAACTGTGCCTCGGTACTTGGCAAGGGATCTTTCTTTGGGAGCATCGGGCGGTTATGCACCAGAGGAGAGTGGTCGTTGCTATTCAAGGCATTTAGCAAAGAATAGCTTTTTCAGTCTATTCGCCCTTGTACTTGCAATAGGCAGTCGAGCAAATCTTGGTATTCGAGCAGTGTTCTTTCAAAGCGAATTTGTGCTTCAAGTTGTGCGAGGTAGGCACTGTAGGTATCCTCAATTGCGTTTAAATAATCTTCGATTGAGCCGTTGCCGTCTTCATAATGCTGACCTTCTTGTTTTTGGTTTGCATATGAGCTACGAATGAATTCGGGGTAAGTGCCAAGGTTGGCTTCACTTTGTTCGAGTGATTCTTCGATTGAACGAATATCGGCGATTAAGTCTTGCTCTGTCCGATTGTACTGATGATTAAGTTTTTCTAATTTGAATTGAGCAAGGATTAGAGAATTTTTGCTACTTCGATAACCGATTAATGGAAGCTTAAAGACAACAGAGAGTCCGTAGTCGTATCTAGCGTAGTCATAAACCGTTGTTTTAGTGCGACCCTTATCTAAATCGTGCGAGAGGTGAAGGCTCAGGTCGAGATCTGGGCGCATTTGATTTTTATAATGTGCTATGTCGATATTAACTAAATTGCGATCAATGGCAATCCGCTTCAGTTTTCGGCTGTGTTGACTGAGGTATGAGTTTAAATTTGTATAGAGGGTGCGAGAGCGATTGAAAGCGGGCTCGATCGGCTGTTCTAATAATACAGGGGCTTCTAATCGAAGGGCTAAGGCTTGAGCCAGTGCCTTGTGCTCACTCAATAATCGGTCGTAGTTATTATCAATTGCCAGAAGAGTACGCGTTATCTGTAAATGATCTTTTGGGTCACTCAGTGAAATTGCGCGGACAACTTCGGCTTGTTCCTTCTGAAGTTTTAGTTCTTCTTGTAGCTGGAGTAACTCGTAGAATTGAGCTAATTGATCGGCGATGAAAGACTCTTGATTTTCTGCATAGGCGATTTGCTCATCTTTGTAATCGAGTTTATTGCGCCGATAGGATTTGAGATCAGTTGCATTCGTGGTCTGTCGCATCAGTGGAATTTTCCAAGTCAATTCAAGGACGCTGTCGCTATCTTTGGTTTGGTAGCGATCGTAGAATGCATCATTTTTATAGCGCAGATAGTCTGTCCAATCAGATCGGTCGCCTAACGAAAGGGTTAGTTTGCTTGGGTTGCTTAAGAATTGTTTTGATGCCTTGAGCTCAATGCTCGGTGAGCGATCCCATTGTTTTTGTGTGTAAATTGAATTCGAATTTGTATGCTTATAGCGTTCCCAATGGCTGATATTATAATCGGACTCAAGCTCTAGAACAAAGCCAGCGTATTTTTGTTTAGAACTTTCCAGTTCATAGTGTTTGATTTCTAGATCAATGCGATCGGTTTCAAAATCTCTATGTGCTTCGAGGGCTTTTTTAAGCAAGGACAAAAATTCTGATCGACCCAGTGTATTCTCAAAGTTGAACTGCTTAGACTCGTTTGGACTCAAGCCGAAAAGGTAGAGAGGGTAGACTGCGATCAGCAGCAGAGAGCGAAATTGGGTATGTTGGAGACTGAGCACAGTTACCTAATTGGATATGCTAAGCTGGGATTGGTTTAAGGGTAGGGTGATGGCACTAGTATGGCAAGGAATGAACTGCAGGGGGAAGCCGTGGTGCTTGATAATCTGTCTGATGCGATGCGCATTAGGATTAGCATACTTCATTCAAAAAATAAAAAAAATTAATAATAATTTGTCAAAACAAATGTGCATATTCTCGGTGTTGAAAGAGGGCCTTAGGTTAGGACAAAAGCTAGTTTACAAAGGCACGCACTCCATTTATCGAACAGAGTAAGTCGAATGAATCTAATTGAGTCCTTGTATTAAGTCCTGAGTGTCAGGAGCATCTTTGATAATTTGCTTGGGATCGGGTCCGACTCCGATGTAGCGGAGTTTAGGAAATACGGTTTTATGATTATCTCCAAAGTTCGCAATGTCGGTTAAGGATTTGAGCATCCAGGCTACATAGTTCTTTGCATTCGTGGGTAGATCAGAAAACTTCCGCACTTGGGAAAGATCTTCTGACCATCCAGGAAGGCTTTTGTAGACGGGCGATAATTCTTTGCGCAAACGGTCGTTGCGAGGGACATGGTGGTAGTGATTGCCCGATGCGTCTTTGTAGGCTACACAAATTTTTAAGTCACCTTGCCAATCTCCTGAGTGAGAAAGCGCATCGAGCTTATTTAAGGCAAGATCTTCAAAGCCGCCGTAGCGCAAGGCATCCCCTTTTTCGACTGCATCGTACCAGCCAACCATGCGTTGACGACCTGTAGTTGCACCAAATTCAAGTTTCTTTAATTGATTGCCTAAAGGGTGTCCTGATTCAATTTCGGTCAGAAAAGTATGCGTACCCACCTTCGTATCATAGGCTTTGCAACAGCCGATATTGTGTATCGCTTGTACGGGGATTCCCGCTGACTGAAAGAACTCTGGTGTGAAAGTGTGCGATGCAGTGACATTTGGGGAGAAGCCGTGTCGCTTATCCAGCCAGTAGGCTTGACCAAATTCTCCAATAATAAATCGCTCTTCATCCTTAGCTTTGAGGATCAGCTCACGGATATCATCAATTGTGTCGAGGAGAGCTTGCCCAGCTTCCCAATAGACCGAAGCCAGTTTTTCAGAATCTAACGTAAAGGGGGCACCCTCTACAGGAATAAATTGGCTAAAATTAAAGTCTTCAGTAGAGAGTTTTCCTGATTCAATTAAATGGGCATGTGCCTTTATTTCTGCCGCTTCTAGGCGTTTAAAGAATTCAAACCAATGCTCTGGCTGAACACGACATACATGTTGAATTGTGCGTAGACTGCGTTCGATTCTCCAAGACATTTTCTCAAAAAAGTACTCCTTAGGTCCGGCGAAATCAGCGTAGTAAATCTGGAATTGCCCAACTTCATCGAGATAGGCAGGGGTGATACCTCGTCCCGTAGAGCCTCGTGCGGGTTGGTTCATTTGCTCAACTCTAAAATCTTCCCAAGCTAAGTCGAGGAGGCGGTGGCTCAAATCGGAAACGAGGCATCGTTGATCAATCTTTAGTCGTGAGAGTACGGGATGTCCCTGACTCTCTGCATAGAGACTTTCCCAAAGAAATTTTCTTGGATCGGCTACGACCCCAGAGCCAATGATTAGGTGGGGTACTTTCGGGTCGGCGACACCTCCAGGCAAGAGGTTTAATTTCAATCCGGCGACGGTGTGACCTGAATTAGAACCGCCATTAACTTTCATGACCCCAGCGACAATGGCATCATTTTGGTAAAAGTCTCTGAGTTCGTTGATAATCTCAAGAATGACACGACCTTTGCCTTCGTCACCCGTAGATATGCCCGTATCGGTAATGAAATGAGAGGAGAAAGGGGCTTGCATAGGGGCTTATTTCTGAGAGTCAGTATTGCTCGTTTTTACAGTGATGACATCGTGCGGAGAAGCTTCTTTTTGTCCCGCTTGAGTGACACGAATGTAGCGTGCATTTGAGCGCAAACTAGCTAGATCGCCAGCCCCTAGATAACCCATGCCTGATTGAATACCTCCGATCAATTCATTTAATACACGAGAGAGTGAACCAGAGGCTTCTTTCAAGGCTTCAATGCCTTCGGCGGCGGCTTTTAATTGTACATCTTTTTTAGCGTGTCCATAGCGAGAGGCTGAGCCTTCTTTCATTGCTTCGTGACTGCCCATGCCGCGATATTGTTTATAGAGCTTTCCGTTGATTTCCATTATTCGTCCAGGTGCTTCATTGCAGCCAGCAAGGAGACTCCCACAGATGACCGCATTGGAAAGAGTCAGGGCTTTGACTATATCACCGGATTTACTGATCCCGCCATCGGCTAAAATGCTGACATTTTTTTTGTCGGCAATTTTTGATGCGGCATACAGGGCAGTCATTTGAGGAATGCCCACTCCAGCGACGATTCGGGTGGTGCAAATAGAGCCGGGACCTTGTCCAACTTTAATCGCATTGGCACCAGAATCTGCAAGAAATTCAACGCCTTCAGCCGAGGTGACATTTCCAGCAATTAGGGTTAATTCTGGGAATTGCTCGCGAAGTAAGCGAACGATAGCCCCAATCGATTTAGAAAACCCGTGGGCAGTAGAAATGGCTATGGCATCTATTTTTTCATCGACCAAGTGCCCGACATGATTGAGAATTCGCTCCGTGTCGAGTGAGCCATCAGGCTTTCTTTGGGGAGCGATTGAAGCGGCACAGATCAATTGAAAATAGGAGTCCCGAGCAGGCTTCACTTCAAGATTCGATTCACTTTCGATTCGTTCGATATCGGATAGGGTGAAGAGCCCGCAGAGCTTATCTGAATCGTCTACAACCAGTAGTTTATGGATGCCGAGGTGCTGAGTGAAAAATTGATCTGCGGTTTTGATTGGATCATTTTTAATCTCTTTTTCTTGGAGCGTGTAGATGGACTCACGGGAGGACATTGCTTCAGAGACTTTCTTATCGGCATAGCGGGTTTTTACGGCTCGACCTGGGAGCAGACCGATTAAATGATTTTCTCCATCGACGACAGGGAAGGTGCTGAAGCCATAATTATGGGCTTTAATTAGTTCGAGAACCGATCCAATGGTTTGCTCAGGCCTTACTTTAATCGGGTCTTGGATATACCCGTGGATGTGGTTCTTCACTCGAGCGACTTCTTTTACTTGTTTCTCTTCGGGCATATTGTAATGCAAAATGCCCATGCCTCCGTTTAATGCCATTTGAATAGCCATTTTTGACTCGGTGACAGTATCCATATCCGAGGAAATGATGGGGATTTGTAACTTGAGCGTATCAGAAATTCGAGTCGAAAGATTCGTTTCTCGGGGAAGGATTTCTGAGTACAGCGTGGCTAAAGACAGATCGTCAAAGGTCAGACCAAAGGGAATAGCGTCTTGAAAAAAACGGTCTGCAGGTTGAAAAAAACTATAAGAACGAGAATTGTTAGTCACTGTCATGCTTCACATTCAACAAAAGATTGTATTTTCTCAAGTAGAATCGACACTAGTTGTATGAAATTTACAATTTCCAGCCGACGCTATTCACGCACCTTTATCCACCCTCTAAAAACGGCTAAGGGAGTGTGGACACAGAGAGAAGGCTTCTTAATTCAACTGGAAAGCGATGGGCGGCGAGGCTATGGGGAAGTCGCTCCGATTCCTGAATTTGGAACGGAGTCGCTATCTGAAGCAGCGGACTTCCTTCATGGTGTGGGCGTCGAGGCAGAGTTAGAATCTTTTTCTGTACCTGAGTCTTTGCCCTGCTGTTCTTTTGCTTTTAGCTCAGCTCTTGCCGCTTTTGAAGTAGGTGTTGGGGTCGAAACGGATCGGCACTTCAGCCTGGCGGGTCTATTGCCGAGCGGTGTCGATGCCCTTCGGGTACTGGCAGAGAAGCAGGCGGCGGGATTTAATTGTTTTAAATGGAAAATAGGGGTGGAGTCATTTGACAGTGAGTGGAGACTGTTTCGCAACTTGCTTGCCGAGAGTGCTCCTGAGTGTCGCTTCCGTCTGGATGCCAATGCCAGCTTGAGCTCGACAGAAACGAGGGCTTGGCTTGAATCAATTCGCAGTTCGGGCAGTGAGGACCGGATAGAATTTATTGAGCAACCAATGCCGGTCGGTTCAGAGTCTCAAATGGCAAACTTATCCAAGTCATTTGGTATCCCCATTGCTTTGGATGAATCCTTAAATGGTGCCGAGGGGCATCGATGGTTATTGCCAGAGACTTGGTCGGGCCCTAGGGTTCTCAAGCCTTGTTTGCTTGGCTCTATTGCCACGCTTGAGCATCGGCTTGCAGCTATAAGTTCTCACTGTGTCTTTTCATCGTCTTTCGAAACTTCAATCGGTTTGGCTCAATGCTTGAAATTAGCCCATAATTTGTACCCGTCTCCTCTTAGACTTCCCTTTGCCTTGGGCTTTGACACTCAATCAGCCTTTGGAGATTCTTTCGGACTGAATGATTCGCTCCCTAAACTTAGCCTTGATTTGGTTGAGCCTTCTCTGAATCGTATAGTAAATCATGCCTTCTAAAACAAATAGTTTTTGTCTAAATTTGCTTCGTTTGGATTTTCTCTACACTGAGTCTTCAAAGTCAATAGGCGACGCCCCTTCCAGTGCATCCGTATCTTTTTGGAAGTCGGTAGAGGATTATGGGGAGATGATTGATTCAAATTTAGAATCAGTTATGCAAAGGGGTGTTTTGATTGCTGAGATTGAGCCTCAGTATTTTCTGGCTGCTGCTTTAGCCAGTTTGGATCGAGCCGTCCCGATAATCTTGGGTAATCCATTTTGGGGAGCGGTAGAATGGCAATCTTTTTCCGAGCAGTTCGCACCTGCTCTTGTGTTTGGGCTAGAGGGGAGGAATTTGTCGAATACGAATCCAGTTCACTTCGAAGCATCGGATCGTGGGCTAATTGTAATTCCAACTGGGGGCTCTAGCGGGGGTTCATTGCGTTTTGCTCGGCATCGCTGGGAAAGCTTGAAAGCTCAATCCGCTATGCTTCAGTCCTTTCTTGGACCCGGTGCAATCCACTCTTTTTGTTGTCTACCTTTGTACCATGTCAGTGGTTGGATGCAAATCATTCGTGCCATCGTTTCGGGCGGTAGGATTGTTTTGCACAGATTAGATAAATTAGAAGACTTTTTATCCTCGGTCAAAGCCTCCCAAAGAAACGAATTAAACGAATTTTGTCTCTCACTTGTACCGACTCAATTGGAACGCTATTTGTCGGAGCATTCTGGTAAGGGGTCACTTCAAAACTTGCGGGCTATTTTTTTAGGGGGCGGGCCGGCTAGTGAAGAACTTTTGTCTCGGGCTCGGGAAAACAAATTGCCCCTTGTGCTCACCTATGGGATGACGGAGACAGCGGGTATGATTTGCGCCCAGCCAGCATCCGATTTTTTGTCTGGATCTACAACTGTGGGGAGACCACTCAATGAAGTCGACATTACCTTGGAGCAATCTCAGGGTGTTCAACAAATTAAACTTTGGTCTCCCAGTTTATTTTATGGTTATTGGGGCGATCCGGAAAGGGATCGTACGCAGGCGTTTTCCACCAGTGATTTCGGTCGATGGATGGGTGAAGGTCAGTTGGTAATTGAGGGTCGTATCGATGACTGGATTATTAGCGGGGGTGAAAAGATTAATCCAAGAGAAGTTGAATCTATTCTCCTTGAGTCGGAATGGGTCGATGCGGCTATGGTGGTGGGAAAAGCGTCTCCTGAATGGGGTCAAGCTGTGATTGCCTTAATTGTTCCGAGCGCCTCTGGGGGGCTGGATTGTGAAGGGCAATTGAGGGCACAACTCAAAGACCGTTTGTCAGTTTACAAACAACCGAAATCAATCGTATATGTAAAACAGTTGCCGCTCTTTGAGAACGGTAAGGTCGATCCCTCGGCTTTAGCTACCATATTGTCGGCTTGTCAATAAATGCGCAATACGAACGCTGGAAATTTTACAGAGTTGTGACACAAAGTGTCGACAAAGCGTTGACAGCTTGTCGGAGTCTCGTTTAGTCTCCTGTCTCAGATGGTTGCTCATTTGAACTACAAAATCTTAGTTCTCAATCGCCTTTGGCAGGCGGTTAATATCGTCGGGGTGCATCGGGGGTTTAGCCTTTTATTACAGGATCACGCCCAAGTAATTTACACGCGAGATAGCAGTTTTCGCTTAATGGATTCTAATGCTTGGTTAAAACTATCCGAAACGCTTGAGGCTCAATCCCAAGAGGATCTAAGGGAAAAGGATGCCGAATTAGAAAGCGCCAATGATGCCTATGTGCAAACTATTCGTTTAAAAATTTTAGTTCCTAAAGTACTTCTTTTGCGGAGCTATGGGCAAGTGCCCGTACATGAAGTGAAATTTAATCGAGAGAATCTTTTCGATCGGGATAATTACCAATGCCAATATTGCGGCAATCAAATGGAATCAGCCCAGCTCAATATGGATCATGTGATTCCCCGTGATCAAGGTGGTAAAACTTCATGGGAAAATATTGTTACCGCCTGCATTCAGTGTAATTCCAGAAAGGCGAATCGCTTGCCGCATCAAGCTCAAATGCACTTGATAAAAAAACCCGAGCGCCCGCGCTGGCGTCCGTTTATCAGTTCACTAATTGGGCAAAGTTACGAGAAAGATTGGGAGCATTTCTTGAATTTAAAAAAGCTGGCACAGTAACATTTAAAACTTGTCAGTTGTGCGCAATGCACTTCTTTTAGGGTATGAAAATATGCTGTATAGGAGCGGGCTATGTCGGAGGACCCACCATGGCGGTGATTGCTCAAAAGTGTCCCCACATTGAAGTAACCGTTGTCGATATCAACGAAAAGCGAATTGCGGAGTGGAATTCTGATAATTTGCCCGTTTATGAGCCAGGCTTAGATGCTGTAGTTCAAGAGTGTAGAGGGAAAAATTTATTTTTTTCTAGCGATGTAAATAAGGCGATACTCGAATCGGAAATGATCTTTCTATCCGTCAATACTCCGACTAAAACTTTTGGCATCGGTGCCGGTCGAGCGGCAGACTTGCGCTTTGTTGAGCGTTGTGCACGACAAATTGCGGAAGTGTCTCAAGGGGATAAAATTGTTGTTGAGAAATCGACCCTGCCAGTGCGGACGGCTCAATCAATCAAGCAAATTTTGACGGCAAATGCTGAGGGAAGAAATTTTCAAATTTTGTCTAATCCTGAGTTTTTAGCTGAAGGTACTGCGATCCAAGATTTGGAGTCACCAGATCGGGTTTTGATTGGTGGAGATCCGAGTGAAGCGGGTCAAGCTGCCGTTCAGCAATTGGTCGACATATATAAACATTGGGTTTCAGAGGAAAAAATTATCACGACTAATTTATGGTCTTCTGAATTATCTAAGCTCACGGCTAATGCCTTTTTAGCCCAAAGAATCTCTTCAATTAATTCAATCTCTGCTCTTTGTGAGGCGACGGGTGCAAATGTCAACGAAGTCGCCCATGCCATTGGAAAAGACCATCGTATAGGGCCGAATTTCCTGAAGGCATCAGTGGGTTTTGGAGGCTCATGTTTCCAAAAAGACATTTTGAATTTAGTCTATCTCTGTGAACATTTTGGGCTTCCTGAAGTGGCGGCGTATTGGAACACGGTGATTGAGATGAATGATTACCAAAAACGGCGTTTTTCACAAAATGTATTGAGTCATTTGTTCAATACGGTGACGGATAAGAAAATCGCCCTGTTTGGCTTTGCCTTTAAAAAAGATACAAACGATACTCGAGAGTCTGCGGCAATCTACGTGGGACGAGATCTCTTGGAAGAACGAGCACAACTCGCTATTTTTGATCCCAAGGTCAGTGAGAAACAAATCCGAAAGGATTTGCTCGTCGATGAATCGGATAGTTCGGTATCGGTTTATTCTGATCCATACGAAGCGGCTCAAGGGGCCTATGCGATATTGGTACTGACTGAATGGGATTTATTTAAAGACTTAGATTATGAAAAGATTTATCAGGGAATGCGTAAGCCTGCATTCATTTATGATGGGCGAAATATTTTAGACTTAAATACGCTGCGGGACTTGGGTTTTGAAGCGCAGGGGATTGGACAGTATTGAGGTCTTAGAATCGGGCTTTTAATGGGATTAAGATTATGATTATAGAACCAAAAATTAGAGGCTTTGTCTGTATCACCGCACATCCAGAAGGTTGTGCAGAAAAGGTTGCTCAAGAAATTGCGGTTGCTAAAGCCGCTCATTTTGAAGGTGGTCCAAAGAAAGTTTTAGTGATCGGTGCTTCAACAGGTTATGGGCTATCTTCTAGAATCACCTCCGCTTTCACAAGTGGTGCGGATACTTTAGGTGTTTTTTTTGAAAGACCGTCAATTAATGGAAAGCCTGCGAGTGCTGGCTGGTATAATACAGTCGCTTTTGAAAAAGAAGCAAATGCGGCAGGACTTTACGCTAAGAGCATCAATGGGGATGCTTTTTCTAATGAGATTAAAGACACAGTAGTTGAAACAATAAAGCAGGACTTAGGTAAAGTTGATTGTGTGATTTATAGTTTAGCTTCCCCCAAAAGAATCGATCCAGCTGATGGAACTATTTATAAGTCTTGCTTAAAGCCAATAGGTTCAACCTTTAACAATATTTCTTTAGACACCAATAAGGGAGAAATTCAAGAAGTCTCATTGGAGCCAGCTACGGATGACGATATTCATCAGACTGTAAAAGTAATGGGAGGAGATGATTGGGAATTATGGATGGAAGTATTGGCAAAGAATGATCTACTGGCTAGTGATTGCAAAACGGTGGCCTACTCTTACATCGGGCCAGAAGTTACTTGGCCCATATACAAGAATGGAACGATCGGGGTAGCTAAATTAGACTTAGACCGTGCCTCTAAGGAGATAAGTAATAAATATGGGCTTGAATCCTATGTTTCTGTTAACAAGGCAGTCGTTACTCAAGCAAGTTCGGCAATTCCGGTGGTTCCCCTATATATTTCGATCCTTTATAAGATTATGAATCAAAAAGGCACCCATGAGGGGTGTATTGAGCAAATTGTGCGATTATTTAAAGATCGTCTTTATGGAGAAAGTACGGAATTAGACTCAGACGGAAGAATAAGGGTAGATGACTGGGAGATGGATCCAGAGGTGCAGCAAAAAGTGGCGGATCTTTGGCCGCAAGTAACTTCGGATAATCTTAGACAATTAACAGATTTTAATCTGTACCAAAAAGAATTCTTAGAACTCTTTGGCTTTGGCTTAGAGAGCGTTGATTACAGTCAACCCGTTGAGGTCGATCGACCGATCAAAGGTTTGATCACTGACTGAGATGCTTAAAAAGGCGGTTCTTCGTCAAGGACCACATCTGAAATTGCGCTCGCTGAATTGGGCGAAGCATTTGAGCCTTCTGCTCCTTCTATTTTCCAAGCATTTAAGTTAACAAAGTGTTTGCCATTCCATTCTCGGCAACTGATATCAAAATGCACTTTAACCACATCGCCCACCTTGATTGAATTGAGCAACTCTATTTTGTCTTTTAAGCAACCGAAGAGAATATCTTGAGGGTACTTATCGTTCTCCGTAGTCAGAAGAAATTCACGCTTTTTAAAGTCATTGGCAAATGTTTGCACTTCAAAGACTTCTTTTATTGTTCCTGTTATATCAAATGGCATAGTTTTATTTTAATTTTTTTCAAATTATAATGGAATAAGAATTCTTTCAAACGAATAATGACGAAAGAACATTGACAGGAATTTTTTTTTTGTTGGTCTAGGTTTTTTTCGGGGAGTAGCGCAGTCTGGTAGCGCATCTGGTTTGGGACCAGAGGGTCGCAGGTTCGAATCCTGTCTCCCCGACCA
>MDTB01020520.1_pt1 | contig 20443 bp, 20 predicted proteins | sample 811161 | NCBI WGS metagenome assembly MDTB01 (sample SAMN05326650, study PRJNA326480) | marine metagenome | isolation source: seawater | place: Mediterranean Sea | collected 2009
CGCAAGCGCCAGCCCGATAAAAGTTCTTGTTCCTCGTCTTTTAGATGCAGGGTAATTTCGGTACCACGTGGCTCGAAAGTGATGTCCTCTAGGTCGTATTCACCCGTGCCTTGCGAAGACCACAACACACCTTGCTCAGCGTCTTGCGTAGCACTGCGGGTTTTCAGCTCAACCCGGTCAGCCACGATAAACGCGGAATAAAAACCCACGCCAAACTGACCAATCAGATTAGAGTCTTTGGCCGCATCACCGGTCAGATTCTGCAGAAACTCTTTGGTGCCTGATTTAGCAATGGTACCAATATTATTAATCACTTCAGCGCGCGTCATCCCGATACCGTTATCGCGCACGGTCAGCGTGTTGTTGTCTTTGTCATACTCGACCTGAATTTTTAGCTCAGTATCAGTGGCCAGCAGGTCGGCATTCGCCAGCGACTCAAAACGAAGCTTGTCACAGGCATCGGAAGCATTGGAAATCAGTTCTCTTAGGAAAATCTCTTTATTTGAATACAGAGAATGGATCATCAGCTGCAGTACCTGGCTGACCTCAGACTCGAATTTTAGAGTTTGTTTAGTATTTGCGCTCATATTACTCGTATTGTGTGGATAAACGTTAGTTTCATATATGGCGACAGATTAAATTGATTTCAATGCCCGATTGCTATTTTTTTATGCCCAGCAGGCTAATCAACATCGTCCACATCGCTCTGACCTGTCAGTCGACGGCGAATATGTGACCAGCACATACCCGTACCCAGTACCGCGGCAATGATCAATAGCATCAAATCCAGCAGGATGACCAGGCTACCAACAGCACCGAAGCTGGTGTCGATCAGCACCCAAATCAGAGTGGCAAAAAATCCCACCGTCAGGCACAAACCTAAACGACCCAGTGAACGCAGGGTCGCTCGTAGGTAGATAGTGAAACCAATCACCAGCAGCAAACCAGCCAAAATTAATAGCGGTAGTCCAACGATAGCATTGCCGCTGGTCGCTGCCAGCAACCAATGCAGATAAGACCAGCCATGTGGATTATAGGTCGCAAACACCATCAGTAATGCCACTAAAAATCGCAGCTGAACTCCGCGTGAGCTGAGCGCGTATGGCTTCATTGCTGTTGCTCCTGGTGCATGCTGGGAGTGCTCTGCTGGATCCCTAGCTCGTGACGTAATAACCAATCTTTGTGTTGCTGGGCGGGTCCACTCATACTGCCACAATAACCGCCGACAGCGTCCGCACGTACGACTCTATGACAGGGGATGATGATCGGAATGGGATTACGCCGGCAGGCATTGCCAACTGCTCTGGCACCACTGCCTAGCGTTTGAGCAATTTCACCATAGGTCTGAAACTCGCTGTACTTAATGCCTTGCAGCAGTTGCCATACTTGTTGTTGATAGGGTGTTCCGCGCACATCCAAAGGTAGCTCAAAGGCGCTAATTTTTGCCCCAAAATAATCTTGCAGCTGACGTTTAACTTCATAAGCCAGACCATGACGTGGCGGCTTGGTGGTCTGTGCGCCTGCCAGATAGCTGAGCTGAGTGACACCTTTGGCAGAGGTATTCAGCCCCAGTGCTCCAATCGGACTTGCGAGTATGTATGCAAATGTTGCCATCCACGACCTTATCACTGAACAAAAAAAACGCTCCAGAAGGAGCGTTTTTAAATCTAACACAGGTGCTTGAACTAGCGCGACAGTTTCTCTTTAATTCGCGCTGCCTTACCCGTAAGGCCTCTGAGGTAATAGAGCTTGGCGCGGCGCACATCACCACGGCGCTTAACTTCGACACTGCTCAACAGTGGACTGTGCGTCTGGAAGACACGCTCAACCCCCTCACCATGCGATATCTTGCGGACTGTGAATGCGGAATTAAGACCACGATTGCGCTTGGCAATAACAACACCCTCGAAAGCCTGTAACCGCTCACGGTCCCCCTCTTTAACTCGCACTTGCACGACAACTGTATCGCCGGTGCTAAAGTCAGACAGGTCTGATCGCACCTGTTGTGCTTCTAATTCGCTTATTATATTGCTCATATCTCTTATCTCACTCTGTGCTGCTGTTAGCAGCTAAAAATGCTTCAAGTAAGCGTTTTTCACGTTCACTCATCGGATAATCAGCCATTAGATCCGGACGCCGTAAATACGTCCGAGCTAATGCCTGCTGTAATCTCCATTCGGCGATCTTGTGATGATCACCACTTAACAGGACTGCTGGCACCTGTTGGCCATCAATTTGCTCGGGCCGCGTGTAATGCGGGCAATCCAGCAAACCGCCGGCAAACGAATCTTGTTGCGCCGATAACTCATGCCCAAGCGCACCTGGCAGGGTGCGAATGATAGCATCAATTAACACCATTGCGGCTAACTCGCCACCGCTGATGACATAATCGCCTAATGAGTATTCCTCATCGACACAGCTGTCTATCACCCGTTCATCGATACCCTCATAGCGACCACACAACATGACTAAGTGCTCGCTAGCCGCCAAGGCTGCGATTGCCGCCTGATCTAACTGTTTCCCCTGTGGACTTAGATAAACCACTTTGGCGTGTTGCGAGCGACCGACACAATGCTCAATGCTGGCGCGCAAAGGTGCGTACTGCATCACCATTCCAGGCCCACCGCCATAAGGTCGAGCGTCTAAACGACCATCTTCATTGGCACTATGCTGACGTGGATTGTGGGTATGCAACTCGGCCAATCCCGCCTGTAATGCGCGCCCCACAACACCGTGTTGTTGGATACTCACCACCATTTCTGGAAATAGTGTGATCACGTCAATGCGTAATTTAGTCATAGCTGATCTGTGGGGCTAGTCATTCAAATCCCACTCTACTCTGATCTGGCGATGATCTAAATCTATTGATTTTATGACCTGCTCTCTGATGTAGGGAATCAGATACTCGCGCTTGTGCAGCGTGTGCACAATTAGCACATCATTGGCGCCCGTCTCCATCAGATCGTGCACCTGACCAATCACCTGGTCATCAACGTCAAGCACCTGACAGCCTATCAATTGGTGCCAGTAATATTCACCCTGAGCTAACTCAGGAAGTGCTTGTTGCTCAACCCAGATTTCGCGTTGCATCAGGTTGATAGCTTGATCACGATCGTCGATACCGACCAGCTTGGCGATGACACCATTCTTGTGTGCCTGACCCGCCTCCAGGTGCATCACAACGTGTTCATGCTCCCCCAGATACCATTGTTTGTAGCTGGTGATCTCGTTACGTGGGCTGGTGTAAGAAAAAATCTTGAGCCAGCCTTTAACTCCAAATAGACCATTGATATGGCCTAGTAATATTCTTTTGTCCGTGTTGGCTGAGTCAGCCAATGTTCAACTCGTTACGAAACCGATTTACTCGGCTGCAGCCTCAAGGCTTTTGAGTAATGTCTCGACCCGCGCAGAAGGCTGTGCACCCACACCCTGCCAGTGCTTAATGCGCTCCATGTCGACATGCAGACGCGTCTCTTGACCCGTCGCACGCGGGTTGAAATAACCGAGTCGCTCAATGTAGCCGCTGTCACGACGCTTGCGCGAATCAGTAACAACAACATGATAAAAAGGACGCTTCTTGGCACCGCCACGCGCTAATCTAATGCTGACCATATATTCTGCTTATTATGTAAAGTTGATTAATATCTCGCACTACACACGGTAGTGGGCTGGGCATTGTACGGAATTCAGGGAAAATTAAAAGCCTGTTTGCTGGTTTTAGGCGTGTTTACTGGTGATTTTCGCCAATCTTAGGGGCTTTTGGCATGATCGCGCGCGTGGGGCTTAAACCCGCGCGTGCAATTTAATAGCTGTGGGCCACGATATGCGAGCCTGTGTAGGCGATATCCACGTCATACCCGGCCACTGGGGCGAGGGTATCGACAGCGACCAGACCGATTTTACTGGCAGGCCGATCATAGCTAAAAATGAAGTGCTTTTTGTCCTGAGTTAACGTGACACCGCGTGGATGTGTGACCTTAATCGTATGTTTTAGCTCACCAGTGTCGAGGTCCCAGAAGGTAATTCTGCCCGCATCAGGCGTGGTTGCAGCAGCCGTTCTATGGTTGTCGTCGATGCATACACTAAGGGTCTCACCGCGCATTTTATTGAGGATGTTGCTGGGACCAGTCGCTGTTTTCAGGTCTCTGTCGATACCACCAATTGTCACGCCGCCGTTGCGCTTACTGTTCATACCCTCACGTGGAGCCGATACCACTGCAATATCGCCATTGTCAGCCACGGCCACGTGACCCGCGTTAAATTGCTTATTGTCTATGGTCAGTTTACGAATGAGCTTATGCGTTGCGATATCGACATAGGTGATACTGCCCTGCTCTTGCTCGGTCACCAGGCCACCGCCATTGGTGATAATCATAGTCTTGCCATCGGCCAAGATCTGGCAATCATGTGGACGTGCGCCATAACTTGGAAATTCACCAATTTCCTCCAGCGTCTCGGCATCGCGCATCATGATGACACCCTTATAGCTGCCGTGAGTGAGTGTTTCAGCGGCATACAATACTTTGCCATCGGGTGAGTAGGCACCATGCCCGTAGAACTGACGCTCTTCGGCCGTTGGTATTGCGCGCAGCATGCGGCCTGTTTGCAAATCTATTTCACACGCACCTTGACCACGCTTCTCAAACACCGCGGCGCGACCTGCGTGGCTGGGATTGAAAGCCAATCCATGACCTAAAAATGGAATCTTGACGGCACCACAGCTGAAATGTGGGCTGTCCATATCGACCGTCAGGGTGAAGTAGTCCGTGCCACCTGCCTGATTTTTATTGCCCAGTTGGCCGATCACACAGCCCAGTGTTGGTCGTGCTGTAGCCAGCAGGCCGATACCCCCATATTGATTGAATTCAGTTATGTGGGGCGCTATGACTGCTTGACCTGACATGGTGCCTTGGTTGACGACTTGTTTTGTGACCATTGGTGTCCCGTGGTGCTAAAAGATGATTGCCCAAGTTAGCAGGCAATTATTAAATTTTTGTTATACCTGTACCAGAGCGCACTCTACATCGGCATATTAGGTGGCATCTTACCCTGCATGGAGCGCATAAAATTTTTCATGCCGCCCTTCTTGGAAAATTTCTTCATCATTTTACTCATCTGAGTATGCTGCTTCAGCAGGCGGTTCACATCCTGCACCTGCATGCCTGAACCTACGGCAATACGTTGCTTTCTGGATGCTTTGATCAGATCTGGGTAGCGTCTCTCTATAGCAGTCATCGAATCGATAATAGCAACCATATGAGTGATGGATTTATCGTTGGCTTGTGACTTCATGGCATCGGCCATGCCGCCTGTACCCGGGAGTTTTTCGAGCATGCTGTTGATCCCTCCCATATTTTGCATTTGGGTCAACTGCGCACGCAGATCATTGAGACTGAAACCTTTGCCGCTATTAAGTTTCTTGGCCAGTTTGTCAGCCTGCTTCTGATCAACTTGCTGTTGGGCTTGCTCAACCAGCGAAACGACGTCCCCCATGCCCAGAATCCGTGAGGCAACGCGATCGGGATGAAAGGGTTCCAAACCATCTATTTTTTCCCCTGTGCCCAAAAATTTAATCGGTTTACCAGTAATCTCACGCACTGAGAGTGCCGCTCCACCTCGTGCGTCACCATCCGTCTTGGTCAGAATAACGCCTGTTAGGGGAAGTGCATCGTTGAATGCCTGCGCAGATAATGCGGCATCCTGACCGCTCATACTGTCGACCACAAAGAGTGTCTCGACCGGGTTGACGGCCGCATGTAGCTGCTGAATTTCAGTCATCATTTCACCATCAACATGCAAGCGACCGGCCGTATCAATAAACAGCACATCATCGTGGTTATGTTGTGCCTGTTGGATGGCATTTTCTGCAATGTGTAAGGCCGACTGGCTACTATCGCTGGGGATAAAATTAACCCCAACTTGCTCAGCCAGGGTCTGTAATTGTTTAATCGCCGCTGGCCGATAGATATCGCAGCTCACCACGCTAATTTTCTTCTTATCTTGCGCTAATAATCGTTTTGATAATTTAGCAATCGTTGTGGTTTTACCCGCCCCTTGCAGGCCAGCAACGAGAATAATGGCTGGCGGCTGGGCGTTGAGTTGTAAATCCTCGTTAACGTCCCCCATCAAATGCACCAGCTCATCCTGGACAACCTTAATCAGCGCTTGGCCCGGGGTAATATTGTCCACCACTTGCTTGCCTACCGCGCCGACGCGAATACGCTCGATGAATGCTTTCACCACGGGCAGAGAAACATCGGCCTCCAACAGCGCCATGCGGACCTCACGCAGCGCCTCTTTGATGTTGTCATCCGTCAGACGGGTCTGACCACGCAACTTGCCGACGGTATCAGAAAGTCTTTTGGTTAAATTATCGAACATGCCTGATCACACTCTTTGCTGTATTTTTACTGAAACCCTAGTTTAGTCGCTTAGACAATCAACTGCTACGGCTAATCAGGCCACCGCGCGGGGTGGGCTGGGCGAACTGCTATTGGACTGTGGATATAATGCTCAATAAGTAACATAATTCCTATTATATAAGACACTTTGGAAACACTACTCCAGCCATGAACGTTGTTGTAATAATGAGTTTGTTCCTCGCGGCACTTACGATTGTGTTGCTGTGGAAACATTTGCTCAAAAAAGCCCGCAATGAGGCCAGCAATAAAAGCACCTTTTTACTCCCATGGTGTGGCATGGCAGCCGTGCTGGCATGGTTGTCGATTAGTCGGGTTTTCGCTGCTGAGGGTATTGATTTAAATTTCTACAATTCATTGATCGTGGCCTCTTTTGTGATCAATCTTCTGGTCCTGCTCGCGAACACGTTAAAATCTGTTGAGTATTTAGGCTTGTTAGTATTGCCCTGCACAATGATCACTATCCTGCTGGGGCTGGGCTCACCTGAGATCACGACCTCTCCTGAAATGAGTGTCGGCATGCAGGCACATATTATGACTTCCCTGATTGCCTTTAGCATCCTCGGGTTAGCTGCGGTGCAAGCGATATTTTTATATCTGCAAGAGACCAGTCTGCACAATCACAGCAGCATTGGTATTGTTAGATCGCTCCCCTCCATGCATGACAGTGAGAATATATTATTTCAGTTCATCATCGCTGGGGTCCTTATCTTGACCATATCACTGGCCACGGGCGTGATTTATATTGAAGACATCTTTGCTCAACATTTAGCTCACAAAACAACGCTCTCCAGTGTGGCGTGGCTGGTATTTCTGACTTTGATCGTGGGTCGACTGGGCTTTGGCTGGCGGGGCCGCACCGCCGTGAAATGGGCTCTAGGTGGCTTTATTTTCCTTATTCTGTCTTACTACGGCAGTAAACTTGTACTGGAGTTAATTCTCTAACGCACACGTACTCACAGACAACACTTGCAACCCAACACATATTTACGTAAAACGACGCTGTGTTTAACTATGAGGCCGAGCTGGTAAGCTCTTGGACGACTATTCGATAAGTACGCTATTTATAGTTCTTGGCGTATTACTTTTTTTGTCAGCATTTTTCTCGGGTTCAGAAACTGCCTTAATGGCGCTGAACCGTTATCGCCTGCGACACCTTGCGAACAAAGGTAATCGGGGTGCTCATCTTGCCCAACAACTTTTAAACAAGCCCGATCGACTGATCGGTTTAATTTTACTCGGCAATAATATCGTCAACCTGCTGGCTTCACCGTTGGCGGCTTACCTTGGGTATCGCTTGTATGGTGATGGCGGAGTATTACCTGCCACCGCACTATTCATTGCTGCCGTATTGATCTTCGCAGAAGTGACACCCAAAACACTGGCAGCATTGCACACGGAAAAGTTTGCTTTTTCAGCTGCCTATATTTACACACCGCTGCAATATGTCGCCTATCCTCTAGTATTTTTAATCAATAGCATCACTAACAACTTATTGAGAGTATTTGGTGTCAGCCTAGAAAATAAAGCACTTAAGTCACTCAGCGCTGATGAATTACGTACCGTGGTGACAGAGGCCGGTGGCTTGATCCCCGCCAAACACCAAAATATGTTGATCAGTATTCTGGATCTGGAATCGATCAAAGTAGAGGACATTATGATCCCGCGGAATGAGGTGCTGGGCGTGGATATTGCCGAAGACTGGGATGATATCCGTACCCAGATCGTCAACGCGCCTTTCACGCGGATGCCGGTCTACCAAGAAAACCTAGATAATATTATTGGTTTTCTCCACTTGCGAAAGATATTCCCACGCATTGTTGAAAATGAAATCACCCTGGATGAGTTAAGGGCGGAATTTCGCGAACCCTATTTTATTCCCGAGAGTACCAGCCTGAATACACAACTACTCAATTTCCAACGTGAGAAACGACGTATCGGTCTGGTCGTGGATGAATATGGTGATATTCAGGGTCTGGTCACTTTGGAGGACTTACTGGAGGAGATTGTCGGTGAGTTCACCAATGACCCAGCCACGTTTAATACCGATATCTACCCTCAGGAGGATGGCAGCTATGTCATTGATGCCGGTACCCATGTGCGTGATGTCAATAAGGCTCTGAAAATATCTCTCAGTACTAACGGACCAAGAACAATTAATGGCCTCGTTCTGGAGCACTTGGAAACCATCCCTGAGACAGGGACCACGCTTTTGATTGATGGCTATCCGATTGAAATAGTTCACATGTTGAATAACTCTGTGCGTACCGTAAGAATCAAGCCACAAGTGAAAAAGAGCCCCGCCGGCTAGTGTTTGCTTTCTCTTGCCAGTCGTTCCACACTTGCTTGACCTATCATAGCCAACCCCCAGACAAATACTATGAGTAAAGCACTTCAATACCGGTGCGACGCTTGTGGCCACACCTTAAGCAAATGGAGTGGTCAATGCAGTGAATGCAAGGCATGGAATACGCTGGAAGAAGTAAAATCCATTCAGGTGGGCGGCAAAGTAAAGCCCTTGGTTGCCAATCAATCCGCCCAGGTAATCGCTTTATCTGAAGTGGATAGTTCTGTGCAACCTCGCATTAACACGCAGCTGGATGAACTTGATCGCGTTCTCGGCGGGGGCATCGTCAATGGCTCGGTGGTATTACTTGGTGGCAGTCCCGGTATTGGCAAGTCAACTCTGCTCATCCAGATGCTAGCCGCTTTGAATCAATTTCAAACGCTGTATATCAGTGGTGAGGAATCGGCGCAGCAGATATCCATGCGCGCGGAGCGTTTATCCCTTAATAAAGAGAACATACGTTTGTTAAGTAGTGTTTCATTGGATGAAGTATTGCTCACGCTAGCTAACATCAAACCCAAGATCGTGGTGGTTGATTCAATTCAAACGCTGGGCAGCGAACAACTGAATTCTGCGCCTGGCTCGATCTCCCAAGTGCGTGAATGCGCGGGTCAGTTGGTGCAGTTCGCCAAAAATACCGACACTACGCTTTTTGTGGTGGGTCACATTACCAAAGAAGGCACCCTTGCGGGTCCTCGCGTGCTGGAACACATGGTTGATACGGTACTCTACTTTGAGGGTGATAGCAGTGAACGTTTTCGCCTGCTGCGCGCCACTAAAAATCGTTTTGGCGCAGTCAATGAGCTGGGTGTGTTCGTCATGCAAGAAAGTGGACTGAAAGGCGTTAAGAATCCCTCCGCACTGTTTCTATCGCATCATCAAACACCAGCCGCAGGCAGCGTAGTGATGGTCACGCGTGAAGGCACCCGACCATTATTAGTTGAAGTACAGGCGCTGGTTGACGATACCCCCGCGCATACCACGCGTCGCTTGGCTCAGGGTATCGAACAAAATCGCTTATCGATGTTGTTGGCGGTGATGCATAAACATGGGGGCATTTCACTCCACAACGAGGATGTCTTTATCAATGTAGTGGGCGGTGTGCGGGTGCAGGAACCTGCTGTTGATCTGCCCATCCTCATGGCAACCCTGTCCAGTTTGAGAGATTTCATTCTACCCAGAGAATGCGTTATGTTTGGTGAGGTGGGTTTGGCGGGTGAAATTCGTCCGGTGCCTAATGGCCAAGAGCGATTACGCGAAGCCGCAAAACACGGCTTTAAAGTGGCTATCATTGCCGCTGCCAACGCACCCAAAGAGACTGTCCAAGGCATGCAAGTCATTGCTGTTGCGCGCCTGACAGATGCAATTGACTGGATATTAGAAAATTATGCCCGCGCCTAAACCGATCAAACCACGTCTCAGCCAAGCAGGTCTGGCGCCTACCCACGCAGTCACGGCCCTCGATCAGTTTGGAGATAGCAGAGATGTCCGTGTTTCGGGTGAATCTCCACTCACCTTGAAGGTGGATCAACAGGAAGTAGTGACTCTGATGACGTTAGGTACTCATCCCGAATTACTGGCACTGGGCTATTTGCGCAATCAACGTTTGATCGACTCAATTGATGCAATTACCTCAGTTGAAGTTGACTGGGAGAGTGAGTCTGTCAATGTCGCTACCACATCTGGACAGGGCATCAGCAACTGGCAGGAAAAGCTAGGTAAACGCACGATTACCACCGGCTGTGGTCAAGGGACAGTATTCAGCTGCACTTTGGATAAACTGTACGATCAAAAACTCACGCCTGTGCAGATTAAACAATCGCTGTTGTATGAATTACTGACCGCTATCACTCAATATAACGAGATATACAAACAAGCCGGCGCAGTGCATGGTTGCGCCCTATGTCATGCCCAGCAGATTTTGTCTTTTGTTGAGGATGTCGGGCGGCATAATGCGGCCGATGCCATTTCCGGGAAAATGTGGTTAGAGGATATTGATGGCGCAGATAAGATCTTTTACACCACCGGTCGTCTGACCTCTGAAATGGTGATGAAAGTGACCCTAATGGGTATCCCGGTTTTATTATCTCGCTCGGGGGTCACGCACATGGGCTTGGAGCTCGCCAGAGATTTAGGAGTAACTATGATTGCGCGTGCCAAAGGTAAGTCATTCTTAGTTTATAACGGCTCTGAAAATGTCATTTATGATGCTATACCTAAACGGCCGGGGCGCAGCCAATAAAGCAGCGCGCCAACAGACCCGATAAATAATTGTCTGACGGACAGGCTGGCACTTTTGCCGTGTTATCACCCAAACAGCTGTTGGCAGATACTATTATGGTTTGTTCTCAGTTCTGATAGCCATTAAAATCTAGCGTCGCTTGGCTACACATAATTCAAATCACAGGAGTCTCCACAATGGCGGTTAAGAAATCAGTAGCTAAAATTGATTTTGAAAAATCTATCCAGAAGTTAGAAGCTATCGTAACCAAGCTGGAATCGGGAGATCCCTCTCTGGAGACCTCATTAAAGTTATTTGAGGAAGGTATCCAGCTGACCCGCAGCTGCCAGCAGGCGTTAGAGCAAGCGGAAAATAAAATCACTTTGTTAACCCAACAAAATGAGGAATGGTTAGCGCAGTCTGAACAGACAATAACCGAGCCAGATACAGGAGATGTTCTTGACGACACTTGAGGAATTTCTCTCTACCAGTTACCTGCGTATAGATACTTTTTTTAATACCCATCTACCGGCAGTTTCTGAGGCACCAAACACCCTCCATGAAGCAATGCGTTACTCGGCATTAGGCAGTGGCAAACGAATCCGACCTGCTCTGGTATACGCAACGGGTAGTGCGCTCAACATTGAGTCTGAGCAATTAGATTCTGTTGCCGCTGCAGTAGAATTAACGCACAGCTATTCATTAATCCATGACGATTTACCGTCGATGGATGATGATGATTTACGCCGAGGTAAACCCACTTGTCATGTTGCTTTTGGCGAGGCCACTGCGATTCTGGCCGGGGATGCCATGCAGGCACTGGCCTTTGAATTGCTCAATAATATGGCTATACCGGGGCCGCACGGGGAGAAGCGTGCGCAGTTAACTCTGCTGTTAGCGCGCGCGGTTGGCTCACGTGGAATGGCGGGTGGCCAAGCGCTGGACTTGTCCGTCGTGAATACTTCACCTACGATTGAGTCATTGGAACTCATGCATCGTAAGAAAACAGGCTGTCTGATCCATGCCTGCATCGATATGGCACAGTCTTGCACAGATGGCCTCACTATGGAGAAGCGCGCAGGACTGTTAGACTTTGCTAGTAATTTGGGCATAGCATTCCAGATTCGAGATGACATACTTGACGAAATCAGTGATACCCAAACTCTGGGCAAACCCCAAGGTTCAGATAAGCAACTCAATAAGCCAACCTATGTCAGTCTGCTGGGGCTGGAGGAATCCGAACACCGCTGTCAGCAGTATTACGAGCGTGCTATCAGTAGTATTGCTCACTTTGATGAACATGCAGATACCTTGCGCCTGCTGGCTCGGCATATAATCTGTCGCCAAAACTAACACTGAAAGAGTATGACTTCATCTGATCACAACGGCCAATATCCAGTCCTGAGTAAGATCGATTACCCGCATGATCTTAGACGTTTGGCATTGACAGAGATTCCTCAGGCAAGTGCTGATTTAAGAGCATTTCTGCTTGACTCAGTGGCGCAGTGTGGGGGTCATTTTGCAGCGGGCCTAGGCGTGATTGAACTTACTATTGCCTTACATTATGTCTATGACACTCCGGCAGATAAGTTAGTCTGGGATGTAGGCCATCAATGCTACCCGCATAAAATTCTCACTGGCAGAAAAGATCAACTCACTAGCATTCGTCAACGTGGCGGCCTGGCGCCCTTCCCCAGTCCAGACGAGAGCGAATATGACTGTCTGACCGTGGGCCACTCCAGCACCTCGATTGGTGCTGCGCTGGGGATGAATATCGCCTTCCAGCACAATAAATCTCCCCAGCAGGCGGTAGCTATTATCGGTGATGGTGGCCTTTCTGCTGGCATGGCTTATGAGGCACTTAATCACTTAGGTGCGCTGCGGACAAATATGCTGATTATTCTGAATGATAATGAGATGTCTATCTCACCCAATGTTGGTGCGATGAGTAATTACCTCACGCGCATGTTATCCGGACGCGTATTCTCTAGCGTGCGAGAAGGCAGCAAACGTTTGCTGAAGCCGTTGCCACCGATGTGGGAGCTCGCTAAAAAAACTGAAGAACATGTGAAAGGTATGTTTGCGCCAGGCACATTATTCGAAGAAATGGGGATCCGCTACTTTGGCCCAGTCGATGGCCATGACGATGTCTCGCTGATCAAAACCTTGCGTAATATAAAACAAATTGAGGGCCCGAAATTACTCCATGTGATTACCAAAAAAGGTAAGGGCTATGATCAGGCTGAACAAGACCCTGTCGCCTATCATGCGGTGGGCAAATTCGACCCAGCTGAAGGTGTCAAAAAATCTGCTACCAAGCAGAGAACTTACACCCATGTATTCAGCGATTGGATCTGTCAACGGGCCGCCAAAGATGTGCACTTAATGGCCATTACACCGGCCATGCGTGAAGGCTCAGGCTTAGTAAAATTTGAACAACACTATCCGCAGCGCTACTTTGATGTGGCTATTGCAGAACAACATGCTGTTACTTTGGCCGCTGGTCTGGCCATAGCTGGCGCTAAGCCGGTGGTAGCTATTTATTCAACTTTTTTGCAGCGTGCCTATGACCAGCTCATTCACGATGTCGCCATTCAAAATTTATCTGTGCTGTTCGCAATTGATCGTGCAGGTGTAGTCGGTCCCGACGGTAAGACCCATGCGGGTAGTTACGACCTGTCTTATCTGCGCTGCATTCCCAATCTGGTCGTGATGGCCCCGAGTGACGAAAATGAAACTCATCTCATGCTGAATACTGGTTATGACTATGCCGGACCTGCTGCGGTTCGCTATCCCCGCGGGGTCGGACCTGGGGTGGATGTGCGCGCTACTGACAGCAGTCTGCCCATAGGTTGCGCCGAAATCAGACGTGAAGGCAAAAATATCGCGCTGCTGGCCTTTGGGAGTCCCTTACAGGAAGCTCTGCAGGTTGGCGAAATACTCGATGCCACGGTTGTCAACATGCGCTTTGTCAAACCGATCGACAGTCAATTGATCAAGTCACTTGCGAACGATTATGCACTTCTTGTCACATTAGAAGATAATGTGGTCATGGGCGGTGCGGGCAGTGCTGTCAACGAAGTACTGGCGGAGGCTAATATCCACACCTCACTGTTGAATCTAGGCCTACCGGATAGACACCAAGAACATGGGTCACGCCAAGAGTTACTCACAGACGCGGGCTTGGACAAAGACACTATCTTGTCAAGAATCAGTGACATATACCCGCTGAGAGATTGCGCAACGAAAAGTGCTCTTGTAGTATCTGAATCAAAATAAGTATTTACGTATCATTTCCCGAGAGGTCATCACATGAGCGCCACTGCAAGTGGGGTTGTTTCGACAATTCCTGATACACAAAACAAAGAAGACACCCGCCAAATTCCTATCGATAAGGTCGGTATCAAAGGCATCAAGCATCCTGTGCGCGTGCTGGATAGATCCGGTGGTGAACAACACACTATTGCTGATTTCAATATGTATGTAAATTTACCGCATAATTTCAAAGGCACACATATGTCTCGCTTTGTCGAGATCCTAAATGAATACGAGCGCGAGATTTCAGTCAAATCGTTCAATGACATTCTCGAAAAAATGGCCGAACGACTTGAAGCGGACTCAGGCCATGTGGAAATGACTTTCCCGTATTTCGTCAAAAAAGCGGCGCCCGTCACTGCGGTAGAGAGCCTGCTAGACTACCAAGTATGTTTCCGTGGTGAGATCATCGACAAGGTCGCACGCACTGATGTGAGAGTATTGGTACCGGTGACTAGCCTATGCCCGTGTTCTAAAAGTATTTCTGAATACGGCGCCCACAATCAGCGATCCCACATCATTGTTCATGTTGAACTGAAAGATTTTATATGGGTGGAAGAACTCATTGAAATGGTCGAGAAGCAAGCCTCTTGCCAGCTGTATGGATTACTCAAACGACCCGATGAGAAGTTCGTTACCGAAGAAGCTTACGACAATCCGAAATTCGTGGAAGATCTGGTACGCGATATTGCCACTGAGCTCAACAATGACGATCGCATCGTTGCTTACACTGTGGAATCAGAAAACTTCGAATCAATCCACAACCACTCTGCCTACGCTTACATCGAGAAAGATAAGCGCAAATAAATTATTCATACCCGATTCAGCACTGGCTGCATCGGGTACTGTGGCGCATTATCCTGTCGTTCTGAACACCTGATAGGCGCGCACAATCTGGTTCAAGATCAAGCGCGCAGTCTGTGCCGGGATAAGCTCGCCATCTTCCTCAGCAGCATGCACTGTCAGCAAAGTTTGAGCACCCTGAGACAGCAAATGGATTTGATATTTGCCTGCGCTGATTTCAGCGTCTGTGCTTAATTCTGTCGCTTTGACGTCAATCAGATACATTCCCTGACTGCGATTTTGGTCATATATTGCTAAGCCAGTTCGATCCAAAGCAATACCCGTCCTGCGCCAGACACGACTGTACTGGTCGCCGACATACAGCACCGGTATGCCGTCCAAATCACGCAGTTCGATATATAGGCGCGGCCCTTGCGCGTTAGCCACCTCATACAATGCCGACTCGCGTGACTGACCCATATGCTCCATTAGACTCACCAGCATCTCGGCCTCAGTCTCTGGATCACCCACTATTTCAACCCAAACACCGCCCTGTTGAGTGATGTTCTGGAGTTCAGTTCGGCGCTGACTGACATAGATATTGGTCACCGCATTCGGCTCTCGTTCTATGCGAATCTTAAATTTACTGCGGGTAGCGGTAAATTCTCTCACTTGTGTACGCTCATTATCAGTGGACACAATGTCTTCAATCCAATCGGTTTCCATCACACCAATAGTCGGCTTATCACGCTCTAGCACAATGCCCTGATTCGCCCAGAATGATCGCAAAAGTGGCCATATATTGACCGGATCGACTTCAGCCTCCAACCAGCGTAAGTCCCCCTCACGGCGGATAGTGATATCGACAAAGTCAGGCGCGACGCTGGCATCAATCGCTTTGCCATAGGTTTCTAGGGCACTGACACGATCACTGCCCGTTTGTGGAATTTTAAGACTGTCTTTCCATTCCGGCGTGACCAGTTCCGGGGGTGCCTCCAACTGACCTTGGCTGCCAGCCTGTGCATAATCGTCTTCGGAAGAGAACCGCTGCATTACACCGCATGATGTCAGCATCACTGTGCTCAAAATAACAAGCAATAACTGGATAAGTTGTGTTTTCATTAGCTACTCATGGTAAGTGTTAGAGTGAACCTGCTTTCTTTAGCGCCTGTCTCACTGTGGCATGATATTGCTCATCCAACGCGGTCAGTGGCAGTCTGATCCCCGCCGGAACTAATCCCATCTCGTGCAGAGCCCACTTGGTTGGAATTGGATTGGATTCAATGAACAGCTCCCTGTGGAGATCTTCCAGCTTGGCATTAAGCTGCTCGGCTGTGGCACGATCACCCGCCAGTGCCGCCATGCACATGTCATGCATCAAGCGCGGTGCAACATTAGCAGTGACCGATATAACGCCCTGGCCACCGGCTAAGATGGAGTCCATTGCTTGCGCATCTTCACCGCTTACGACCATAAAATCTGGGCCGCACAGTTGCTTGATCTTAATCCCGCGATCAAGCTCACCTGAGGCTTCCTTAACGCCAATAATATTCTTTATTTGTGCCAGTCTGGCCACTGTCTCAGGTAACATATCACACGCTGTCCGACTGGGGACATTATACAAGATCTGCGGAATGTCGACCTCTTCGGCAACTTTTTTATAGTGCTGGTAGAGACCTTCCTGAGTAGGCTTGTTGTAATACGGTGTCACTAATAAACAGGCATCTACGCCGGCTTCTGCCGCGCAGCGAGTAAGAGAAATTGCTTCCCAAGTTGAATTCGCGCCAGTTCCGCCGATCACTGGCACCCGACCGTTGACCCTGTCGACAACACGTTTGATTACCTGACAGTGTTCCTCATGATCAAGTGTCGCCGACTCACCCGTAGTTCCTGCTGGAATAATCACATCCGTATTGTTTTCCAGGTGAAAATCTACCAGCCTATCCAGCGCATTAAAATCGACTGCGCCATCTGCCTGCATCGGCGTGGCTATGGCTACCATGCTGCCTCTAAACATCCATCTCTCCAGGACATGAAATTAACCGGCAATAGTAATTGTGCTGCATGCCCATTACAAGCTCACCGATGGATTAGATCCTTCATCAGCTGCCGGCCAGAGATTAATAACTGCGTTGATCAGGGTGGCCAGCGGGATTGCGAAAAACACACCCCATAACCCCCACAGGCCTCCGAAAAACAGCACCGCCACAATGATTGCCACTGGATGAAGATTAACGACTTCGGAAAATAGCAGTGGAACTAATACGTTCCCATCTAAAAACTGAATCACCGTATAGGCGGCTAACACATAGAAAAATTCACTCGCTATGCCCCACTGCGCATAAGCAACAAACATGACAGGTAAGGTCACCACAGCTGCGCCTGCATAGGGAATGATGACCGATAGTCCGACCAGCACTGCTAACAACATGGCGTAATTCAGATCCAAGACAGCAAACGCGATGTAGGTGGCGACCGTGACTATGAACACCTCTAAAAATTTACCCCTTACGTAGCTGGCAATCTTTTGATTCACCTCGAACCATACTTCATTCGTTAACTCGCGCTCAGCTGGTAAAAAATGCTCTATCCAGTTGAGAATTTGCTTCTTATCCTTGAGTAAGAAAAATACCAGTAGCGGAACAATGACGGAATAGATGAGGATGGTGATTAAACCCACCACTGAGGCTAACGGCTTAGCTAACAGAGACTGTCCAAATGCCAAGATTTCACCTCTGATGAAGCTGGATATCTCAGACACCTGTTCGGCATTAACGAGCTGGGGGAAATACTCAGGCAAACGCATGAGTAACTGCTGTCCCTGATTCACCATACTGGGCAGCTCACTAAAAAATTGCCTGAACTGCTCGGATAAGAGTGGCACTAGAACAAATAACAACACCACAACAGTCGCGACAAACAGGACAAATACCAGACTCAGGGCAAGTATTCTTGGCGCTCGTGTTCTTTCCAGCATATCAACCGCGCCATCCAGCAAATAGGCAATCACTATGCTGGCAAATAAAGGCGCCAGAATCTTGCCTGAAAATACGATGACCATGAATCCGGTCAGGATAAACAGGGTCAGGGTGACCACCTGCGGATTGGAAAAATGACTGAGATACCAGTTTTTCAGGTAATTGAGCATAGAATTATCTGGTTATTTAAGTGTGTAACAGCGTTCGTAAATTCACCCGTTGATTATAGCACCGACCGCTGCAGGATTGAGTAAATACCCGCCATGGCTGCAAATTCAACTGGCCTGATCCAGCGATAGGTGTTTTGCCCTTGCTAAGGACTAAAAACTAGGCTTAACTGGCGCGATCAATTTAACTGTTCATTTAAATCAGGTTGTTCTCTTCATGCGCGTATCTAATTTCCCATTTTCAACTCTTAAAGAAGTGCCTGCCGATGCAGAAATAATCAGCCATCAGTTGATGTTACGCGCAGGTATGATTCGCAAACTTGCTGCTGGCATGTATAGCTGGTTACCACTGGGTCTGAGAGTTCTCAGAAAAGCAGAACACATCGTCAGACAGGAAATGGACAATGCGGGGGCATTAGAATGTCTCATGCCAGCCATACAACCTGCTGAATTATGGCAAGAGTCTGGGCGCTGGGATATATATGGACCTGAATTGCTGCGCTTGCACGACAGACATCAACGCGATTTTTGTGTCGGTCCGACCCATGAGGAGGTCATCACCGATATTGTGCGCAAGGAAATCCGCTCTTATAAGCAACTGCCAATCAATCTGTATCAAATACAAACCAAATTCCGGGACGAAATTCGACCGCGTTTTGGTGTTATGCGAGCACGTGAATTCATCATGAAGGATGCTTACTCTTTTCATCTCACCCAGGATTGTCTCGAGCAAACCTATCAGGTGATGCATACCGCCTACAGTGCCATCTTTAAGCGTCTCGGCTTGCAGTTTCGCGCCGTACAAGCTGACTCAGGATCAATTGGTGGCCATCGTTCCCACGAATTTCACGTCCTAGCAGAATCTGGTGAGGATGCCATTGCTTTCTCAGACAGCAGCGATTATGCCGCCAATGTTGAATTAGCACCTGTCCTTAAACCGACTGACACTGATACCACCGCTCAACTGGCTAGGGAGCTAGTTGCGACACCTGGCCAAAAAAGTATTGATGAGATTACCCAAGCACTTGGGGTGCAGCCATCAGACTGCATCAAGCTGTTGGTTGTTAAAGCTGAGCAGCACGGTGTGATTGCGCTCGCACTGCGTGGTGATCACGCATTAAATACGATCAAAGCCGAAAAGCTTGCGGGTGTCGCTGTGCCTCTGACACTGGCCAGTAATGCCGATATTGAGCAACATCTCAATACGGTGCCGGGTTATATCGGTCCTTTCGATCTGAACTGTCGTCTCATCGTCGACTATGCTGCGGCTCATAAAGTGAACTTTGTCTGCGGCAGCAACCAAATGGATGCGCACTGGATCAATGCTAACTGGTCAGAACTGAGCAGTCTGGAGCAAGCTGATCTGCGTAATATTGTAGAGGGCGATCCCAGCCCTGATGGTCAGGGCACGATTCAGATTAAGCGCGGGATTGAGGTCGGCCATATTTTCCAACTGGGGGATAAATATAGCCAAGCTTTGAATGCCAAAGTACTTGATCAAAGCGGTAAGGATCGGGTGCTGACCATGGGCTGTTATGGCATTGGCGTGTCACGCGTGGTGGCGGCCGCAATCGAGCAAAATTTTGACGCACAGGGCATCATTTGGCCCCGCAGCCTGGCACCATTTCAAATGTCACTGATACCCATAAATATGCATAAGTCAGAACTGGTTGAAAATTTTTGTCACACGCTCTATCAAGAGTTAACCGCGTCCGGCGTGGAGGTGTTATTCGATGACCGTAATGCTCGTCCTGGGCAAATGTTTGCCGACCATGAATTAATCGGCATTCCACAGCGCATTGTAGTCAGTGAACGTGGCCTCAAGGAAGGTACTGTTGAGTATAAATTAAGGCCCAGTAAAGACAGCGATAACATTCCCATTGAGGACATCTCGAAACTCATATACAGCGCCAGCCAGAGCCAGTAATCTAGGCTGCGCAAAGCCTAACTGAGGAGCAGAAAACTGCTCGTCAACAATCATCACACTATCATAATACTCTAATATACTAATTTATATACAATTTTATGTTGGCTTTCTATTTATTTTGCGCTTACACTTATCCCCATGGCGTCTAGTGCATTACGTGCTAGGTGTTTATCACCATGTGATTAACAGTCGCATATAAAAATAAATAAGTTTAAATAATCAATTCATTATCAGGAGTAAGATATGAAGACGAGAGTAATGGTACTGGCAAGTGCACTAGTTGCAA
>MDTB01230829.1_pt1 | contig 20442 bp, 18 predicted proteins | sample 811161 | NCBI WGS metagenome assembly MDTB01 (sample SAMN05326650, study PRJNA326480) | marine metagenome | isolation source: seawater | place: Mediterranean Sea | collected 2009
AACTATTAAATAAAAAAAAGATAATGTAGATATAAAAAGAATAGAAAAAATTTCCAATCTACTCAAAGAAAGTTTATGAATATTGATTAAATTGAATTCAGATAAAAGTCCTTTATAGTTTTTAAGGCCTATTATCCCGCAGGCCATCACTACCAACCAGACATAAATTGAATTAAAAAGTCCAAGGAAAGCTAAAACTGTTAAAATAACAATAAATAATCCTAGCCCCATACCAAAACTAAATATCAAATTAGAAACGATCTTTGAACTAGTAGGGAAAATTTTTATTTTTTCATAAAAATAATTACCAAATAAAGTAATTAACTGAAAAAATAAAACCAGAAATATTATATCAAAAACCAAATTAAACTATTAATCTTAATTCATTTTTTCTTAGCTTTTATAACAACCATATGCCCTTTTAAAATTCTTGAGAATAAAAAATCATCAATTTTGCCAATAATTAAAAGGAGAGGGGAAAAAAATTTATAAATGGCAAAAAGTTTTGAGGATTTAATTTAATAAACATCTACCTTACCTTCTAATAAAAGTTTAGAATCATATCCTACTCCATAACCAACGTCCAAAACTTTGCTATTTGGATTTAGATTTAGATATTTTTTTATAAATGAATTTCTGATTCTAGTAGAGACAGAGTAATGAAAAGGTCTGTTTTTGAGCATATTATTTAAAATTTAATTGGCTTCAAAGAGTAACAAATATACCCAATTACTCCTCCAAAAACATAGAAAGTAAAAAATATCAAAAAAGAAAAAATAATTGCATTTTCTGGATTAAAATTGATATGACTAAATAAATAAACTAAAGTGGCTTCTCTTGTGCCTAAGCCTGAAAATGATATTGGAATTAATGCTACAAGGCTTGATATAGCCATAAAGAATGCAATACTAATGAAGTCAATGAAAAGACCCATCGACAATATTAACTCATAGGATTGCAATACTAGAAAAACATATGCTAAAACCGTAATGTTAAAAGCAATAATTAATTTATAGCTTATAAGCTGGTGCGTCCCTTTTTTAAAATCATAATAACTACTTTTCACATTTGGAAAAACATTATCCAACCTCTTTATAAATAAAAAATCTTTTAAAAGTAAAAAAACTGATTTTTTATTTAAAATAATAATAAATAATGCTAAAGCTAATGTGAAAAAAATGACAACTAATATTTCATAAGAATAGTTAGTCATTTTTAGATTCCACATTCCTATAAGAGATAACAGAATCAATAATGCAAGATCAAAAATTCGATCCATTAACACACTAGAAAAACTTTTTCCGTAAGATACATTTTTATCGTTTTTTACATAAATTACCTTTACAAATTCTCCTAATCTTCCAGGAGTAATAAATCCAATATATAGTGCACTCATATTGATTATAAATGTCTCGGATATAGAATATTTTATGCCCTGGATCCTTAGCATATAATTCCACCGAAAAGATTTAAGAAAAAGATGGGGTATAAATAAAAAAATAGCAAATAAAAGATGATATAAATTCAAGTTTATAATTATTTCTTTAAAATTATTTATATCAATTTTTAAAAAAATTATAATAAGTATTACTATTCCAATAAATTTTGTGTATTTGATCATAAATAACTTTAGTATCTAAAAATTTTAAAAAAATGCACTTTATTAAAAATAAAAAACTTGGCTTTATTAAAGTTCATTTAAAATATTTTTCAAATACTATTACGTTTTTTCAATATAAAACTCCTTCTTAACATAAACATACTTTTTATGAATTTAGGTAAATATGTTTCTAACATTTGATCAAGATATATAGACATTTTATTATTAAATGGAAGTAATATGGTGCTGTTTTCAGCTAAAATATGTAATCCAGATGTCTTAAAACCTTGAATTAGTTGATTTCTCTTTAAGAAGCGATGGGGCCCTTCACTATGATTTATATTTATTATTGCACTTAACCAATGAACCCATTCCCAAGAAACGGCAGGACATGTTAAGATTATAATACCATCTTTCGTAAGAAGTCTTGCGAGTTCACTTAAAAATAAAGAGAAATCATAAATATGCTCAACCGTTTCATAGCATAAAATTAAATTGAATTTTTCATCTACTATTTTAATTGGTAGATTTTCTATCTTCATTATTTCATAATTAACATCTGAATTTTTCAACCTTTTATCAGCTAGAGATATTAAATGATCTGAAAAATCAACACATAGAGCAGATTTTATTTTAATAATTTTTGACCAAAACTCAGTACCTTTACCAGATCTTGCTTGAATATCAAGTAAATTGTAATCCATATCTTTCTCAATAAATTTTTCAGCCAAAATTTTTGAGTTTGTAAACCGTCTATAATAAGGGTATATCTCCTCATTAACCACATCATAGTCATCAACAGTATCCCAAAATTTTCCAACATCAGTTAATGACCAAGGTCTTTTTGTATAATATTGATACTCTTTCTTCAATCTTGCAATAGACCCTTTTAAAGTGAAATAATATTGTTTCGTTTCTTTTTTCATCAACTACTTTTTAATAGAAATTGAATACTGGTCCAAACCCTTTCTTTTTGATTTCTTTGATAAGTTTTTCCACTCTAATCGTAAAAAATTAAATAAGGGACCTATTATGTTTATGGGGATGTACGTAATAATATGTCTAAATAATTTTGTTCCACATACAAAGAAAAGAAAACTTATAAATAATTCAATAAGTATTCTTTTGGATGATATATCAAGAGGTTCGTACCCAAAGTCAGGCGTTTTTTTTCCAAATAATTTTCGCAGTCTAAACCTTATAAAACTCCCCCTTTTTTTGAAGTCAATCATATGAGCATGCATTTTAACTGCTGCTTCTTTATCAATTTTTTCTAAGAAAATACTTTTTTCTTTCTCCATTTGCTCTAATAAATTGATACCTTTATTTGACCTCCCGACAATGACAGAAAACCCCTTACCTTGTTTTTCATATTTGGGATGCCATGCATCGCCAACAGAAATATCTGTTAATTCATTACAAAAATCAATTGAAAGAAGACTACCTTTCGTTATGTAAAAAGGTATAAGATAATTATAGTAAAATTTTTCTGCTTTTAATATTTTTCCATCACTCATCTTAATGGTAAGGTAACCAGGCCATTCACCATCTCTATATTTCAGGCTTAAAATATCTTTTATATTTTTATAACCATGTGATTTAATAAAACTTTTAACAGAATCTAAATACATATTTGTTCCAACATATGGACCAATTACGTATTTTATTTTGCTCACAGATTCAACACCTTTTTTCTGAAGAAATCTTATCGAGCTAACTTGATCTGGTAGTCCAACAAAAGCTAAGTTGCCTTTAAAGTCTTTTATTTTTGTTAGAATTGAATTAATAGGCACCGGTGCATAAACACTTTGAGCACATTGAAAAACTTCCTCTTTAGTTTGCGCAATAATAGGTTCTGCTAGCCAAGGTTTTGGACTTCCATTTTTCAATGTTATTGCCCCGTCAATTAGTTTATTTTCTAGTAAATAAATTAAAATGTTTGTTAATATTCCACCAGATGCTCCATTTTTTCTTATTTGTTTATCAAGAGAATATCCAATAAAAAAATTTTTATAATATCCAGTACGCCAATCTTTTACTTCATCATTGAAAGTACTTTTTACTAAAGATGGATAATTAAGACCCTTTCCAGGGCAAGAATCATAAATCAAGCTATCAAGCTCTACTTTATTTTCTGAATATATTGGAATAGGCCCATTACCATTATCAATAAACTTAAGTTTACCATCAGATAATCCTACACAACTACCACAATGAGTACATAACCCTTGATCGATAACATTACTTTTTAGTTTATCATAAATGAGACTCATTTGCCTCTTCCCTAAAGTATATTTTTAAACAAGTCTGGAGTTGATTTTTTCTACTTAATATATTGATTTGGTAAGCGATGATTAATTAGCTCTGCTATTAATGCCATACAAATAATTTGAAAACCTGACATTGCAAGGATTAGCAAAGAAACATCTGGTAAAACTCCAAAATATATTTTTGAAAACAAACCAAATGTTAATGATATAAATAATAATGATAAACCTATGGGCATAAAAACTTTTAGAGGAGCAAAATAGAGTCCAATTCTAAGAATTAGTTTAATAAAATTCAACGTATCCCGTATTGGTTTTATCTTAGATTTACCCAATCTGAAAAAATAATTAATTGGTATAAATTTTATTTTATATTTTCCACTTAGCATACCCAATGTTATTGTGGTTGTAAAGGAAAAACCATTAGGTATAATTTTTATAAATGGAAGGAATGCTTCTTTTCGGAAGACTCTTAATCCAGAGTTTATATCTGGAATTTTTTCTCCAGTTATATAATTAGCTAACATATTAATAAACCACTTAGCTGGTTTTCTAATTAGAGGAATTTGTACGCTCTCACCAGTCCTAGCACCAACCACCATGTCCAAGCTTTCTTTAACCAAAACATCTACAAAATCAAAAAGTTTTTTTAATGGGTAGGTACCATCTGCATCAGCTATACATATTATAGATCCAGTTGCATTTTTAATACCAGTTTTTAGAGCTGCACCGTATCCTTTGTTAAAATCATGTTTTACCAGCTTTATATTTTTATGATTAGATAAAATTTCTGTTGTACCATCGGTAGAACCATCATCAACCAATATTACTTCAAATGAATCTTCATTTGAAAAAACTTCTAAATCCTTTAGAGTATTTTCGATACCTTTTTTTTCATTAAAAATAGGAATAATTAGAGAGTGTTCTATATTTTTATTCATCTTTGAAGCATGTTTTAGGAAGGGAGTATTTTTTTTTTAACTTCTATATGAAAAGATAGAGGTAAAATTTTTCCAAAACAAATTTATTATTCTTAATGCCTCTTTTCTATTTTCTTTCAATAACAATTCAAAATAATATTTAATAAAAATTAATATTAGAGCAAATACTAACCCAAATATTCCTGCAAGCATCACATATTCTCTTTTTTTAGGCGTAGTATATTGGAAAGGTATATTTGGAGGATTAATTATTATTACATAATCTGATTCTTTTACTTGTTCGATTTTTGTTGTTTCCAACTGCTGTTTCAATGTTGTAAAAACACCAGTTAAAACTTGTACTTCTCTTCCAAGTCTTTGCTGTTCTAGTAATAGTCCAGGAGAGTTTTCAATTCTTCTATTACTTTCTCTAAAATTCTTAAGGGATTCTTCTGCATCATTTAACTCCTTTTCAGTCTGATTGATCCTTTGCTCGATAAACTCCCTACCACGTGCTGTCAAAGTATTATTATAATCTTTTTGATGATTATCTAATTCTTCGATAATTATTTTATTTAATTGATGAGCCAATAACTTATCTGTGCTCTTAACACTTATTGTTATTATTCCCGTTGAATTATCTTCATCTATATCTATCATACCCATAAGTGCTTCATATGCAATGTGGTTTATTCTCTCATTATTTTCATTAACTACTTTATTTTCTTTTAAAAGCATTGCAAAAAGGGTTTTGCTATCGTTTCCTGGTTCTGTTTTAATTCTTCTAGATAAAATTTTCTTAACGATTGGTCTGCTCCTAATAATTTCACTGTAAATCCACTTCGGTCCACTCTGGTTACTTGGTAAAGAAATTCCAAATTGAGCAGCCAGACCTGCAGCCTGCGATACCCCTGCATTAGAAACACCCGAGGACACAATTTTTGAAGTTGATATATAAATAGGCTCAGTAAAATATTGAATATTTATTATTGCATATATTGTAATTATCAAAGGTACAAAAATAACTAGCTTAAGCTCTTTTGCAATAATTTCTAAAATTTGTGTAATTGAAATTAAACCGACCTTTGTTCCTTTGTTTTTATTTTCCATATTAAGAACTTCTTAATGCACTTATAATCAAAAATAGTTGAGCAAAATCAGTCATTATTGAAGCCATTTCTTTTGCAAATTCAGTGCTATCAAATGGTTCGGACTCTTGTTTGGTACCCACTTTAATAACTGAACCATCAAGAACTCTGGGGTTTGAAAAAAACCTATTATATTTTCTTGACTTTCCATTTGGATATTGAATCCATATATCCTTTCTTTCAACATTCTGAGTAAATCCTCCAGCTAAACTTATGTAATCACTAACTCGCCTTCCTTTTGAAAATTTATAGAAACCTGAAACATTTACCTCTCCAGAAACTTCAATTATAGTTGGAACATTAGCAACATATATTTTATCTCCATCAATTAATTCAATATCATGTTTTGATTTTTTTCTCTTTAAAATTTTATCTAAATCCAACATGATTTCTTTTTCATTACGGGTAAATTTAGAAGCCATTGGGTAAGCATTTGCTCTTAACCCTCCTGCTCTTTGAATAATCTGTGAAATGGTTTCGTCTGGACCGGTGAGAGCATATGATCCAGGAAAATTTACTGCTCCAGATACAGTGATAATTTGATTTGAAGTTTGATGACCTTGCGATCTTACGGTAATAAAATCCAAGGGATTTAACTTAAATTTTTCAGCAGGGTTTAAAATAGTTTGATAATTAGCATCCATTTCAATAAAAATATTAGAAGCGTATAAATTTGAATTGTTAGCTGAATCTCTTCTGGTAATATCTATTTTATATATTTGATGTTTCTCCGTAAAGCCACCACCTTCTAAAATTAAATCTACTATATTCATCTCTGTCTTAAGTTCATATTGACCTGGACGGACGACTGCACCTTCTAAAGTAACTGTGTTGGATTTTTTAAAAATGCTTTTTGGATAAATTCGAATGTTATCACCAGGTGTAAGTTTGATATTTTTTTCTGAGTTGGGATTATTCATTATTTCAAAAAGGTTAAATGAAATTATTGACTTTGTTATTTTATTGCTATCTAACCTTATTAAGTCCGCTCGTTCAAGATGCATTGTTGATCTAAATTCAATATCTTCAAATCCACCTGCCTTAAAGATTAAATCATATAATGTCATATTCTTTTCAAATAATTCATATTGTCCTGGATTTTTTACTCTTCCTTCAATATTGACATTTTTCTTCTCACCGATTACGTCCTCATTACCATAAATAATTATAGAGTCATTTGGTTTTAATATATTATTTGCCAATCCTTGCTTATTTAATACTTCGCCCAAATTAAAAGTGATGATCTCTTTCTCTAAAGAATTTTGATTAGTCCTAACTAGTTCAGCTCTGTCAAGATAAACAGTACTTTTATACACTTTATCTCCAAAACCACCTGCTTTAAAGATTAAATCATACACCGTCATATTTTTTTCAAATAATTCGTATTGTCCTGGATTTTTTACATTACCTGTTATAGTTACAAAATTTTTTGAAGCTAAAATTTGACTTCTACCATAAATAAAAACATAATCATCTGGCTTTAACAATTCCGATGCCTTTCCAGCATTTTTTAATACTAAATCTAAATTAAAAGGTATAATCTCTCTTTCAAAATTTGTTTTATTCATTCTAATTAATTCAGCTCTGCTCAAATAGGTGTCTTTTTTAAAATCTAAATCACTTAATCCGCTTGCAATAAAAATAAGATCATAAAGGGTCATATTTTTTTGCAATGGATATTTTCCTGGAAGTTTTACATGGCCATCAATCGCTACATAATCCTTACCCTTTCTTTCAGTTAAACTGAATACCTGAATCCTGTCTCCACTGTTAAGCATAATATCATCTTTTGGATCTCCAGAAATTACTTTTCTTAAATCTAATTTTATAAGCTCTTCACTATAATCAGAGTTTGTTCTTATAATATTAACTCGATCAAGAAAAGCATCTCCCAAAAGACCATCTGCTTTTTGTATTAGCTGATTCAAACTTAAAGATTCGCCTATATCATAACTACCAGGTCTACTAACAGCTCCTTCAATATTCACAACGTTTGAGCGAAGATCAAATACTGAAAAAACTACAATTTTATCGCCATCATTTAACGTGAACTTTGATCCACCATTTAGTATTTCCTCAAGGTTGACATCATTAAACATCCTATCAATTCCTAATTTTTCTCTTTGATCAAATGGCACTACCCGATCCACTTGAGCTCTGTCTAGATAGGCAGTAACTTTTAAACTGCCAGCCATTTCCATTAAATCTTTTAGTGTTTCTTCTTTCTTTAGTTCAAAGATTCCAGGACGATTTACTTCACCTAAGATGGAAACGGTTTTTAAACGATTCGGTATAAAAATCACATCATCTAATTGAAGCTTTTGATCCTTTGGTTTTTTACCAGTAAGCAAGTATTGATAAAAATCTATTGAAGCAATTTTCTTTCCACCTCTAATAAGTTGAATATCGCGAAGAGAGCCTAAATTTGTAGGACCATTAAAATAATATAAAGAAGAAAAAAGTGTAGCAGAAGGACTAACAGTGTAAGCTCCAGGCTGAGAAACCTCACCTAGGACTTGTATTCTCAAAGGTCTCAGATTTCCTAAGCTTATATCAAGAAAAGTTGTTGCCTTTCCACCTTGGGGATTTAAACTAGCATAGGATTTAGATAAAACTTTAAACAACTTTGATTCTAATAAACTTAAATTTAAACCATTAACAAAAACCTGCCCCACTTCAGGAATAAAAACAAAACCTTCTCTATCAACATTAAGGACCTGCCTAAATTGGGTCTCTCCCCACAGCATTACTATTAATTCATCACCAGGACCTATTAAGTATTCAGGATCAACAGCACCAGTAGATGTAGATTGAAACAATAATGGATCCTGCCGAAATATTTCATATCCAAAATAATCATTCCCAACTTGATTTGAAAAATCATCAAAGTTGTCTATTCGATTATCAATTATTTTAAGATTTTGATCACCTTCATGTAATATGCTTTTGGTAGCTTCTTCAACTTTTTCTTTTTTGGACCCAATTTCATTCTTATTTAAGTTATCCGAGGTTTTAAGATTATTAGATTTTTCAAAAACATCATTTTTCAATAATATACTTTTTTCATTATCTGAACTTTCAGGCATATTATTTTTATTGTTAGTCTTCATCTCCTTTTTTATAACATCATCAATTTGCTTATCAGTATAACCTTGGGACTTTGCAATAGATTTTGCTTTATCTAATGACATACCTGTTGTTTTAATGTAGTCCTTTGCTTGTTTAATCTGATCAGATGTTTGTGCATTAACAAAAATTCCATATAAAATAAAAACATAAACTATAATTTTCATATTCATATCCTTTATCTTAGTAAAGTCCTAAATATCGGCCCGGATTATCATCAAAATATTCACCTTCAACAGGATTAAATGTGTACATAGCAAGCCAATTTTTCTGTTTAATATGTTTACTTATTTTAGCATTATTATTTTGTGCCATTTCAATGCCATCTTTTGTATCAGCATAGAGACAAATAATTATACTAGTAAATTCCAAATTATCTTTTTTTAGTTTTTCACATAATCGCAACATACTTTCGCTAGTAACTATTGTATCAATAGTTGCATAAACTTTAATCTGATTAAATGAATTAGGAAGACGTTCAACCTTAATTATTTTATAGGATGGGACTAAGTTCATTTTTTGTTTTTCAAAAATTTGATCGGTATCATTTTTCAAAAACATTAGACTATCAGTTCCAAGATTTTTGTCAAAGTTCGTATTTTCAATAACAGGTGCAGAAATAGTTTTATTTATTTTTGGGGCATCAGTTTTTTCACCAATCTGTCCAAAAGAAAGATCATCTATCGTATCTTGATTAAGCTTTTTTTTTAACAGCGCATTTTGATAAAAATTAAAAAAAATTATAATTGCTATTGCCGAGATAATTGGATAAAAAAACAGTTTATTGTAGTTTTTTTTATTATTTTTTCGAGCATATTTTCTATCCAATAATATTTTTTTTTCTTCCGCAATTTTTATATCCTTAGTACCTAAAGAATGAAATATTTTTTTATCTTTTTTACCAGTTTCTTTGTTCAAAATATAGGTTTGATAGTAGAAGTATCCGTCTCTGCCCTTCTTGTAAATACTACTCATTTCTTATTATAACTATTATTATTATTTGTAAATCTACTTTAATATACAAAATATATTGTTTTTTCCCAAGCTACCACATTAGCTACCATATATTTTGTATGATTTTATTTGATATTGAATTAATGCAATTTTGATTTTTTTATGCAACAGAAAATAGATGGTAGTTATTATAAACTTACCAAAATAATTTTCTAATTATGGATTATTATATTATATGAAATGGTTTTAGAAAAATTAAATATCTAAACTAATATAAGCCTTGTGTTTTATACCAATCGATAAATAACGATATTCCTTCTTCAAGAGAGGTTTTAGGTGAATAGTCTAACATTTTTTTGCTATAATTAATATCTGCAAAAGTTGCTTTCACATCCCCAGGTTGCATTTCTTTTAAATTAAGCTTTGCTTTTTTATTTAATTTTTTTTCGATTAAATGAATGACTGTTTTTAACTCTTCAACTTTATTATTACCCAAGTTAAATACTTCACATTGGTAATTTTTTTTTATAGCAGATACGGAACCATTTATAATATCACTGACATAAGTAAAATCTCGTTTCATTTTTCCGTAGTTATAAACATCAATCGGTTTACCATTTGATATGTTTTTTGTAAAAATATGAATGGCCATATCAGGCCTACCCCATGGACCATATACTGTGAAAAACCTAAGGCCGGTAGTTTTAAGTGAATATAAATGAGAGTAGGTATAAGCCATTAATTCATTTGATTTTTTTGAGGCCGCATAAATTGATATAGGCTTATCAACATTATCTAAAACATTAAAAGGTATTTTCTGATTACCCCCATAAACTGAAGAACTTGATGCATATATTAACCCTTTAACATTAAAGTTTTTACACTGTTCAAGAATATTCAAAAAACCAAGAACATTTACCTTCATATAAATCTGTGGATTTATGATACTATATCTAACACCAGCTTGTGCAGCAAGATTGACAACTTTATCAGGGTTATAATTTGTAAATATCTTTGTTAAGCTAGTATTGTCTAAAATATCACAGTTAATAAAATTAAAATTCTTATTTTCTTTCAATATTTTATTTCTAGATCTCTTAATAGTTGGATCATAGTAGTTATTCATATTATCTAAACCAAATACTTGGTAACCTTCTTTTACAAGCTTTTCACATAAATGCATTCCAATAAAACCAGCAGATCCTGTAACAAGAATTTTTTCCATTATATTTTATCATAAATCTTTTGATAAAAAAATTGTCGCCAAGTCATTTTTATAATCTCCAATAATGAACATTTCTTTTACTGAATTTTTCTTTATTTAGAATAGATTTTACATCAATAATAACTCCTCCTGGTTTAATCAATCTATTCCAATCTTTTTCTTTTAAAACTTGGTATTTTTGGTGTCCTACCGCAACTATAACAGCATCCTGTTTCTTAATACTTTCCAAATCTTTTACATCAAAGTCAAATTTCTTTCTAGCCTCTTTAGATTCTACCCAATAATCTGATATAGATAGATCACACTTATATTGTAATAATTTTGCAACTATAGAGGCCACCTTAGTATTCCTTGTATCAGGACAGTTTTCTTTAAATGTCAGTCCTAATATAGCAACCCTAGCACCTAAGGGGCTTATTCCTCTTTTAGTAATTTGCTCAATGGTTTTTTCAGCAATATATATACCCATATTATCGTTAATTCTTCTACCTGCAAGAATGATTTCAGGATGATACCCTAATTCAGACGCTTTATATGTTAAATAATAAGGATCCACTCCGATGCAATGTCCGCCAACCAACCCTGGACGGAAAGGTAAAAAATTCCACTTAGTACCTGCTGCCTCTAAGATTTCATTAGTATCTAAATTCATTTTGTTAAAAATAAGAGCCAATTCATTAACCAACGCAATATTTACATCTCTTTGTGTGTTTTCAATAACTTTTGCTGCTTCTGCTACTCTAATTGAGGAAGCCTGATATACTCCAGCTGATACAATACTACCATACAGCTCATTAATTAAATCGGCAGTATGCTTATTTGATCCAGAAGTAATCTTTACAATAGTTTTCAAAGTATGTTTCTTATCTCCTGGATTTATTCTTTCAGGGCTATAACCACAAAAAAATTGTGTGTTATATTTCAGTCTTGAATATTTCTCTAAAATTGGAACACATACTTCTTCAGTAGCTCCAGGAAATACTGTAGATTCATAAATAACTACATCATTTTCTATTAAATAACTTCCAATCATTTTTGATGCAGACTCTAGTGGCATTAAATCAGGTTTATTATTTTTATCAACAGGAGTAGGTACTGTAATAATATAAACATTAGAATCTTTTATATCTTTTTGAGAATTAGTCAAATATAAATCGACAGAAGAAGCCATTTCAGATTCATCATATTCATTAGTACTGTCATAATTATTTTTTAGTTCATTTATTCTTTTTGCATTTATATCAAATCCAACAACATTATATAATTTGCTAAATTCTACAGCTAAAGGAAGGCCGACATAACCTAAACCTATAACTGAAATTTTTATTCGATTTCTATCTAATTTCATTTTAATAACCTAACATTCTATTATACTCTTCGCCCTTTTTTATCTACTTTACCCACTACCTTACCTGGGTTCCCAATAACAAGAGAATAATCAGGAACATCTTTAGTTACAACTGCACCTGAACCAATTAAAGCGTATTTACCTATGGTTACACCACATACGATTGTAGCATTTGCCCCGATACTAGCCGATTTTTTTATTAAAGTACGTAAATAATGTTCACTTCCTTTTTGTGGAAATTCAGATCTTGGAATTTTTATATTTGTAAAAACCATTGAAGGACCACAGAACACGTAATCCTCAAGTTCTACACCTTCATAAACTGAAACGTTATTCTGAATTTTTACATAATCGCCTATTTTTACATTATTCCCAATGTTAACATTTTGCCCAATACTACAGTACTCTCCAATTCTTGAACCTGCCTGAATATGAGAAAAGTGCCATATTTTTGTATGGTCTCCAATAAACACATTATCGTCGATATAAGATGACTCATGATGAAAAAAATTTTCTCTATTTTTATTTAACTTAATAACTGCTCCCCTGCCTTAACTAGAACTTTCATTACCTCAAGGCCATGATAAATATTTGAAATGTCTGGTTTTTTACCTGACAAATGTTTAATAAAATACTCTAATTCAATTTCTAATGGCATCTTTTTTGGGAATGAAATTATCTTTTCAGGACCATCTATTTTTTCAGGAATTCCAAACTTGAAATCAATTTTTTTTGAGTAAAGCTTTAAGGGCTTATCTTTTAAAGAATCTTCAAAAGAAATCATTGCTTCTGATCCAATTACGACTAATCTATGCTCTTTGAATGGATGTAACCAACTTACAAATATATGACCCTTGACTCCATTCTCATACTCTATTTGTGTTAAAGTTGAGTCAGGTATACCTTTTTGTAAAAAGGTACTCCCTCTTGCATTAATTAAACTTGGAGTAGAATTAGTTAGATGCTGAAAAATTGCAATATCATGCGGTGCTAAGCTCCAAAATACATTTTCATGGGTCCTTACCTTCCGAGGTTTAATCTATTGCTGTAAATATATTGTAAGTCACCTATTTCTCCTTTATCAATCATACTTTTTATCTTGATTAGAGCAGGATGAAATAAAAGCACGTGACCAACCATTACATTTACTTTTTCCTTCTCTGCTAACACGACTAATTTTTCAGCATCTCTAATTGATAAAGTCATTGGTTTTTCAATTAACACATGTTTTTTATGAGCTATGATTATCTTTGCAATGCTAAAGTGCGAACTGGCAGGGGTAGCGATGATAAAACCATCATAATTGTATTTTAGAGCCTCATCAATACTTAGATGGATTTTAATTTTGGGAAATTTAAGCTTCACTTTTTTCAACATATTGATATCAACGTCTACAACACCTGATAAATATCCTAGCTTACTAAGAGTTTTTATATGATTTTTTCCCCAGTACCCAGCTCCGATAACACACACCGTTTTATTCATTAATAACCCTGTTGCCTTAAAAACTTATTCTATCTATTGTAAATTGTTTAATATTTCAATGATTATATCTTGGTCTTTTCTTTTTAAATATGGATGCATCGGTAAAGAAAAGATTCTTTGTGCAATATTTTCTGAAATTTTTAAGCTGCCCTTTTCATATCCAAGATTTTTAAAAACGCTCTGAAGATGGAGTGGTATTTTATAATAGATCATGCTAGGAATATTATTTTTTTCTAAGGTTTCCATAATTTCTTTACGATGCTGCGATGAATCAGCTAATAAAGAATATTGAGCTCTGGAAGTAAAATAATTTTTAGGAATGTATTGTTTAGAAAAGTTATCTGAAATATTAAGATCATAATATCTAGAAACCTTCTCACGCAAAATAAGTTCAGTGTTAAATATTTTTAATTTCTCAATAAGAATAGCAGCTTGGATTGTATCAAGTCTTCCATTAAGGCCAACTCTGACATTATCATACTTATCATAACCATTACTCCCATGAACCCGTATCGATTTCATTAACTCTGCTAAATTTTCATCATCCGTAAAGATTGCTCCACCATCTCCATAACACCCTAAAGGCTTAGCTGGAAAAAAACTTGTGCATGAAACATCACCAAACTTTCCAGATTTTACATTATTAATATTAGCTCCAAAACTTTGGGCTGCATCTTCAACTAAAAATAAATTATTATCTTCAGCGGTCTTTTTCAGAAGACGATAACGAGCAGGCAACCCAAATAAATCAACGGCAATTATTGCTTTAGGTTTTAGTTTTTTTTGTCTTGCATATACAATTGCGGCTTCGATATTTGCAGGATCTAAATTAAATGTAGTCGGATATATATCAATAAAAACTGGAGTTGCTTTAAGTAGCGAAATTACCTCTGCAGTCGCTATATAAGTGAATGGGGTTGTAATAACAGCATCTCCAGGACCTATCCCTTTTGCTAATAATGGAATAAGTAATGCATCCGTGCCCGAAGAACAAGTAATGCAAAATTTAGTCTTTGTATATTCACTGAGTTTTTTTTCTAATTCATAAACCTCTGGACCCATGATATATTTACCATGATCTAATATGACACGAATTCGTTCATTAATTTTTTCTTTAATTAATGCTTGTTGTGATTTTAAATCTATAAATTTCATTTTCTCTTTAAACTTTTTTTATTAAAAGGAAAAATTAACTTTTAATATAACCTTTCTCTTGAATCATTTGATAAATTTGATCAACTAAATATATTGGATTTTTACTGCCATCAGAATTCAAAGTAATTTCTGCCTTTATTGGCTTTTCATACGGATCTGATATTCCTGTGAACTCTTTTATTTTACCTTCTCTTGCTAATTTATATAACCCTTTAGAATCTCTTTCTTCACATTTTTGAAGTGAGGTACTTACATAAACTTCAATATACCCTCCTAAATTTGATATTAGTTTTCTGTTTGCATCACGATCACTTGCATAAGGTGCAATTGGAGCGCAGATCGCTATCCCTCCATTTTTTGTTATCTCACTAGCAACAAAACCAATTCGCTGCACATTTAATGATCGATGTTCCTTGGAAAAACCGAGCTCACTTGATAAATGTGTTCTAACAATATCACCATCTAATAACGTGACTGGCCTACTTCCTTCCTCTAATAATTTCGTTGCAAGCCCATTAGCAATTGTAGATTTTCCCGAACCTGATAACCCTGTAAAAAAAATAGTAAATCCTTTTTTATGTGATGGAAGTCTAGACTTTTTTAATTCTGAAGTAACTTCAGCATAGGAAAACCATTCAGGAATATCTAATCCTTTATCTAAGTAATTTCTTAATTCTGTTCCAGAAAGTGTTTTATATTTTACATTTGATTTTAATTTTTCTAATTCTTTATAACTCTTCTTCACTGGAACATATACCATGAGCTTAAATGGAACCATTTTAATATTTATCTCATCCTCATGTTTTTTTAATAAATTTTGAGCACCATAAGGATCATAAAATAGCCTCTCCTTCATATCTTTACCAGGACCGGCATGATCTCTGCCAATAATAATATGGGTACACCCAAAGTTCTTTCGAATAATTGCATGTAGAAGAGCTTCTCTGGGTCCAGCCATTCTCATTGCAAGTGGCAACAATGCTAAAACGGAGGATCCTTTTAGAAATTTTTTTATTATATGTTCATAACACCTTACTCTTGTATGATAATCTATGTCTCCTATTTTAGTTTGCCCTACAACTGGATGTAGTAAAAGTTTGGCATCTATATCGCCCATAGATTTTAAAATCATTTCTACATGTGCTCTATGAAGTGGATTCCTAGTCTGAAATGCTATAATCTTTTCCCAACCTTTTTCTTTAAATAATAATTTCACGGCATTAGGATTTAGTCTATAATGCTTATAATCATAATGATTAGGCATACGTACTTTCTTTATTTTTCCTCCAACATATACATTATTTGCTTGATTAAATAAATAATTTACAGCTGGATGAAATATATCAGTAGTTCTATAAACAAGCTCTGCTTCTTCTTTGATATCTGGTTCCCAAATACTTTCAACCGTCATTCGAGCAATTTGAAAACCTTCTTTATCACGAAGCACTACTTTATCACCAATATCAATTTTTTGAGAAAATTGTCTATTCACATCTAAAACAATAGGAATGGGGAACAACTTACCATTCACTAACCTCATTGTGTTCAAAACAGAGTCATAATCTTCTTGTACCATAAACCCTTTTAACGGGCTAAAGCTACCATCTAAAATCATTTCACAATCACATAGTTGACGATCTGTTAGCGTCCAAAAATTTTTGATTTGCATGAATATAGTGTTATATTATTAAAAGAATTATTAAAAGTAAAAGTCAAGATATATTAAAAATATAGATTTTAATGCTCTAAAATTAGCCTACAATATATAAACTAAATAATTAAAGTATATTTTTTTTGTTGTATATCTGCCATGTAGATTTAATTAAAATGTCTAATTCTGAATATTTTTTTTCCCATTTTATAATATCCTTAGCTTGAGAGCAACTTGATACAAGTTTCGCCACATCACCTACCCTTCTTTGCTCTACCTGGTAAGGAATATCCATTTTCAAAATATTTTTGGTCTTTTCTATAATTTCTAAAACCGAAAATCCTGATTCAGAACCAAGGTTTAATATTAAATTTTTAGAATATTTTCTTAAATATTCTAGGGCGCTAATATGCGCAATTGCTAAGTCACTAACATGAACATAATCTCTAATTCCAGTTCCATCTTTAGTTGAGTAGTCGTTTCCATAAATTGAAATAAAGAATTTATTTCTCTGCGCAACCTCCATAATTAATGGAATTAAATTTTCTGTATTTTTTTCTTTACCAACTATTCTATTTTTTGTATCATATCCAGCAGCATTAAAATATCTTAGAGAAGAATATTTAATGTCATGTATTTTACTAAACCATTCCAAACTATTTTCAGTTGAAAGTTTTGTATATCCATAATAACTCAAAGGTTTTAAAGGGTGTAGTTCGTCTACAGGATGATATCTAGGGTTTCCATAAACAGCAGCAGATGATGAAAAAATAAAAAATTTTACACCATGATCAATACAACTCATTAATACATTTAAGCTACCAATAATATTATTATAAGTATATTTTTTAGGATTAAGCATCGATTCTCCAGATGCCTTGCTAGCCGCTAGATGTATCACCGCATCATATTTATTGTTAGTAAAAAGTTTTGATAAATCGTTTTTTGAGTTTATAGAACCTTTTACAAACTTAGTTTTTTTATTTATATTATTTTTATTTGCCGTCGAAAGATTATCAAATACTGTTATATCCCATCCACGATCTAGTGCAGCTAGTACCACGTGAGAACCTATATATCCAGCTCCACCAGTTATAATAATTTTCATCAGGAGTTATAGTTAGCTCTACTCATAGATCTTTTTCTTGATATATTATTATCAAAGTCTATATTTTGATAATAGTTATATAATTTCTTAATTCCGTCTTTTAATCGTATTCTTGGAATCCATCCTTTTTCGTTCATAATAGTCGTATCAAGCAATTTTCTTGGAGCACCATCTGGTTTAGATCTGTCAAACTTGATTTCTCCTTCAAAGCCAACAATCTCTTTAATCATTAATGATAATTCATGTATTGATAGCTCTTCACCTGATCCAACATTGATATGGGAAATCCCTTTGCTATAAATTTCCTCAACATTTACATTATTTATTATAAATATTATTGCTTCAGAGAGATCATCAACATGTAAGAATTCACGGAGAGGAGTACCAGTCCCCCAAATTTCAACATATTTATTTGAAGATTTTTTTGCATTATGAAATTTTTGAATTAATGCTGGAATTACATGAGAAGTATCAGGATGGAAATTATCATTTTGACCATAAAGATTGTTTGGCATAACGGATATAAAATTATTTGAATACTGCTTATAATAGCTTTCACATAACTTTATACCTGCAATTTTTGCCAAGGCATAAGGCTCATTAGTTGACTCTAAAGGACCAGATAATAATGAATCTTCTTTTAGAGGCTGTTTAGCATATTTAGGGTAAATACAAGCAGACCCTAAAAATAATAGGTAGTTCACATCAAATTCATGAGAAAAATGTATCAAATTATTTTGGATTGTTAGATTTTCAAATAAGAACTGCCCTGGATATATTTGATTTGCATAAATACCCCCAACTTTTGCTGCGGCACAAATCACGTTATCTGGCTTTTCATTTTTAAAAAATAGCTTAGTGTTTTTTTGATCTAATAAGTCTAATTCAGATCTGTCTTTTGTTATAATGTTTTCATATCCATAATATTTTAAACAATTAACTATTGAGGAACCAACAAGACCATTATGACCTGCAACGAATATTTTATTTTTTTTATCTACGATTAATCTCCTTTTTTAATCCTCTCCATATCAGAGTTAACCATTAATTTCACTAATTGTTCTAAATTTGTTTTTGGTGTCCAATTTAATATTTTTGCAGCCTTACTAAAATCTCCTTGAAGCATATTAACTTCTGTAGGCCTATAATAATTTTTATCTATTTTAATAACAATTTTATTGGTCTTAGTGTCTATCCCAACTTCATTGACTCCAGAACCTCTCCACTTTATTGTCATATTCACTTCCTTAAATGCAAGTTCAGCAAATTCTCGTACCGAAGCAGTAAATCCAGTCGCTAAAACAAAATCTTGAGCCTTTTTCTGTTGCAACATTTTCCACATCCCTTCACAATACTCAGGTGCATATCCCCAATCTCTTTTTGCATCTAAATTGCCTAAAAAAACAACATCTTGGAGACCTTGATGGATTTTACAAACTGCTTGAGAAATCTTTCTAGTTACAAAAGTTTTTCCTCTCCGTGGCGATTCATGATTAAATAAAATTCCATTACATGCAAAAATATCATATGCTTCTCTATAATTTACAACAATCCAGTATGCATATAATTTCGCGATACCGTAAGGAGACCTTGGATAAAAAGGGGTTTTTTCATTTTGTGGGGACTCTACTACTTTACCAAATAGCTCACTAGTTGAAGCCTGATAAAACTTAGCATTAATATTAGTCTCTCTTAAAGCGTCAAGCATTCTTAAAGTTCCTAATGCATCTACTTGAGCAGTATAATCAGGTATTTGAAACGATACTTGTACATGACTTTGGGCGCCAAGATTGTATATTTCTTCCGGTTTTATTTTTTCTAATAATCTATTCAAACTTGAAGGGTCTGTTAAGTCTCCATAATGAAAAAAAAAGGAATCAGTATATTTTTTGTTTTCAATTATATGATCAATTCGTCTGGTATTAAAACTGCTACTTTTTCTTACTAAACCATGTACTGCATACCCTTTTTTTAATAAGAGCTCTGTTAAATAAGAGCCATCTTGCCCCGTAACACCCGCAATTAGAGCAGTTTTTTTCATAATTATATACTAATTACTACCTTCTTTTAACTCAGGAATAGTAATTGCACTAGTACCAATGTGACCAACTACAATACCTGCTGCTTTATTTGCAAATAGGGTCACAGTTTCAGAATCAAACCCCGCCAGTACTCCTGCTGCAAAAGATGCAATTACTGTATCACCGGCACCGCTAACATCATAAATTTCTTTAGCCTCGGAACTTACATGAATCCTTACATCTTTCCCAATGTATGACATTCCTTTTGGTCCTCTTGTTATAAGACATGCATCTAAGCTTAGATCCTTACAAATTTCTTTCCCTGCAGTTTCCACATCTTTATCTGTAATAAGTTCTCTTCCGATAACTTCTTCAGCCTCTTTTAGATTAGGAGTTATTATAGAAGCACCATAATATTTTTCCCATCTTTTACC